>MDTD01029567.1_pt1 | contig 13614 bp, 16 predicted proteins | sample 811221 | NCBI WGS metagenome assembly MDTD01 (sample SAMN05326646, study PRJNA326480) | marine metagenome | isolation source: seawater | place: Pacific Ocean: South West | collected 2011
CACACCCGACACGGTTCACCGGCCCGCCGATAGACGTAGGTGCGTGGGCGGCCCTTGCGATAGGACGGTGCACCGAGGTCGTGCTCGGCGCGCACGACGACGATCTTGCCGCGGCGCACGCCGATCTTCATCAGAGCGACCAGATCGGTCCACATCGCCTCGAATTCGGTTGCGCTGATGGTGGTGCCGGGCCTCATCGGGTCGACGCGATGACGAAACAGCAGCTCGCTGCGATACACATTGCCGACGCCCGCGATGACCGTCTGGTCCATCAGCAGAGCACCGATACTCCTGCGGGACTTGCTGATCCGTCGCCACGCCAATTCCGGATCGGCATCACTGCGCAATGGGTCGGGGCCCAATTTCGCGACCACGTCAGCGATGTCCGGCTCCTCGATCACCTCGCAGACCGTCGGTCCGCGCAGATCGGTGCCGTAGTCAGCGCCGATGATCCGCATCCGCACCTGCCCGACCGCGTCGGGCTCGATTCCGTTGGCGGGCACCGGCCACTCGGTGAACGCGCCGTAGAGACCGAGGTGCACATGCACGACGCGGCCGCCCTGGTAGTGATGGAAAAGGTGCTTACCCCAAGCGCTGGCCTTGGCAAACGCGCGCCCGCTGACCGCAGCTGCCCCTTCGACGAAGCGACCCTGCGGACTGGTCACCGTGACCGGCATGCGCCCATACCTGCGCTGGTGCTGGCGAGCCAGCCGATGCAGTGTGTGACCCTCGGGCATGAGGCCGAAAACAGTGTTACGAGGTCAGGCGCCGGGGACCGGTGGCGCGACGTGTGTCTTCTCGTAGTCGGCGAGAATGTCGATCCGTCGTTGATGGCGGGGCGCCTCCGACCACGCGGTGGTCACGAATGCGTCGACGATCGCGAGCGCTTCCTCGGTGGTGTGCATGCGCCCGCCGATGCCGATGAGTTGGGCGTTGTTGTGCTCCCGCGCCAGCGACGCGGTTTCGGTGCTCCACGCCAGTGCGCAGCGGGCGCCGGGCACCTTGTTCGCGGCGATCTGCTCACCGTTGCCTGAACCGCCGAGCACAATGCCCAGACTGCCGGGGTCGGCGACGGTCTTCTCCGCGGCCGCGATGCAGAAGGCCGGGTAGTCGTCATCGGCGTCGTAGCTGAACGCTCCGCAGTCGACGGGCTCGTGGCCCGTCGACCTCAAATGCTCGATGATGGCCTGCTTGAGCTCGTATCCGGCGTGGTCCGCCCCGAGGTAGACGCGCATGGCGCTTACCCTACTGCCCCACCTTTCTCCGCAACCGTGCGTATCGGCACACCGGCCTTTCTCCACGAGCGCGCGTGTCGGCACGGCGGCGCGCCGCACCAGCTGGCGACCTCGGTGCTAGGCGACCGTGATGGCGTCGAGGCGCTCTTTGATGAAGTCTGCCGACGTGACCGGCGGCAGGCCTGCCACCCGGCCTATCGGCGGCTGCAAGGGAGTGATCAGCGCATCGTGGTTGGCCTCGTAGAAGTAGATCAACGAAACCAGATCCTCCTCGGGGGCATCGGGCTGCGGCGGCAACACCCGATGCCGGCCCGACGGCCAGCGCCGCCCACTCCAGTACTCCAACAGGTCACCGATGTTGACGGTCAACGCAGCCGGGTCGTAGGGCGCATCCTGCCAGCCACCGGTGTCGGAATACACCTGCAGCCCACCCGCGCCGGGTTCACGGTCGAGGATCGTCACCGTGCCGAAGTCGGTGTGCGGACCGATCCGGAACTGTCCCGGTTGCGGCTCCCCCACCACACTCACCGGCGGGTAGTGGTTGATGTTCATCGTCCACGTCGGCATGCTCGCCAGTTCGCGGAACACGTTGCGCGGGAGCTGCAGCGCGTGGCAGAACAGCGCCAGCAGGTCATCGGACACCGCGCGCATCGCCGCCGTGTACCTCGTCACCAGGGACTGCAGGCGCGGCACCTCGGCCGGCCACACGTTCGGCGCGAACCAGATCCGGTCGACGTCCGCGTCGCCGGTGGCGGTTTCGGCGCCCAGACTGAAACTCTCCTTCAAATCCGGAGGTGTCTCGGTCCCCTCCGAGTAGGCGTTGGCCTCGGCGCCGGGCGCAAGCCAACCGTGCCCTCCTACACGCACCGCATACGCCGCCTTGACCTCCTCGGCGAGAGCGAAGAAGTCCCGCGCGGCCTCTCGCACCCCGGCGGTCAGGGACGGGTCTACGCCGTGCCCGGTGACGAGGACGAAGCCCGCACGCTGCAGGCCGGCGTCGACGTCCGCGGCCACCGCGTCGGCACTGCTCCCGCCGCTGCGCCAGCGGGAAAGATCCACCGTGGCAATGTCACTCACCGATATCCTCCGCCCACAGGTCCGGGTTGGCAGCGATGAACTCCCCCATCATCGTCACGCAGCGCTCGTCGTCGAGTACGGAGACCGCTACACCGTGCTCGGCCAACCAGTCGTGGCCACCGGTGAACGTGCGGCTCTCACCGATGACCACCGCCCCGATGTTGAACTGGCGCACCAGCCCGCTGCAGTACCAGCAGGGCGACAAGGTGGTCACCATGACGGTCGAGCGGTAGCCGCGCTGCCGACCCGCGTTGCGGAAAGCGTCGGTCTCGGCGTGCAGCGACGGGTCATCGAGCTGCACCCGCTGGTTGTGGCCGCTGCCCAGCAGCGTCCCGTCGGCTGCGAACAGCGCAGCTCCGATCGGGATGCCGCCCTCGGACAACCCTTTCCGGGCCTCCTCGAGCGCGACGTCGAGCATCTGGGTGTGCGAGGTCATACCGTCTGCGCTGCCAGCTTTTTGCGACACAGCACAATGTAGCCCGCCGCAGCCAAGACAAAGCCGACGAAGAACGTGATGTCACCGAGTTGAGGCACGGCGGTCGCGATCACCCCGACGAGCTTCTCCTGATTGGCGAACAACGCGACGGAAGCCACCAACCCGAAGACGAACGCGGCCAGCCCTCCCCAGTTCGTGTAGGACCGGTCATAGAGCAGGTGGGCGACCGGTTGGTCCCGCCGCAGGTACTGGTCGGCGAACACCACCCCGAGCCACGGTCCCACCCAGTACGCGATGATCAACAGAAACGCCTCATAGCTGTGCGCGGCGTCGGGTAGCGCCCACCACGCCACCAGGAAGCCCGCCACCCCGAAGAACACCGTCACCAGCGCGCGGGCGACGTGAGCGGGCAGCCGGATGCCGATGGTCACGAACGCCATGGCCCCGGAGTACACGTTGATCGCGTTGGCCGCGATCGCGCCGACGGCGATCGCCAACAGCGTCGCCTTCGCCAACGGCGAGGCCAGCTCTGCGGTGAACGACCCGGTGGGGTCTGCCAGCGACGCCGCACCGGTGGTCACCGAGGCCGCACCGACCACCTCCAGCACGACACATGCCGTGAACAGCCCTGCCGCGGCGAAGAACCCGGTGCGGCGCGGTGACACCGACGCCGGTAGGTAGCGCGTGAAATCGGCGGCGTACGGCGTCCACCCCGCCGCGTAACCGAAGGAGGTGCCGACGGTGAGCAGGAAGCCGCCCAGCCCGCCCACCCCGTCGGCGGCCGGCGCAGCGTTGCCGAGGTCGGCATGCGCGAAGACGGCGAGCGACGCGGCGAGGAAGATCACCGCCAGCACCGGGAACGAGAACCGCTCGAACGCCTGAACCAGGTTGTGCCCGAAGAACGCCAACACCGTCTGCGCAGCCACGATGATGACCAGTCCGACCAGCGGCGCGAAACCGAACAGCGTCGACAACGCGAAGGCGCCGCTGACGCTGTTGGTGGCGAACCACCCGACCCCGGCGGTGATCGACATCAACACCGCAGGCACCGCGTTGCCCCTGAACCCGAAAGCCAACCGCGCCATGACCATCTGGGGGACCCCGTGCAGCGGCCCGCGGGCAGAGAGCAGGAAATGCGCAACGGCGCCCAGGCCGGTCCCGACCATGATGCCGGCCACCGCCTGCCAGAAGGTCATACCGAAGGCCAGCACCGCCAGCATGCCGACGAAGATGGTCGCGAATTCGAGGTTCGGCGACGTCCACGTCCAGAACAACTGGCTCGGCCGGCCGTGCCGGTCCGCCTCGGCGATGTGTTCGTTGCCGCCCGGCTCCACCGCGACGACGCGGTCGCCGTAGGTACCTTCGGTCGTCGGCTCAGCCAGGCTCACCGGACAACGGTCAGGCCGAAACTGCCGCCGCGCAAGTCGAGTCAACCTGTCGGAAACAATCGGGCAGCGACCGCGCCCGGCGGCGGGGCCTCAGTCGAACGTGGGGGGCTCGGTACGGGTGCGCTTGAGCTCCCAGAAGTGGGGGTAGGCGGCGAAGATCACCGACGCGTCCCACAGCCTGCCCGCCTCTTCGCCACGCGGGATGCGCGACAGAACGGGACCGAAGAACGCCACCCCGTTGACGTGGATCGTCGGGGTGCCCACGTCCTCCCCGACGGCATCCATGCCGGCGTGGTGGCTGTCGCGCAGGTCCTTATCGTAGAACTCCGAGGTCGCCGCCTCGGCGAGTTCGGCGGGCAGGCCGACCTCGTCCAGCGATTCCTTGATGACCTGCTCGAAGTCCTTGTTGTCCTGGTTGTGGATGCGGGTGCCCATGGCGGTGTACAGCGGTCCGAGCACGTCGGCCCCTTTGGCCTGCTCCGCGGCGATCGCGACGCGAACCGGGCCCCAGGCCTTCTTCATCATCTCCTGGTACTCGTCGGGCAGGTCGCGGCCTTCGTTGAGCACCGCCAGGCTCATGACGTGGAAGTTCACGTCGATGTCGCGAACCTTCTCCACCTCGAGGATCCACCGGGAGGTGATCCAGCACCAGGGGCACAGCGGGTCGAACCAGAAATCGGCGCGGGACTTCCCGGACATATCGGTCATTGCGGTCCTCTCGTCGGTGGTGACGCGTCAGAACAGACTTCCGTACGGCATAACCGAGGAGGGCCGTCCGCTCTTCCCGGGTTGAGGCTAGTGTTGACGGGCGTGGCCCTTCCCAATCTGACCCGCGACCAGGCAGCCGAGCGCGCCGCTCTCATCACCGTGGACAGCTATCGCATCTCCCTGGATCTGACCGACGGTGCCGGAAAGCCGGGCGAGAAGACCTTCCGCTCGACCACCACTGTGGAGTTCGAGGCGCTCGCCGGCGCCGACACCTACATCGACCTCGCCGCCGAGACCATCCACAGCGCGACGCTCAACGGCGCGGCCATCGACGTCTCGGGTTATGACGAATCCGCCGGCATCGCACTGACCGGCCTGGCCGCCCACAACGTCCTGGTCGTCGACGCGGACTGCCGCTACTCGCACACCGGCGAAGGTCTGCACCGGTTCGTCGACCCGGTCGACGACGAGGTGTACCTCTACTCGCAGTTCGAAACCGCTGACGCAAAGCGGATGTTCGCGTGCTTCGACCAGCCCGACCTCAAAGCGGCATTCGATGTCACGGTGACCGCGCCGGCGCACTGGGAGGTGATCTCCAACGGCGCGACGTTCGAGGTCGCCGAGGACGGGGCGGCCAAGAAGCACACCTTCAAGGCCACTCCCCGCATGAGCACCTATCTGGTGGCGCTGATCGCCGGGCCCTACGCCCGCTGGGACGACGTGTACTCCGATGACCACAGCGACATCCCGCTGGGGCTCTTCTGCCGCAAGTCACTGGCCGGCTACATGGACGCCGAGCGGCTCTTCACCGAGACCAAGCAGGGCTTCGGCTTCTACCATGCCAACTTCGGTACGCCCTATGCGTTCGGAAAGTACGACCAGCTGTTCGTGCCCGAGTTCAATGCAGGAGCGATGGAGAACGCCGGCGCCGTGACGTTCCTGGAGGACTACGTCTTCCGGTCGAAGGTGACCCGCGCTTCCTATGAGCGGCGCGCCGAGACGGTGCTGCACGAGATGGCGCACATGTGGTTCGGCGACCTGGTCACGATGGCGTGGTGGGACGACCTGTGGCTCAACGAGTCCTTTGCGACCTTCGCCTCGGTGCTGTGCCAGGCCGAGGCCACCGAATACACCCAGGCGTGGACGACGTTCGCCAACGTCGAGAAGTCGTGGGCGTACCGCCAGGATCAGCTGCCCTCGACGCATCCCGTCGCAGCGGACATCCCCGACCTGCACGCTGTCGAGGTCAACTTCGACGGCATCACCTACGCCAAGGGCGCCAGCGTGCTCAAACAGCTGGTGGCCTACGTCGGTCTGGACGCCTTCCTGGCCGGGTTGCGCGATTACTTCCGCGACCACGCCTTCGGCAACGCCACCTTCGGCGATCTGTTGGGGGCGTTGGAGAAATCGTCGGGCCGTGACCTCTCGGGGTGGGGCCGACAGTGGCTCAAGACCACCGGGTTGAACACCATCCGACCGGATTTCGACGTCGACGGCGACGGCAACTTCACCCGCTTCACGATCGCCCAGGGCGGCGCCAAGCCGGGCGCCGGGGAGACCCGGGTCCACCGACTGGCCGTCGGCATCTACGACGAGGACGCGTCGGGCAAGTTGGTCCGGGTGCGTCGCGAGGAGCTCGACGTCGACGGACCGTCCACCGATGTGTCCGCCCTCCAGGGTGTTTCGCGCGGCAAGATGATCCTGGTCAACGATGACGACCTGACGTATTGCTCGCTGCGCCTGGACCCGGAGTCGATGCAGACGGTGCTGACGCGCATCGCAGACATCGCCGAGCCACTGCCGCGCACACTGGCGTGGTCGGCCGCCTGGGAGATGACGCGCGACGCCGAGTTGCGCGCCCGCGATTTCGTCACGCTGGTGATGAGCGGGCTGCACGCCGAGTCCGAAGTCGGTGTCGCGCAACGACTTATTCTGCAGGCCCAGACGGCTCTGGGCTCCTACGCCGACCCCGGCTGGGCGGCCGAGAACGGCTGGCCCGCGTTCGGTGACGCGCTGCTGGATCTGGCCCGCGAGTCGGCACCGGGTTCGGACCATCAGCTGGCTTTCGTCAATGCGCTGTGCACCTCGGTGCTCTCACCGAACCACGTGGCGGTACTGGCGACGCTGTTGGACAACGAACCCGCCGCAGTGAACCTCGCAGGCCTGGTCATCGACACCGACCTGCGCTGGCGCATCGTGACCGCGCTGGCCCGCGCCGGGGAGATCGACGCCGACGGCAGCGAGACCCCGATGATCGACGCCGAGGCCGAGACCGACCGCACCGCTGCGGGCCGCCGGCATGCGGCGGCGGCGTCGGCGGCCCGGCCGCAGGAAGCGGTCAAACAGGCCGCGTGGGAGCAGGTGGTCGAGGACGACACGCTGGCCAACATCACCGCCCGCGCGATCATCGGCGGACTCGTGCAGCCCGGCCAGGCCGACCTGCTCGCTCCGTTCCGGGACCGGTATTTCGGCACGATCTCCAGCGTGTGGGAGCGACGCTCCAGCGAGGTGGCCCAGACCGTGGTGGTCGGGCTCTACCCGTCGTGGGACATCAGCCAGGAGGCACTGGACGCCGCCGATGCGTTCCTCTCCGATCCCGAGGTGCCGCCGGCGCTGCGCCGGCTGGTCCTGGAAGGCCGGGCCGGCGTCGAGCGCTCCCTGCGGGCCCGCGGGTTCGACGTCACCTGAGGGCACCGCGAGGAAGGCACCGCGAGAATGCGCGTCTGCCCGGCGACACGCCGGGCGCGGCGTGCATCAACGCGCGCTCGGCAGTGACGACTGCGCTTATGCTCCCGCCATGCCGGCCAACAACACCCGCCGGGCGCGCGCCGCACGACGACGCAAGCGCCGGGTGGCCGCCGTCCTCAACGACCTCACCGACGACCAGTGGAGCGCCATCAAGGCCGCCTGGAACGGATGCGCGTACTGCGGCAAGGCCGGCGCAGCCCTGCAGCGCGATTGCGTGATGGCCATTTCCCGCGGCGGGCGCTACACGATCGACAACGTCGTCCCCGCCTGCGCGGCGTGCAACGCCAGCAAGTGCAACGACGAGGTGACCGGCTGGCTACGCCGCAAGCGCCTCGACGAGCGGCTGTTCCTGGAGCGCTACGTGCGCATCAGGGCAGAACTCGTGGCCCGGGTATCTGGGGAGTAGCGCTGCGCGACGGACCGGGTCATGTGCGGGGCGGCTTGCCGGAAGTCCGTACCGCGCAGCGCCGGTCGTGACAACCCTTCACCCTGATCGCCGAACGCGCGGACAACCGTCAGAGGTCCTCACCGCTGGGCCGAGGGCATGTTCGGGCAGAGTTCACCTAGGGCGTGTGCTGCGTCGTTGATGTGCGTGAACACCACGAGCATCTCGTCTGGCATGCCCGGAGACTCCACCGCTGCGTTCTGTCGAGCGGTCGCGAGCCGATCTGCCGCGGCGGCCCACTCGCTCAGATGCTGCTTGATCTCGGGTGCCGTCACAGAATCGGCCGCAGCCTGCACCATCGCCGCCATCTGCAGGTACTGCTGGTCGACGAACTCGTCAGTCGGCCCGACAGCCCCTTGCGCCGGAGTCACGCTTGCTACTGTCGCCTGCCACTGACGGGTTGTCTCCTCGACGACCACGCAGTCTGTCGTTCTGCCCGGCGAAGCCGGCTCGGCGATCAACCACACAGCAGCCACCACGACCGAGACGATGGCGGCCGCCGCAATCACAAACCACTTCCAGCGGCTTCGTGTGGGCCCCTGCGGATCAACCGGATTCATCGCGAACCGAGGTGCGACGGGTGGGCCGAGTTCGAAGAAGCTACCCGACGGGTCCTGGTCGAAGAGGGTGAGGCGTGGTGCCACGCGCGCGGAGAGCTCATTCGGACGCACTCGGCCATGCATTGGGACAGGTGCTGCGCAGCTGATCGGCAGTGCCATAGATGGCCTCGCCCGCCTCCATCAGCTGGGCCCGCTCGTCGGCGACCGGCGACGAAGAGTGTGTGCGTTGAATCTCGGAAAGTGCGCTGAATCCTTCTGCCCACGTGGTCAACTCGTCGCGAACCTGCGCCCCGGACACGTTTTGGGCGGCCGCTCGGACCTTTTCCGCAAACTGTGCGTTGAGGTCGCCACCGGTCTGATCACGTCCGTTCATGGCGCGGAACTCTTCGCTGAGCTCTGCAACGACCTCGCAGTCCGTGGCGGTCGCGGATCCGGGTTCGCCACCGCATGAACTGATGATCATCGCGGCAACACTGCATCCTGCGCCCAATCGCAGCAGGCGGATCACAGTCCCGCCACTCAGCACGGCTCAACCTCGCGTGTTCATGGGCTTGTCGGCGGATGGCAACGGGATCTGGGCCTGCCCGCCGCCGTCACCGGTACCGAGTTCGAGGTCGCCGCTCAGTGCGTGATACTCCGCACCGATCCCGCCGATCCGGGTGGAGATCGAGTGCATGTCCGCGACAGCGCGCTCGAGAATCTCGACGATCTCTCCGGAACCTCGGCTCACCACCGGATACAGCATCCGCTCACCCTCGGCTGTCCGCGGGACCTCCGACGCCGCGTCGAGCATCCACTGCCGCACGCCGTCCAACTCACGCCGGCCGGCGGCCACCACCTCGGCGGACTTGTCGACCTCGGCGCGCAACTGAGCGTCGAGCCGGGCCGCTTCACCCAACACCGCGGTCTGCTTGTCGTTGGCTTGCCCGTAGGCGTCCGAACCGGGGCCGCGCCAGTGCTGACCCGGACCGCCCCCCGCCACCTCGGCCTGCAGCTCCAGCAGAGCCGGGCTCTGGTCGTAGGCAGATCCGTCCTGTGGGGCGCCGTCGCCGAAGGCGGCCCGCGCCCTGGACCACGTCACCAGGAAAGCGTCCAGCACCCCCACCGTCACGCTCCCTCCCTCGACAAACGAGTCTAGGGCCGCCGAGAGGAGGGCAGGGGCACCAAAAGGCTCAGCGCGGTGAGACGCCCGCCGACAGCACCCGGATGCCGCTGATCAGCCCGTCGATCAGGTTGCCCTCCTGGAACGACGCGGCGGCGGCCGACACCCCCAGCGGTGCGGACTCCTCGATGCCGCGGCCCTTGACCTCCGCGCCGTAGACCACCTCGATGGCCTTCTGGTTCGGCGAGACGGCCAACAACACCGCGTTGTCGGGGGTCGGCACCCGGGCCAGCAGCTCGCGCGCGGTCGCGGCGGTGTCCTCGCCCAGGTCACCGATGTAGACGGCGAAGCGGGCCTTGGCGTTCCGCGAACCGAACTTCAGCGCGTTGTCCAGGATCACCAGTTCCTTGGTCGGGAACGGGTAATGCACGGACAGCTCACCCGGCTCGGTGACCGCGGAGATCCGGCCGCTGGACGTGATCGCCGAGCCGTAGGGCAGCTCCGCGAGCTCGGTGGACGTCACCCGGGAAACCTCACCACTTGCCACTTGCGCCACCTCCCACCGTCAGATGCGAACCGTGGCCGCCGTGCCCGTGGTCGGCCGGCTCGTCGGCCGCCCACAGGATCGGATCGTGCGTCCACTGTTCGGACATGTCGTACGTCGCGGGGTGCGGCCCTTTTTTGGTGAAGATGAACAGGGACAACACCGCCGCGAGCGCCAACGGAATCAGCACGAAGCTCGCGTGCAACATCGCTGTAGTGCTCACGCGGAAACGTTAACCCACCGGCCGGTCAGGCCGCGCCCTCACCCAGGTATCTCACCCACGCCGGGTCGAGTTCCTTGATGCTGGACAGCAACCGCCAGTGCTGCCCCTTGGGCGGCAACGGGGTCACATGCAGTGTCCAGCCCAGTTCGGTCAACAGCTTGTCGGCCTTGCGGTGGTTGCACCCCGAACAGGCGGCGACGCAGTTCTCCCAGGAATGGGCGCCGCCGCGGCTGCGCGGGATGACGTGGTCGACGGTGTCGGCCTTGCCTCCGCAGTAGGCGCACCGAAACCGGTCCCGATGCATCAACGCGGCCCGGGTCATCGGGATCCGGGCACGGTAGGGCACCCGCACGAAGGTCCGCAGGCGGATCACCGAGGGCACCACGATGGTGCGCGTGGCCGAGTGGATCACCGGGCCGAGGGGGTCGTCGTGCACCACGTCGGCCTTGCCGCACATCACCATGATGATGGCCCGACGCATCGGCAGTGCCGTGAGGGGTTCGTAGGTCGAGTTGAGCAACAGGACGCGTCGGCGGCCCCAGATCGAGGGTTCTTGGCTGGCGCTGACAGTGACCTCGACGCTGTGCAGCGCGCGCGGAGCGGTACCGGTTGTCGGCCCTGGAGAGCCCGTCGCGGCCCGGTGGTGCCGGTGGCCGCGACCGTTCTTGCGCTGCGCCATACGTCCTCCGACCGACAGTCCACCACGATTCCCCCCTCAGTGCACGGCAATTCCGCCTGTGTTCGCTGGTCAGTCGAATGAACATCTCGTGACCGGACGCGCTGGACGGGGCTGCGGCGGCGATGGCCCACAATGGAGGGGATGAGTGCGCAGACAGGTCCCGCCGGGCAGCAGCAGTCGTTCTACGAAGCGGTCGGCGGGCACGAGACGTTCCGCACGATCGTGAGGCGGTTCTACGAGCAGGTGCGCGAGGACGAGATCCTGCGCCCGCTGTACCCCGACGACGACCTGGACGGCGCCGAGGAACGGCTGCGGATGTTCCTCGAGCAGTACTGGGGCGGTCCGCGCACCTATTCCGACCAGCGCGGCCACCCACGGCTGCGGATGCGCCACGCACCCTTTCGGATCGGCTTCCTGGAGCGCGACGCCTGGCTGCGATGCATGCACACCGCGGTCGCCGAGATCGACGCGCAGACCCTCGATGAGGAGCACCGCCGGGAGCTGATCGCCTACCTGGAGATGGCGGCGCAGTCGATGGTGAACTCGCCGTTCTGAGAAGCACCGGTCATCTCAGCACCACCGCCGGATCCCCGCGCCGGCGGTAGACGGTGCCGAACCGCGCGTCGACCCGCAGCCAGGAGGGGGTGGCCCGCACCCGGACCACCTCGTCGGCGGCGACGGATTCGGGTGCGAACTCCGGCCCCCCGCCGGTCTGGGGCAGGAACCCCATCGACGTCAGCGCGAAGACACACCGCATCGGGATTCCGACGCTGTCCTGGCCCGCCGAGACGCCGACGACTTCCTGATCGAGCAACGATGCCGGCGGGCCGTGTGCGCTCGAGTGCTCTTTGACCAGCTCGGAGCCGCGGTGGGCGAGGTCCAGCACCGCTCGGGCGGGCACGTCGTCGAGGTGGACGAACCCGGTGTCCGGCGGGAGTGCACCGCGCCAGGCCGAATCCATCGGGAACCCGGGGTCGACGTAGCCGTCGCTTCCCACCGCGCCGAGCCCGCTCTGCAGCTGGTCGGCGCCGGCGCACAGGTCGGCGGGCCGGATCCGGCCGTCGACCACCCTGCTGGCCAGGACGTCGAAGCCGGTGGCGAACCACGCGACCACCCCGCCGGCGGGACGCGCGCGCAGCCTCACCACCGCGGCGTCGTCGAGCCGCTGTGCGCGATCGGCGAACGTCGACAGATCTTCGCGGTCGGCGGGGTCGTCGAGCCAGATACCCCGCTCGGCCCCGGTCACCGCATCCACTGCTGCAGGTACTCCCGCTGGGTGTCCGACAACCGTTGCAGCCGCTGCTCCTGAATGTGCACCGCCGCCAGTTGTGTCGTGGCGATCACCGCGGGCCGGGAGTCCGGCGCCGCGCCGACCGAGCGGACCTCGTAGCCGACGGTGAAGTCGACGGCCCGGACGCGCTTCGACCACATCGTGACCTGCAGCGGCGAATCGATCAGCCGAAGCTGGCCCTTGTAGACGATGTTCACCTCGGCGATCAGCAACCCGATCGTGGTGATCTGCTCGCCGAACGGTTCCCGCAGGAACGGGATCCGGGCCTCCTCGAGAATGGTCACCATCGTCGCGTGATTGATGTGCTGGTACATGTCGATGTCCGACCACCGCACATGCACCGGGGCGGTGAAGCCGACGGGCGCCGTCACGCGGTGGAACCCGTTCCGCTGGTGCGGGTCATGCTGCGGATCTGCCGCGCCGCGACCGACAGCGTGGCCAGGTCGTGCTCACCGCTGTCGTAGAGCTCCGACAGCGTGCGGGTGGCGCGGCTGATGCGCGAGCTGTTACTCATCTCCCATTCGGCGATCTTCTCCTCGCCGGTCTCGTCGGGCTCACCGACGGCCAGCACGTCGAAGCACAGCGCGCGCAACGAGCCGTAGATGTCGTCGCGGATCGCCAGCCGCGCCAGGGAATGCCAGCGGTCCTCGCGGGACAACCGCGACACCGCGGTGAGCAGGCTGTCGGTGTTGAGATGGTCCATCAGCGCGAAGTACGTGTCGGCCACCTCGGCGGGGTCGCGGTCGACGATGTCGGCGATGTCGATGACGTCGAGCAGGCTGAACTGGTACAGCGCCGTGGCGACGGAGTAGGCCAGTTCCTGGGGCGCGCCGTCGGCGGCGAACTCGCCCGATTCCCGCTCGACGATCGCCTTGTCGTCGCCGCGCAACCATTCCGGCATCCTCGGGGTCAGCGCGGCGACCTTGTCGGCGAACCGGTTGATCTCCGCGCCCACGGCCAGCGGCTGGGGGCGGTAGTTCAGCAGCCAGCGGGCCGACCGGTCGATGAGGCGGCGCAGATCCAGCGTCATCCGGTCGGTCGCCGCCACCGACGCCCCGGCGGTTCCGGCGGCCATGATCTGCCGCCACACCCGGTTCAGGCCGAAGATCGCGTCGGCGGCCGCGAAACTGCGGATGGCGTCGACCGGGGCCACCCCGACGTCCTCGGAGACCCGGTAG
>MDTD01092059.1_pt1 | contig 13612 bp, 11 predicted proteins | sample 811221 | NCBI WGS metagenome assembly MDTD01 (sample SAMN05326646, study PRJNA326480) | marine metagenome | isolation source: seawater | place: Pacific Ocean: South West | collected 2011
CCTCGCCGAACCAGACCCGAAAGGCGCCGCCCTCGATCAGCTGCTTGTGGCCAGCGCGCACGCGCAGGTCCTCTGCCTCGATCGCTGCTTGACCCTGTTGGCCGCGCGTGGTCTGGCCGAACGTCAGCTTCATCTGCGCGCGCTTGCCCTTTGGCTTCCCGATCAGCTGTAGCCGCTGCAGTCGCTTGAGGCGCCCCTTCGCCTGCGCGGTCTTCTGTCCGGCGATGTTGCGGCGGATGAAGTCCATCTCCTTGGCGACGAACTCTGCCTGGTTCTTAAACTGCCGTTGCTGCGCGAGCAGCGCCTGGTCGCGCTGCTTACGGTATGCGGAGAAGTTGCCCTTGTAGCGCGTCGCGACGCCGTCGGAGACCTCGACGATGTCTTCGGCGACGCCGTCTAGGAAGCGACGGTCGTGACTGACCACGACGACGGCGCCTGGGTACCGTCGGACGAAGTCCTCGACGAACTCGATGCCTTGGAGGTCCAGGTGGTTGGTCGGCTCGTCGAGGATCATCAGGTCGGCGGGCGTCGTCATCAAAACGGCGAGCTGCACGCGCGACTTCTCGCCGCCGCTCAGCACGGCGACGTCCTTTTGTAGATCTTCGTCGCCGAAACCGATGCCGCTGAGCACCTTCTCGACCTGGTGTTTGCGGTCATAGCCGCCGCCGGCTTCGAATGCTGCTTGCAGCTCGCCATACGCGGTGAGCGCGGCTTCGTCGCCGGTCGCCATCTGCGTCTCCAGCGTCCGCATGCGATCCTCGAGGGCCGCGTGCTCGCCTGTGCCGTGCTGCACGAGCTGCTCGATCGTCGTGCCCTGGGGCATGGCCGGCATCTGCGCGCCGTAGGCGACGCGCAGCTGTCGCCGGCAGTTGCGGTTGCCCGAGTCGGCGTCGTCGACGCCGGCCAAGATCCGGATCATCGTCGTCTTACCGGCGCCGTTGTCGCCGACGACGCCGGTGCGGTCGCCTTCGTCTACGCGCAGCGACAGCCCGTCCAAGACAGGGAAGTCGCCGAACCGGCGCGTGATCTTCTCGAGGCTCACCAGGGTCATCGGACCAAACAGGATACCGAACCACGCCGCGAAGTCCTGTCGCGGGACGACTGCTGGCGCGCGCGGCGTCGCCACGGGATCATGTCCGCATGTTCAAGTCAGGCTGGATGGCGTCCCTGTTTGTTCTCGCGCTCGCGTCTTCGTCGCGCTGTCAGGAGGCGGCGGAAGAGCCTGCTGCGTCGAACGGTCCGTGGGTGCGCGACAACGAGCTCAAGGTCGGCGGCGAGCGGCTCCGCTATCGGTCCATCGTCGATCATGTCCCGCTGCGCGGCGGCGGCGACGAGGTCGTCGCCGAGCTGTTCCACACGGCGTACTTCGTGCTCAATGACGACGGCGACCCAGACCCGTCGCGGCCGCTGATCTTCGCCTACAACGGCGGCCCAGGATCAGCGAGCTACTGGCTGCACATGGGCGTCATGGGGCCCAAGCGCGTGGTGACCTCGGAGGTGGGGCCGCAGGGCGCGCCGCCGTATCCGCTCGAGGAAAACCCCGCGTGCCTGCTCGACGTGGCGGACATCGTCATGGTCGATCCGGTCGGGACCGGGCTGAGCCGCCCCGTGGGCGACGGCAAAGGCGCAGACTTCTGGGGCGTCGACGAGGACGCGCGCTCGCTCGCGGAGTTTGTGCGGCGTTTCCTGAGCCGTCACGGCCGCTGGAACTCACCGCGCTACCTGCTCGGCGAGAGCTACGGCACGACGCGCTCAGCGGTGCTCGCTGACAGGCTTCAGCGTGACAACCTCGACCTCAACGGCATCGTCTTGGTCTCGGCGGTGCTCGACTTTCGAACCATCCAGTTCGCGCAGGGCGACGTTATCCCGTTCGTGGTCACGGTCCCGTCCTACGCGGTGACGTCTGCCTACCACGGCGTGTTGCCCGGCGGGGCGCCGCCAGACCTCGCGGCCTTCATGCAGGAGGTGGAGGTCTGGGCGCGGACCGACTACGCGACGGCCGTGCTCGCGGGCAGCGCGGTCGACCCCGAGCATCGTCGCCGCGTCCTGGCGCAGATGCACCGCTACACGGGCCTCTCCAAGGCCTACCTCGACCGTAGCGACCTACGGGTCACGGCGTCGCAATACGAGCAGCAGATCCTCAACGAGCGAGGCCTCGTCGTCGGCCGGCTGGACGCGCGGTTCACGGGACCTTCAGGAGACGTGCGTTCGAGCCGGCCTTCTCATGATCCGCAGTCGACGGCGATCAGCAGCGCATACACGTCCGCGTTCAACGCCTACCTGCGCAACGTCCTGGGATACGACGGCGCGCGCGAATACGTGCCGGGCGGTCGCGCCGGGCCGTGGAACTGGGGACGCGGGGACGGCGGCTTCGGCGGCGGCGCGGTCAACGTGGCGCCTGACTTGGCGCGCGTGCTCCGCCGGAACCCGGCGTTGGAGGTGCTGTTGGTGAACGGCATCTACGACCTCGCGACACCCTACTACGCCGCTGTCTGGAGCCTCGACAACCTCAACCTGCCACCCACGCTTCGCGACAACATCCATCGCGCCGACTTCGCCGCCGGCCATATGATGTATGTCGAGCAGAGCTTGCTGCCGCAGTGGCGCAGCGCGCTGGCCGCGTTCCTGCAGCGAACCAGCGGTCGCTGAGCCGACCGTGGCGCGCGCGCGGCGCTGGCAGTACGACGATCAAATGCGCGCGACCCTGATCTGCTGCTGCCTCTTCGCCTCGCTGCCCAGCCAGGCGCCGCTCCGTTGGCTCGATCTGGACGGGGACACCTCACGGCAGGTGACCGTTCGGCAGGTGCCGCGGCGGTACCTCGGGCACCCGACCACGTTGTTGTTGCCCGACGGCATGACGATGCTGTGCGTGCACCCCGAGGGCCACGGCCGCGGCCCGATCGCGCTGCAGCGCAGCGCGGACGCGGGGGTGACTTGGTCGTCGCCGTTGTCCGTGCCGGCGAGCTGGGCGACCAGCAAGGAGACGCCCACGATCCACCGCCTGGTCGACCCGCGAGACGGCCAGGCACGGCTGGTGCTGTTTTCGGGCCTCTTCCCGATCCGCAGCAGCGTCTCAGAAGATGACGGGGTCACTTGGAGCGAGCTGCGACCGATCGGTCCGGCCGACGCGCCGTTTGGCGGGATCGTCGCGATGAGCAGCGTCGTGCGGCTCGCGAGCGGAGACTACGCGGCGTTCTTCCACGACGACGGTCGCTTCCTCCGCGAAGGAGGGCAGCGCGGCCGGTTCGCGATCTACCAGACCCGCTCGTCTGACGGCGGCCGGACCTGGGGACCTCCAAGAACGGTCTGGGAAGGCGCGGACGTGCACCTCTGTGAGCCGGGCGTGATCCGGTCTCCGGACGGCGCTCGTCTGGCGATGTTGTTGCGCGAGAACCGGCGCGTTCAGAACAGCCACGTGATGTTCAGCGACGACGAGGGCGCGACCTGGACCCCGCCGCGGCCTTTGCCTGATAGCCTGACCGGCGACCGCCACGTCGGTCGTTACGGTCCCGACGGGCGGCTGCTGATCTCGTTCCGCGACATGGCCAAGGCCAGCCCGACGCGCGGCGATTGGGTCGCCTGGGTCGGCACGTTCGAAGACATCGAGCGCGGCCGCGAGGGCCAATACCGCGTCAGGCTGTCTCGCAACTGGCGCGGCACGGACTGCGGCTATCCCGGCGTCGAGACGTTGCCCGACGGCACCTTCGTGGCGACGACCTATGGTCACTGGGAGCCGGGCGGCGCGCCGTTCATCCGTTCGGTCCGGCTGCGGCTCGACGAACTGGACGCGCTCGCGCGGGGCCCTTCAGCGGTGTTTACGAAGGAGCCGGGGACCGTGCGTCCGACGCCGCGACCCGCGACCTGGTGGCGTGAGCGCGTCCCTGCGCACCTCGCTCAGGCTCGCCGCGGCGGCGTTCGCGTCGCCATGCTCGGTGACTCGATCACCGAAGGATGGGCGGGTCGCGGTGAGGACGCCTGGGCGGAGTTTTGGGCCCCTCGCGGCGCGATCAACCTCGGCGCGAGCGGCGACCGAACCCAGCACGTGCTCTGGCGGTTGGACAACGGCTTGCTCGAGGCGCTGGCTGCAGAGAACAACGACGTGCGCTGCGTAGTGCTGATGATCGGGACCAATAACAGCAACGGCAGGGACGCGACGGCGGCCGAGATCGGACACGGCGTCGAGGCGATCGTGCGCCGCTTGCGCGCAGGGCTGCCGCGCGCGCGCGTGCTGTTGCTGTCGATCTTTCCGCGCGGTGCGGCTCCGAACGCGCAGCGCGTTAAGAACGCCGAGGCCAGCGCGCAAGCTGCGGCCGCGTTCGCCGCCGATCCCATGGTCGTCTCCCGGGACATCGGCCAGGCGTTCCTCGGTGACGGCGGCGTCTTGTCTAAGCAGGTCATGCCGGACTTGCTGCACTTGAGCGCGCCGGCCTACCGGATTTGGGCGGAGTCGATCGTTAAAGACGTGGACGCGGCGTTGGCCGCGCCGCGGTAAACGCGTCGGCCGCTCGCGCTCAGCGGGTGCTGAGCGGCCGAAGGTCGGCTCACATGATCCGGTATTCGATCGCGTGCGGTTTACCCTTCAGCACGTACTCGACGAAGACACGCGTCGGCCGCGCTTTGCGAGCGACCTTCTTGACGACCCCGAGCAGCCCCGCGGCGCTCTCGATAGGCGCGCCGTTGACGGAGGTGATCACGGCTTCGGCAGGGATCGCCAGCGGCGCTAGCTCGTCGGGCACGCGTGCGATTCGGTAACCGACGAACCACTCCCCGTCCGCGTTTCGGCCTCGGAAAGGGTCTCCGATGCTTAGGCTCTCCATCGCGCGGACTGCGGCGTCGACGATCGCGTCGCGTTCAGCGCTCGGATAGAGCTGCACGATCGCGTCGTTGAGGTTGCGGATGGGCGGGAACAAGCGCTTGCCCGCGCGATCAGCCCATGCTCTCAGGGACGCAGCCTCTGCGGGCGCGGCGGGTAGGTCTTCGGGCCCGATGACCTCGAACAGGGCGACGGCTTCGCGGCGGACGTCTTCGTCTCCGCTGAGCAACAGCTGCTTGACGCGCGGCAGCGCCGGCTCGAGCCACGCGCTCGCGAGGTCGATTCGGATCGCGAACACCTCTTTGAGGAACCAAAGCGCCTGCGCGCGGTCGATCGGGTCCTCGACGTCCAGCAACTGGAAGAACGGCGTCAGGCGGAGCGCGTGCAGGTGATCGCTGTCGCGGGGCGCGCGCTGGATCCCGCGAGATCTGGCGGTCGGGGAGCCGAGCTCGGGCATGTTCGCGACCACTAAGGCGCGCTCTTCATCGTTCAGGTCACCGAAGCGGCGGCCGAGGTGCGCCCTCAGAAACTGCACCGCGCGCGGGAACGCTTGCTCGCGGATCCGGCGGACGGGTTCGCCCGGGATGTGCGAGATCAGCTCGATGACATAGCCGATGTTGTCGCAGTAGAAGCCACCGAAGAAGGCGGTCTCGCGCTGGGCGCTGTTCCGGTGCAGGCGCATCATCTGCGCGAGGACTCCGGCATCGAGCCCGATCGTCTGGACGCGGGCGTAGGCCTTTCGCCAAGCGTCGTCGTCCACGACTTCCCGACCTTTGGCGTCGAACGAAGAACTCTCTGGGTGCCGCGCGGCGATGCTCGTCATCAGCCGCAGGTTGCGGAACAGCTCGTCGGGCGGCGCGGTCACGTCGGTCGGCGAGCGGAACGGCGAGAGGATGTCGCGCTCGGGGTAGCCGCAGCCTACGACGTCCTGGGACCTCGCTGGCGACATGACGCCGACCATCGCGGCGGCGAACATCAGGGTCTTGGTTACGAGAGACATAGGTGCATCGACTCCTAGTCGCGCGGGGGGGGGGACGTAACGCCGGCGCTCAGCCTCGCAGCCAGAGGAAGCCGACCTGGGCCAGGCCGATGAGGACGCCGAGGACGCCGCCGAGCATGACGATCGCGCGGAGCTCTCGGTTGGCGACCTCCAGGATCAGCCGCTCCAGCTTCAAGACTTCGAACGCTGCCACTTTCGTCGCCACGAGCTCGGGCACGTCGAGGCCCTTGCTGAGCCCCTTCTCGACCTCGTCGAGGACGGACTCGCGGTGCTCCATGATGCTGTTCGTGATCGACTGTTTGATGTCGGCGATGCGGTCCTCGGTGAGGAACCCACCGATCAGCGGCAGGCTGCGCAGCTCCTCGATCTTCGGCGCGAGGCCCCGGTCCAGCACCTTGCCGAGGATGCCGCCGAAGTCGAGCTTGTTGAGGCTCTTCAAGACGTCCTTCTGTTCGACGAGGTGCTCGCCGACGACCCGACCGATCGCCTTGGCCAGCTCGGCTTGGCGGCGCGGGACGAGCCCGTGCAGCTTGAACAACAGCAGGCGGCGCGGCTTGATCGGCCGGAAGATCATCTTCACGGCGAGCCAGTTGGTCGTCAGGCCGATCAGCCCTCCGATGGCGGGGATCGTGATCCAGGTCCAGAGGTCGAGAGCGGTCGGCATAGCGGGGCGAGAAGTATGAACACCGCGGACGGCTGGCTCAACGGCGCCGCGAGGCCCGCGCGTCGATTCCTGCTCGCGCGCCCTCTCGGGGAGGGGGCGTAGGGCGGCGACCCGCCGGATCGCCGTCCTCGGGCAGGCGTGGCGGGCGGTCCAAACGCAGCGCGCTGGGGGCCGCCAGCCTGCGCGCTGCTGTCGCGCCGCCTCTGTTTGCGGGCTCGCGCTCCAGCCCTGCTAGCATCACGAGCATGCTGTCCTTCGAGCAGATGATCCAGGCGGTCGACTCCCACACCGCAGGCGAGCCGACGCGTGTCGTGACCGGCGGCCTACCTCAGATCCCTGGCGCCACGATGGTCGAGAAGCGCGACGCCTTGCAGCGTGACTATGACCACATCCGTCGCGCGCTGGTTCTTGAGCCGAGAGGGCACGACGCGGTCATCGTCGCCTACCTGCTGCCCCCGACCCGCGAGGACGCTGACTTGGGCGTCGTCTTCGTAAACGACGCCGGCTACCTCGGCATGTGCGGCCACGGATCGATCGGGCTCGCGACGACGGCGGTGGCTATGGGAATGGTGAAGCCTATCGAGCCATATACGACGATCCGACTCGATACGACAGTCGGGCTGGTCGAGTGCAAGGTTCGCGTGGAAGGCGGCCGGCCTAAGAGCGTGACGATCACGAACGTGCCATCCTTTCTCTACCGACAACGCGTCGTGGTGCCGGTTTGCGGCTTCGGGAAGGTCGCGGTCGACATCGCATACGGCGGCAACTGGTTCGGCTTCGTGGAGGCAGAGCAGCTGGGCCTGACGGTCGAGAAGACGCACCTACCGGTCTTGATGCAGGCGGCGACCGCGGTCCGGGAGGCGCTAGTGCGCGAGGGTGTGCGCTGCGTCCATCCAGACATCGGCACTGAGGACACGGTCGACCACATCAAGCTCTTCGTGCCGACGGACGGGGATCGCCCGGGGGCTCGTTCGCTGACGCTATGTCCGGGCACCGCATACGACCGCTCACCTTGCGGTACGGGCACCTCCGCGAAGCTCGCGGTGGTGCATGCAAAAGGTGAGCTCGGCGTTGACGAGTGGTTCGACAGCGACAGCGTGTTGAAGACGAGGTTCCAGGCGCGCGTGCTCGGAACGACCAAGGTCGGCGAGTTCGACGCAGTGATCCCAGAGATCACTGGCTCAGCGTGGATCACAAGCATCGCGACCCACGTGATCGACCCCGACGACCCGTGTCGGTATGGGATCTGAAGCTAGCTTGTCTACTTCGTCAGGTTCTCGTAGAGCCACGTGAACGAGGTTCGTTTTTGACGCGGCCGCAGCTCTTCGAGCTCTCGCTGCAGCGGCGCCCTTTCTTTGCGGAGCTCGTCTAGCTTCGGCTGGACCTCTTCGATCAGCGCCTGTGCCGCTGCCTCTTCGAGGCCTTCACCGGCCATATCCGCTTCTCGATAGATCTCTTCTGAGCGCGCGTCTAGCGCCGCGATGCTCGCCGACAGCTCATCGGCGCGCGCCGTCTCGGCGGCGGTCAGCTGGCGGGTCTTAGGGTCCCACACGGAATATCCGCCGACGATCAGGTCGAGGTCTCCGTCTTCGTCTAGATCGACGGCGTCGGCGTGCAGCCCGACGTCAGGGCGCTTCGGCGCGCCGGCGGCGTCCTTGGTGCTCGGCGCGACCAACCAGCGCGGGGCGCCGAAGTCGGACTCGCCTTCCCTGGTCCTGTTCAGGTAGACCGCCACGCCGGCGCCGCGGCCGCCGCCGTAAGGATCACCCATGCCGCTGACCATCAGGTCGAGCGCGCCGTCGCCGTTCCAGTCAACGGAGCGGATCGTCGCCACGGTGCAGGCGTCGCGCATCGGCTCACCTGCAGCCATGACGAGCTCGTTCTTAGTGGCGAACTTCGGCGCGCGGTTGGAGCCTGCGTTGCGGCGTAGGTAGATGTAGCCGCCTCGGTGGTCGCCGAGGACTAGGTCGAAGTCACCGTCCCGGTCGTAGTCGAACGCGATCGCCGAGGTCAGGTGTCCCTCTACGGGTGCGCCTCCTTCTGGGTCGCACCGGTCCGTTCGATCCCACTTCTCCTCGGCGAAGTTCCACCACGCGTTCATCACGATGCGGTCGCCTGCTCGGTCTAGGATGCCGACCGGCGGGAGGTAACCCGCGCGCTCTTGGTCCCAGTAGCTCACGTGCGGCGACCCGTCGTAGATCCCGCAGACGATGTCGTCGTCGCCGTCTCCGTCGAAGTCCACGAACTGTGGACTCATTCCAATGCATCACCAGTTGTTGAAGTCGAGGCGCTTGCCGTCGACGTCTTGGACACGCTCCTCGGCGGCGAACGTGTTGTCTGCGCGTCGCCTCGCGACGGTCAGGTAGCCGCGCAGGTCGCCGATTACGACGTCGATCCGACCGTCGTGGTCGAAGTCATAGGCGACGGGCGACGGGTAGAGGCGTCCCTTGCCCGCCACCTTGTTGCCCGCTTGGAGCATGACAGGGGGCGCGAAGCGCTCGCCCTGCGCCAGCAGCGGGGCAAACATCGTGAGCCAGCACGCGAGAGAGAGAGCCGTTGTTCGGTTCATGGCGGTTCTTTTGGGTTCGATTGCGCCAGCATAGCGCCGCGCCTTGAGGGGGGTATGGTCAGCGCTCATGCGGTGGGCGTGGGTAACGACTTGTTTCCTGGTCGGGTGCGTGAGCTTCCACCCGCGCAGCGCCTCCTGGCCTCAGGATGCCAGCGTCGGCGCCGACCGGAGTCCTGGGGCGGCGCCGGCGTTGGAGACCTCGCCGGGACCGTCGCCGTGGCGGGTGATCGGGCTTAGTCGGGAGGGCCGGCCGCTGCGGGTCCGGCGGCTGGGGACGGGGCCGCGTCGGGTGATCTGGGTAGGCGGGATCCACGGCAACGAGCGCGAGGGCGTCGTCTCCACCGCGGAGCTTCCGGCTGCCTTCGTCGCCGTCGCGGGGGCGCTCGACCGCGTGACGCTGACGATCCTCGAAGACATCAACCCGGACGGAACGGCGGCGAACACGCGCGGCAACGCCGCCGGCGTCGACCTCAACCGCAACTACCCTGCCCGCAACTTTCTCCCAGGTCCTACCTACGGCGCGCGTCCGCTCGATCAGCCGGAGGCTGAGGCGCTGCATAACCTCGTCTGCGACGTGCGTCCGCACCTCGTGATCGTCGCCCACAGCTGGCGCGGCGACCACTTCATCAACTTCGACGGCCCCGCGGTGCGTCACGCGGAGTTGTTCTCGAAGCGATCAGGATACCGCGTGAAGCCGTCAGACCGGATCGCACCTACGCCTGGATCGTTGGGCTCTTGGGTCGGGCGGACGCTGCAGATCCCGATCCTCACCCTCGAGCACGAGCGCGGGTCAGATCCGCGGCGGTGCTGGGAGGCGACGCGGGAGGCGATCCTAGCGGTGATCCTCTCGGCCTAGCGCGGCGCGTCGCTCGGTCGGACTAGCCGCCGCGCGTGTGCATCTCCAGGTGCGGGTTGGTGCGCATGTCGTCTGCTTGCGCGAGCGCGCCGCGATCGGGGATCCCTGCGCGGACTTCTGCGCCTCGGTCGGCTCTGTAGGACCACACGGCGCGCACGGCAGCGTCTAGCTCTGCGTCGGATGCGCCGCCGCGCAGCATCGCGCGTAGGTCATGTCCTTCTGCCGCGTAGAGGCAGGTGAACCACATACCGTCGGCGGTGAGCCGTGCCCGGTCACAGCTCGCGCAGAACGGACTGGTCACCGAGCTGATGACGCCGAACGTCGTGCCGTCAGGCAGCCGGAACCGCTCAGCTGGCGCGCTGTCGGACCTGGGCACCGCCGTGACGCCGCCGAAGTGGTCCCGGACGCGCTCCAGGATGCGCGCGCGAGAGAGGACCCGGTCCATTCGCCACCGGGTCGCGCCGCCGACGTCCATATACTCGATGAACCGGATCTCGGCGTCCACGGAGCGCGCATACTCGATCAACTCTGGCAGCTCTCGGTCGTTGACGCCGTCGATCGCGACCGTGTCGATCTTCGTGTGTCGAAACCCGGCGTCACGCGCTGCCGCGAGGCCTTCGAGCACGCGCGCCAAGTCGTTGCGTCGCGACAGCAGCGCGAAGGTCGTCGGGTCGAGTGAGTCGAGGCTGACCGTGAGGCGGTGGAGACCGGCGCGCTTCAGCGCGGCGGCGCGCTGTGCGAGCAGGACGCCGTTCGTCGTCATCGCGAGGTCTTTGATAGGCCGCTCGGCGAGCATGGCGATCAGCTTGTCCAGGTCCTGGCGCAGCAGCGGCTCACCGCCCGTGATCCGGACCTTGTTGACCCCGGCTTCGACGAATCGATCGACGAGGCGCATGATCTCCTCAAACGACAGCACGTCCGACTTCGGCAGCCACGAGTATTCCTCCTCCGGCATGCAGTAGTTGCAGCGCAGGTTGCACCGGTCGGTCACGGAGATGCGCAGGTTGCGCAGCGGCCGCCCCAGGTTGTCGGGCTCGGTGGACATCTCAGGTTGGCGAGGATAGCAGCAGCGCCTGCGTTGTGAACGCCGGCGCCGTGGTCCGCGCTTAGTCCGGCAGACGCTCAGCGCGCTGGCGCAATCGCGCGATGCGGCGCTTCGACGCGGGCTGATTCGTCTGCGGGTCGATGGGCGGCTTCTCTAGGTCCAAGATGCGCTGGAGCGCGGCCGCGACGGCGTGACGAGTCGGCGGTGGTGTGCGTCGGTCGGCGAGCAGGTCGAGGAGGACCACGGCGGCAGGGCCGCGTGGCTTGCGGACAAGCGCGTTCCAGAGCGGCGTTGGAAACGGCTCCTGCAGCAGCGCTGCGGCTAGCTGCGGGCCTGCCTTGCGGACGAGGTGCATCGACGCCGTGTCGACACGGTGGCGGCGCTGTTCGATCTCGCGTACGACGTTGTCGAGGTCTTCGCCGAACTCGTGTCCGAAGGCCAGCGTCAGCACGCGCTGCAAGATCTGGCCGTGGTTCTCGATGGGCTGGCACACGCCCCGACCGTTGTCGGCGATCTGCTCAAACTCGCTCGCTGTTAGCTCTCCGGCGTTCTCTGGGTTGGCGATCAGCGTGTGCACGAAGGAGCGCCCGTCGCGACACCACGCGCGGACGTCGCGGAGGATGTTGCGCAGCTTTCGCGGATGGGATGGCGCGTCGCCTGCGAGCACGATCACGCGGCGCGCGTCGGGCCGCCACGTCTGCTTCATGGCAGCGGCGAGGCCCGCGTCCACGGCTTCGGGGATGTCGTCGCCGCCGCCGGCGTTCACGAACTGGACGAAGTTGCTGGCGCGCCAGTGGTCACGTGTCAGCGGGATCTGGCGGATAAGGTAAGCCTCCCGTTTGCCGCGATCGCGGTAGGTGACTAAGCCGATCCTGGCGTCAGGGACGAGCGCGCGCAGTGCCTCACACATCCCGACGATGGTCGACTTGGTCTCCTCGATCGTGCTGGTCATCGACCCCGTGCTGTCGAAGACGAACATGATCTCCAGGCCGTTCGCTTTGAGCTCGGCGACGCGCTTCCGGAAGCCGGCAGAGCCGCGGTCAGCGACCGCCGCGCCGGCGTTGCCGCCTTGCCTTGCTCGTCCCCTGACTCTCAGCAGCGGGTTTTCGGCGATCTCGATCGGTCTCTGCTCGTCGCGACCGTTCACCACAGGGATCGGTTCGGGCGCTGCGAGAGGGTCAGTCTCTTCGACCTGCTCATCGCGCACCTCTTCAACGATGACCTCGGGCGGCGCGGGCGGACCGTCACCTGGCGGGCTGCCGTCTGTCGCCTCGAAGTTGATCGTCGCGACCTCCTGAGCCGCGCGGTCTTTTCGCGGCGCGTAGATCGCGATCATCAGGATCAACAGCGCGTGCAGTACGACCGACAGGGCCAGCCATGGGGCTTCGCGCAGTCGCTGGACGACTAGGTCGGACAGGCTCTGGTCGTGGTAGCGCAGCGCCGAAGCGGCGGCTCTGATCCGTAAGATACGCCTCTGAGCGGCAGCTTGGCGCATGTCTGGCAGCGGCACGATGGCGGCGCTGCCGTCATCGGGCGTGAGCACGAGGATCTCGTCGGCGAGCCCGACGCGATCGCCAGCGTGGAGGACCGCGCGGCAGACCCGCTCTTCGTTGTGTAGCACGCCTGCATCGCTTCCAAGATCGGAGATCTCCACGTGTCCATCGACGATCTCAAGACGCGCGTGGTGGGGCGCCGCGTCTTGGATCTGCAGGTCGCACTCTTGTGCGCTGCCGAGCAGATATACGCGGCCTAGTTCGATGGCATGGCTCTCGCCACCCCATCGCAGCGCCCAGAGTTGGTGCCCAGCTTCCACGTGCCTATGTTTTATCGTGGCCGCGCGGTCCGTGTCACAGTTGCGCCGAAGCGATCTGCCTGGGACCATCGGCCTACATGAGCCTGCGCATAATCGGTGGCGAATACGGTGGAAGGAGTCTCAAGACCGTGCGCGGCATGGGGACCCGCCCCTTGCTCGGGCAAGTCCGCGAAGCCGTCTTCAACATTCTCGGGGACCGCATAGAAGGCGCCTTCGTCTGGGACTTGTTCGCAGGCACGGGCGCCTCAGGGATGGAGTCCCTCTCGAGGGGCGCAGCGCGGGTCTTATTCGTAGAGAAGAACGGCAAGGCGCTCGATATCCTCAAGGGCAACCTCCACTCCTTGGGAGGGGGCGCTGAGGACAGGAGCGTGGTGGTCCGCGCAGACGCCTGGGACCCGCCAGTGATGCATCGGTCGCTCTTCGGGGCCGCTCGAGGAGACGCCGACGACGACGCGCCGAGCGACGTCGAGGTCGCGCCGGACGTGATCTTCCTCGACCCGCCATACGCCATGGTCGCGGAAGACCCGGTCAAGTCGTTGGCGCGCGCGCGCCGGCTCCTAGACCGCGTCGACGAGCGCGGCTGCGTGCTCTTTCACTTCGAGAGCGGCGTGCTCGACGAAGACGACTTCGACGAGGACCTGGACGTCGACCTTCGCGAGTGGGGCTCGAGCGTCATCGCGATGCTCTGGCGCAAAGGGCAGGCGCCCGAGGCCGTGGCGAAGCGCAAGGCCAAGGCTCAGCCCAAAGAAGCCGACGCGTAGCTCGATTCGAAGATCCTCGCCCCGCAGCGCGCGCGTTCGTCGACCCGGGGTGCCTGCGATCAACCGGATTGAGGCAAATAATTTCCTCGAA
>MDTD01120375.1_pt1 | contig 13612 bp, 2 predicted proteins | sample 811221 | NCBI WGS metagenome assembly MDTD01 (sample SAMN05326646, study PRJNA326480) | marine metagenome | isolation source: seawater | place: Pacific Ocean: South West | collected 2011
AGAATTAAATTCGCTGCAATAATTCTTTTATATTTTCTAATTATTTTCATTGGTAGCAATTGTTAAATTTTTGTTTATGAATTCGAGCGCTGGAAGCTCGTAAATATCTTTTTTATTGAAGGTAAAATGATTTATCCCTGTTTCGTGGAATTGGTCAAGGTATGTGAAATCAAATTTTTCACCGTTTCGAATGGTAACAGAATCTTCGATTGTTGGAGCAAAAACGATATGGAAATTTCTGTATTTACCTACTCCGTAAATATTCTCCAATCGCGTTAAAACTGGTTTGTATGTTACTTCATCAACTTTTAATGACACGTACTCAGCCATGTTAAAGTTCATTTCATGAACTCGCTCGGTGTATTCTTCGTAATTATTTACCCCTGCCTTCATAATATCAATATTTCCGCCTGTTCCATTTGGGGTGATGGTAAATAAAAATGTTAAGGATTTGTTGTACTCATTTATTAATTCTTTTAATGAAACTTCATTTCCATCTTGTTGCTCCTGTTCCCATTCATCGAAAGCGAGGTACTCTGGCGGAAGGTATTTGACTTGATAGTCCAATGGTCCTACGGTTACTTTTTTAATTAAGCCGTTACCTGGATTGTTGACCCATTTAAAAAATTCTTTTTTAGTACTAATGGATTCCTGACAAGAACTAAATGTTATGCTGATCACAAGGAGTAATATGTTGATTGTTTTTTTACTCACCTTTGTACTTGCTGTTTAACATATCTAAAACTTGATCGGTAATATCAATAGCATCATTAGCGTATAAAACAGTACCGGGCGTTGCTCCTAAAACAAGTGTGAAATTATTTTCCACACAATAGTTTGCCAATTCATAATCAATCTTGTTCAGGATTCCTTTGCTTAATCTTTCGTCTTCTGTTTTAAAAGATTTTTGTTGATTCCCCTGCATTTGTGAAATGGTATATTTCATTTGAAGAAGACTTTGCTTTTCAGCTTTTTTATCTTCCTGAGAAAGCATTGATGAATCGGTATAGAAGTTTTCCGTTTTTGCCATGTATACCTTTTTAAGGGAATCGATATGGTTTTGCCATTTCGTGGTTTTTGACGTCAGCTGTTCTGTTGCCTCCTTTGTACCTTGATAATTTTCAAGTAAATGATCGGTATCTATATAGGCAAGAACAGGTTCTCTTTGTTTGGATTTAAATGATAAGAAACCCAAAACAAGAATACTCCCAATTATTAATATGTCTTTTATTTTTTTTAGCATTATTCCTTAATTATTAATTGTCCTTTAACTATGGCATTTCCTCCGTTATCAGTTTTCAGGCTTATTTCAATATTGTATAGTCCTTTTGTTATGGTTCCAATTGTCCAGCTGAAGGTTCCATTGTCCCCTTCACTCCACGTGAATATTGATGAGGAGGAAGGATTAATTACGCTGGTAAGTGTAAGACTATTGAAGTCAGTACTTGTAATTCCTTCCAGTTTAATGTCCAAAACTCCACCATTCTCTGATTGCTTACCAATAATGGTTTCTGCTCCGTTTAATGTGATTTTTAAATTATCGATACAGCTTAATGGTGCGTCATTTCCTGAATTCAGGTTAATTAATACACCGGTTAATGGATCTATCATTGCGTTTGTATCGATTAATTCTGTTGACAGGATATGCGGAATACCATCTCCGTCAACAAACACTATATCTGTAACTCCTCCATTATTATCGGTTGTAATGGCAATTTTACCACCAATATTTTCTATGTCTTCATTGATGTAAAGTGTGTCCGTCCCTCCAAGAACATCCGGTGCAATGTTTTGACTGGTTGTATCATCTGTTGTGTAGGTAATACTTCCATCCGTAAATCCGTCTCCTCCAAAAGTAAAGGTTACTCCTCCTGTTGTTGAGCCTGTGCTTCCGGTTCCTCCTGTACTTCCTGGATTACCAAATCCTGCTGTATTCAATAGATATCCTTTTTTAATTAATGCAAACTGAGGTGTTGTGAAGTCATTTACTCCCGTTACTTTAATCACTTTATAGTTTTCAGGATAACCTGTATACTTAGAAATGTTTTGTTCGAATTGACCATTTGCATTTTTAAGTTCAGGCATTGCTCTCCAGTATGGAGGCTGATCATTTGTTAACGCCTGCTTATCAGCGGGAATAACCGGACCAAAGCTTATTGTTTCTGTTCCATTTACTACATCCGGAGTGGCATTATTATCCCAGTGTCCGATGTCCTGATAAACACCATCCAAAACTTCTTCATATTGCATACTCAAGCTTACTGAATAAACTGAATTCGTGTCCTCAATATCTCGCTCTATTACATGGTAAAAGTTATTGTTTACCTTGTTCACAAATAAAGATTTTTTAAATCTGTAGAATTCATCCGTTTCCGGATCTTTTGGAACCATTCTTATGCTGTATGAATTGGCTTGATTTGACTCCGGTTTTAATGATACCGGCCTGTATCGTGTTTTATGACCAACCGGGAACAAATAGCTGCCTTGACTGATTAAATCTCTTTTCAGGAAACCTCCGTTTGAACTACTTACAAAACCAATTTCACTACCGGCTCTAACTACCGCACCGGAATCACTGTTGTTTACGTAAAGCAGGTGATTACGGGTGTAGGTTTCGTTATTGGACAACACATATATTCCTCCTATTTTCTCATTTACAAACATTTCTTTTAATCCGTTTCCATGTGTGTAAAAATTATTGAACTGGGTAGGTTCTGTTCCTCGTAATCTTTGATATGCTCCAATTAAATATACTTCTCCTCCTTCAGCTATGGATTTAAACACTTCATTATCTGCATAGTTTGTCCAATCTTTTTCTACTTTGATTTCTCCAAAACTTACAACTTCTCCAGGCTCTTCGTTATCAGAATTTTCATTCATAAAGTTTCCATAAATATCAAGATCGGTGCTTGATTCAATTTCTATATATGCTCCGTAATTATTAAATGAGAATCCTAAAGCTTCTCCATGTCCAGGAGCTACATTTGAGCCAAAGGCAAGTCTGCTTACATTATTTAATGGGTCTAAACTTTGCGCGCTTCCTCCTTCTGCTTTACTTCCGATCATGTTTTGACTTCCGGCAGACTTCCATGAGATGGAATTGTAATAAGCTATCTGAACCTGACTCAAATCAAACGGCAGATCACACGTTTTACTATCCCAGGTTAAAGTTGCTAACATCTCGGGATCTTCAGGTCCGTCAATTGTCCAGAATTCGCATTCACTCAAATGATTTAAGTTGTCTCCAAGTACTCTGTCCTCTGGTGATTCATTTATAAATTCCAATGTATATCCAACATCATTTCCTGATACGTCTGATAGTATAACAGGCATATATCTCTTTCCTTTTCCAACAGGGAATGTAAATGCATCGTTTCCGATTATTTTTAATGGGCCGTCAACAAAAGATTCATCACTATAATCTGTTATTGTTGCGTTATTATTTACTGTTAACAGAGTATTTGCCTGTGTTATGATATTACCTTTAACAAGGGATAAATTTCCTTCATTCTCTGTCCCGACTTCTACTGCTATTCCTAATTCTAATTGAGCAACATCGGATAATATTGGTTTGTCTACTATAAGGTTTTTAATTCTTGCTACTTTACTTTTATCAGAGTAGGCATCAATAAATTGTTTTGATGATCCGTTTATTATCACAACTCCATCATCTGATCCGAAAGATATGTTATCAGAATTGATGTAAATATTACCTTTAAAGTTATCTGAGAATTTTGAAGTGGATTTTATCTCTCCTGTTCCTGTTACTTCATATGCGGCATTGGCATAATACTGGTCTTTCCCTCCCTGAGTTAAGTCGGCAAATGCCCATACTGCAGTTCCATGTTGCTTGAAACTCACATCTTTCTGATAGATATTGTTCCCTTTCATATGAAGATCTTTGTCACTATTAAGATCAAACTTTGTTTCACTAACAAAATCCCCTCCATTCAAATAAATCCTGTCCATTAACTCTGTTTCATAAGATGGAGCCATTTGGGTGTTTTCAATATACATAGTCCTTAAATCACCGGTAATCCCATGAACCATTTTAATGGATGCCGGATCTGCTGAAATAATTTCTGAGTCTGTATATATTCCATCTCTGGTTAAGGTCACTTCGAATCCTGCAAGGTCAAAACGTCCCTCGAGCACACAAAGGCTTCTTAAGGTTATTGGGCTTTCAAGTATTGGATAATTTGGATCTGTTTTTAATATATCAATAACTACATTGTCGTTTTCAGCAGGAAGTATTGTTGGCGGAGTTAATGTTGATTTGGTGATTGACCAGTTCCCCAGATCACTCCAGATATTACTATTGGCTCCTGTCCAGTAATAGGTTTTTGTATTCTCTGTCTGTTCAAAACAGCTACACGTCGGATCAACTGTTACAGTTACCTGGTCTTGGTAATTACATCCATACTCGTTGGTTGAACTTACTGTATAATTTGTTGTTGCTGTAACGTTAATAATTGGATTGGATACAGAGCTTCCTGCTATACCATCGTCTGGTATCCAGTTGTATGTATTCCCTCCATTTCCTTCAAGCTGAATTCCACTTTCGAGACATTTGACTTCATCCTGCCCAGCTCCTACAATACTTGCACTTCTAACCTCTATGGATGATGTTCCAAGACAACCGTCTTTATCGGTTACTGTTACGCTGTATGTTTCAACGACATCTGTACCCTGAATAATTGGATTTCTAATCGTTGTTGATGATATATGCGCTGTTTGCGGTGTCCATAAATATGTTTCTCCTTCTGTTACAGTTAGCTGAAATTCATTTCCTAAACATGCTGAGTGATCGATTTCAGCTACAGGATTGAACTTTGGCAAGACATTCACAGCAATTTCCTGTGATACTTCACACCCGTTATCTGCGGTTCCAACAACTGAATAACTGGTTGTCGCAGTTGGCTTGAATATAATATTATGATTATCAATTTCTATTCCTTGGTCAGGTGTGCAGGCAAGTGCTGCAACACCATTAAAAGGGACTAATTTTTGTTCACCATTACATAATTCAAAACCACCCGCTGTATTCCAATTGGGACGGTCCAATACCGTAACCAGAATTTGCCTTGTTAATTTACAAGCCTGAGATTCGGAATCTCCTGATATTTCGACTTTATAAAGTTGAGTTGATTCTGGTGATACTTCTATTGATTTTTCGTTTCCTAATGAATTACTCCAGCTATATTGTTCCCCGCCAGCAGCCTCAAGTGTTATTGTTTCACCTTCACATATAGTTTGGTCTGGGCTTACAGAAACAATTGGTGCAGGAACGACACTAATTGTAATATAATCAAGAGTGATACATGTTGAGTCTTTCTCACCCTTGTATACAATGTAGTAAGTTGTAGTTTCAAGCGGTGCTGCTTCAGCTGACGATTTTTTATCATTCAGGAAAGTAAGTGTTGAAGGAATACTTAATGATTGATACTGCTCCAAAGTTGTAATATTTGTATCGTATTCTCCGGCTTTTTCATACCAGTAAAAACTTCCGGATCCTCCTAATTCAATTACATGAGATTCTTCCTTACATATTGTAAGGCCAACATCAACACTTAGAAAGTCTTCGTTCGCCTCGTAAAACGCTTCCACTTCTGCTGTTTTACCTTCACAATTTATATAAGCATAGTAAAAATCTTTTGGCACACCTAAAAGCTCAGCTCCCTCGTAATCAGTATCTTCCCATGTGATTGAGCATTTATTTTCAATATCAGAACCTGTATACACAACTTCCTGTCCCTCTCCATCAATTTCTTCGTAAAAGAAAATAGAATCAATCTTTACATCCATAGTATTACATAGAGCTCCTTCGTAAACTGAAATTACCGGGTCTTCATGTAAATCATACACTTCCTCAACACGGGTTGCAGAACACTGGAAACCATTAGCTATTGACTTAGCTTTAATTTCAACTGTATATAATCCGGGATTAAGGTTTGTAATATTTTGCGTTACTTCATTGAAATAACCATTCCTTTCATTTGTCCACTTATAGGTATAATCAGATGGATTTAATCCCAACCCTAAATCAACATTTATTGACCCGACTAAGTTTGATATTGTGATATTGGATACACTTAATTCCGGATTAAAATCTAAACACGGATTATTTTCATCTGAACAATTTGATAAATTTAATATCTCTATGTTTCTAAAAACTTCACATCCATAACCATCTCTCACATGGACACTATAATTACCGGGTTCCAATCCATTAATCGAATCAACTGTTGTATAAATGTTACAGTTATTACCGTTAATAAAATCTTCTTGAATTGAATTGTCTTTGTCCATACACCAGGTTGTAAAGTATGTACCGGATCCTTGAACAACATCTGGAACTATACTTCCTGAAGGGTTGTTTTCACAAGCGTGTACGATATCAAAATCAACATTCAATGCTGAATCAGCAAGTTTAACACCTACTTCTCTTTGTATGTTGCAATGGCCACCGTCCTGTAGCGTAATATCCGCTTGAAAAACATATTGCCCCTCGGGAACGTTTTTAAGTGTGTTCCCTTGTAAAGAAAAAAGTTCATCATCAATATTTGACCATGAATAGTTTATATTCGGGAGTTCTGGGTATACAATTGCAGTTATACTGATTTCTGAAAGATCATCGCATGAGGTATTTGTTCCGAAAAGAGATACGGAAAATGTGTCACATGAGCAATTTTCATAATTATCGGCAATAGTATAATCCAGTTCCAACTGACATGAGTTTGCATCGCTGACAATAAGAACATTCGAACCTGGGTTGAGTCCACCAAGAGAACTCCCCTGAACGGCCCATGAATATGAATATAAACCTGTTCCTCCACTTATGACCGCCTTTGCAATACCATCGGATTTCCCATGACAAGAAATACCTTCAGTTTCCACAACTCCTGAGAGTTGAACAGGTTCATTAATTGAAAAATTACCGGGAACCACGCAGGTGCTCCCATTATAGTTAACTGTTGCGAATAATTTATAATCACCTTTTTTAAGCCCTGAAGCAACAGCTTGATCTGATGAATATCCATTATTGTCTGACCATTCGTACTTTGAAACTGAGGCAGTGTTTTGGTGGAATGTTATTGATGCTTCTCCATTATTCTCACCAAAACATTTTATATCACTAATGTTTATATCATAAGTTAGTTCTGAACAATTGCAATCGCCATCGCCTTGAACAATGGTTTTAGAAATTGTCAATTCACAATTATCCGCATCTGTCAGCAATACGTCATATTGACCTTCACTTGAAATTATTAACGAGTCTGCATTTATTCCATCCAGTAAATAGACCCCTCCTCTGGACCAGGTATATCTGACTGGAGCCTTTAGCCCTTCAATTAATGAAACACTCAATACGCCTGAGCTGTCATCACATCCAAAACCATCAAGTGTTAGGTCTGCAAAAATGTTTGATCGGCTTTCAACTTCATGAAATAGTTTTCTTGAACATGTATTTCCATTTAAGTTAGTTACTGCTTCTACAAAGTAAATCCCTTCAGGAACATCAATTTGGTTTTCTGAACTCGTGAAATTATTGTTAGATGTCCAGTTGTAAAATACAGTTGAATCATTTCCTTCCGATGTTACTGAAAGCTGAGTGCTCTCAGAATTACAATCCTGATTTAATACCTCAAGATTTATTGTGAATTTTGCACATGTATCAAAATCTTCATTGGATACTGAGACAATCTCAAATGTGTCAATTACAGTACATCCATTTTCATTTGATATCTGAACAGAGTTTATTCCGCTTTGCAGATAAACAGATTGAGAGGTTTCTCCATTTGACCATAGGTAATTAAGGTCTTCAAAACCTGAATTAATTATGTAAGCCTTTGCATCATTGGATGTATCTGAAGAGGCGTTTTCAAAATTTAATAAATAATCAAATCGATTAGCTTCTTTTATCTCGACTGTTTGTGTTTTTGAACAAATCTCTCCATTGATTTCTGCTTCAAATGTAATATCATATGTTCCTGGTGATAGATTCTTATTTGAATAACTTGTAGAAACGAAATTCTCTGCGATTATTTGAAAAGTTTGATTAATCGCGCTAACTGGAGCGTTTACTTTAACGTCCAGCTCTCCATCTTTTGAAGAGCTACATGATTCGTCTGATTTAAAAACATTTATACTAAGCTGACTACAACTATCGCATGTGTATTCAACAGGTTTATCTATTTTGAAGTCCTTTATTAATTCACAGTTTTTTGAATCCGTTACACGAACGGTATAGGTTCCGTCAGAAAGATTACTTAATTTGTTAGTGTTTACCCCTTTTCCTAACCATAAATAAGCATAATCAGGTGAACCTCCTGTTGTAGATACTGAAATATATCCATTGTCAACCGAATCACATGATACGTTGCTGATATCCTTTGCTGAAATGTTTAACTTTTGTGGCTCATAAACTTCAAAACTTTTAAGAACCGAACAGGTGTCATTACTTAATGCATAAGTCATTTCAACAGTGTAGTTTCCTTTCCTTAAACCTGATATGGCAAGCTGATCCGATGAATAGTTGTATGGTCCCGTCCACTTCAAGTTTTTCACAACAACCTCATAAGGGATAAATAATGAAATCTGACCATTTTCAGCTCCAAAACAGGATATATCTTTTTTTGAAAAGCTTACTATGGTGTCATTACATATACATGCTGAATTACTCCCTGTCAACACTGTTGTTGTATCAAACACAGAACAAGAGTAGGCGTCTTTTACCTCTACGATGTAATCTCCCTGAGACAAGGCATTAACTGTTTGGTTATTTGATAAACCGTTATTCCATTTATAAGTAAATGGCTCTTGACCGCCGATTGTTGATACTGAAACGACACCGCTGTTTGAGTCGCTGCATGTTCCATTAAGTGTTTTCGCAACAATATTATACGACGACAAACTCTTTACTGTTCTCTCACCCTGAATGTAACAACTTGTATCCGAAACTGTTACCTTAGCCCAATAAGAGTAGTCTCCTGCTTGTAATTGACTGATACTTTTTGTTGTCCATATGGTATCTGTTTCGTTCGTCCATTTTACGGAGTCAAGCAAATCGTAACTACCGTTTAATAGAAGTTCCAAACTTCCATCTGCATCTTCACTACATAAAACATCAGATATTTTAATTGTTTCCTGAATAGAATCACACTTATTACATTCCTCTGTATTTAAAGGCAGTGTAACATCTTTTGATAATTGACAATCATTTCCGTCGGTAACTGTTACCAGGTAATCTCCACTTTTTATTCCATATGCTGCGTTTGATGTATTTGCAACGTTATTTAATGAATGCCAGTTGAATTTATAAGGAAGAGCTCCTCCTGTGGTATGAAGTATAATATTTCCATTATTGGCACCTGAGCATGATGATTGATTTACTTCGGCTGAAACCAATAGTTCCTCCGGAGTAAATATAATTTCATTGTGATTAATTATACATTCCGAATTGGAAAAAGAAACCTCTAATGAATAATTACCTGACTGAAGATTGGTTAAATCCATTTTATTTGAATAGAAAATATCATTTCTCTTCCAGGTAAATTGGGCGAATTCCAAATATTGTGCAGATAAAATTGTGTTAATGGTTCCTTTTTCATCTCCAAAACAAAGGTTATTATTTGCAGTTGTTGAAACTACAATACTGTCACAATTATTACAGGAAGTATTGTTTTCACCAATTTGAACAGTCCTTACAATTTCACAACCATTATTATCAAATAAAGTAAAAGTGTAATCTCCTGAAGATAATCCGCTCCTGTTAAAAGTCTGGAATCCATAATCATTCCAATGAATTTCCATTAGCGAAGTATCGATATCAGAGCTAATTGATATCTCACCACTGTTTCCATTTTTACAGGATTTTTCTGTGGTTATTGCGAATTCTAAATTATTAGCTTCAACATTAATTGCTTCTGATAATTGATGAATACATGTACTATTTCCATCTTCATAAATAATAGTAATTTCATATGTATCGGTAACAGGATTATTTAAATACTGCCCATCGTATTTTTCAGAACTGTTTTGACTTTGCCACGAAACTGTTTTTATAAACTGTGTATTATTTTTATTGTCAATCCATGCACGCCCTTGATTATTGCAATTTTCAGGTTTTTGATTAAATGTAAAGTCATTATTTGTGCATATTGAAACACATTCATCAATTCCCTTTTTAACCTCTATACTGTCGTGCTTTTGGCAGCCTTTTCCATCAGTAACAGTTAATTTATAAACACCCGGTAATAAATCAACAATATCCTCCTCCGATGATGAGTAATTATCCGGGCCTGTCCAACTGTAATTATAATCACCATTCCCTCCTGATACGTTACTGTATATCTTCCCATCATCTATAACTGAAAGACAACTTGTTGGATAACTTGTTAACGATAATTCAATTGAGTCCGGAACTTCTATAAAAAATTCAAGTGTGTCCTTACATAATCCTTTTGAAATTACAACCTCATATAGTCCTGTGGTATCCGCTAAAAAAGTATCTCCTGTTCCACCTCCCGGCAGTGTGTATGTATATTCATGCAATTTTTGAGAATTAACATCACAAGAGCAGTCCTCAGCTGCACCACCTGAATATGTAATCAAGTCTTTACCTGCAACTGAATTTGCTTCAATACAAAAGTCAATATTTCCATCCAGTCGACATGTGTTATTAACATCTAAATTGCTTTTAATTTTAAATAGTGAACAATTCAGGTCCGGATTTGTTAAAAAAGATATGGATTCAATAACAAGATCATTCGTAACGGTAGAGCTCCCTGAATAGGCCATGAAAAAAGATGAATTGAAAGTTAATGTTCCTTCAATATTTAATTCCCCTTTGTTTCCTATTAATGAATTGCTGTTAAGATCGCTCAAGGCATTTAATGTGCAATAGTTAAAAATGACTCCTGAGTTTTGGTTCGAAATGCTACTTGATATTGTAAGAACTCGTTTGTTTTCAATGATACTTTCGTTGATTAATGTTCCATTAAGGTTGAGAGTTCCATAATTGTCAATTTTTGAACCTGATTTCGCTACAACATTATTGTTTATGACTAAATCTCCATAATTTACAACTTCTCCAAAAATCTCAAGAGAATTGTTTATGACCATATTTCCATGGTTAATTAATTTTACTCCACTTGAGTTAATAAACAGTTCATCAACCGTAAGATTTCCTGTAACAACAAGTTCATCATTTTTCTCCAGAATCAGATTTTCAAGATAAACGTTTCCACATACAAGTAGTTTTGCTCCATTTACATCAATATCTCCTGCGTAATTTTGATTTAAACAGTATGTTACTCCTGTAGATAGTTTTTTATATCCAGATCCTGTCACATTTAATTGGCAAGATGCACATGATTCCGTTGGTAGGTTATTTTCGTAATTGCAAACTGATTCATTTTGCTCTTCATTACCTTTAAGAACGACATTTACTCCACCGCTACCGGTGCATGAATCACCCGATGTTGTTATAGATACCTGAGGTTCCCATTCGCTACTGCTTAAAGTAACTATACTTTGTGATACACAGTTGTTTGAATCTTTTACTTCATAATTGTAAATTCCCTCAGAAAGCCCGAAGATAAATTGCTGTACAGGCTGACCATTTGAATAATAACTGTAAGGAGGCAGTCCTCCAATTGCTGAAAGTAATACTTTTCCGTCATTTGATCCAGAACAAGAGATACTGTCAACGAAGGTCAAAAGATTTAAATTTCCCGATGGTTCATTAACTTCATAATAAAATGTATCAACACAATTTGAGTTTTTAACTTCGAGACCATAGATTCCCGAGCTCAACGAGCTTCTTTTAACAGATGAGGATTGATTATCTATCCAGCTGTAAGAAAAGACCGGTGGAGTTGTTATAGGAAGGGAATTGAAATTAATATCTATTTCACCATCATTACCCCCGTTGCAGGAAACGTGTTTTATATTTACTAATTCCGGTTCTACTATTTCATCCGATTCATTTAAAGTAATTTCTTTTGTTATCTCACATCCACCACAGGATATATTTGCAACATATTGACCTTGATTTAATCCTGTTATCACAGGTCCTGTCTGGCTTGTTCCTTCCCATGAAATAGTACAGTTTGTTAAATCTTCATTTGTATTACTAACAAGAGTTATCTGTCCGTTAGACTCTCCAAAACATGGAGATACCTCGTTAACAGTGATGTCGTTTGAGCTACACCCGGTTATTTCTATTGTTTTTGTTATAGAACACCCATTAGAGTCTTGGGCTGTAACGATATATTCGCCTTCGCATAGTTCGGTTATTTCTTTACCGGATAGCGGTCCACCTGGTCCAGTCCATTCATAAGTAAAATCCCCTTTTCCTCCTGAAGCATTTACATATATAGCTCCTATACATTGATTGGGTCTTGTGTTTTCAACTGAATCGATCGATAATTGTATTTCATTGGATTCAGATACGTTTACAGTTTCTGTAAAAATACAACCATCGCAATTTATTGTTGCTACGTAAGAATCTGGGACCAAACCAACTATTTCTGGTCCTGTTTGCGTTGTTCCACTCCATGTTATATTACATTCAGTTAAATCGTAATCGTCTCCATCGTCCCCATCATTTCCACTACTAGCGCAAGCTTCTAAATCAGAGTTAGTTAGTTTTTTAACATTGGACACAGCTGGAGGTAGTGTCGGATTAGCATTTGGGCCAAGGTATAAACCACCCTGGTTGGAAGTGTAGTTACCTAATATAGTTAACGAACCTTCCATAAAGAAATAACTTCCTTCTAAGTTAAAATCACCCATAAAAGTAGCAGTCCCAGCCGAGTGTATGAATTTACAACCTGATGGAATTGTAAATTCATAAGGGTAAAAGATACTTCCACTTTCAATAATTATTCGACCATTATTTTTTAGAACTAAATTATTAAGAGTTATGACACCTCTACATATTATCAATGTCCCGCCATCGACGACTATTTGACCATTGAACGATCCTTCATATTTTTTCACTTCGTGTTCTTCAACAGAGATCAAACCTATTTGATATGGAAAATTAACGCAATTAATATCCGGGTATGAGATTTCTCCGGGACATGAAGGGTTATTATTTCCTGATCCGCCTCCACCTGATCCATCTCCGTTGGACGTTCCTTTCAAAACAATTTTACCATTGTTCGATTCAAAACATGATTCCTTAACTTGTGCTGTTATATCAAGCGGTGCACATTCATCTAAGTTTACAGTTTCTTCTTTTTTACATCCGTTTACTGAGGTTACGGTTAACTTATATTCACCTGGGCATAATCCTGAAATTGTTGGTTGGTCAGGAATATTAGGTGTGCTTCCTTGCCATGAAATCTGACCTCCTGAAACAACACTTATTATCTGACCATTACATTCTCCGTTTGTAGGTTTTTGGATAGATGAAATGCTGACTTGCGGTGATTCGTTTACGTTTACAGTTACCGATTTAGTCGAGCTTACGCCTCCTACTGTGGCGGAAATAGTATACGTAGTTGTTTCGGTTGGTGATACATCTAAAACAGCATTTGTTGATACTTCAACACCATTTACTTTCCATGAATAATTTGAACCTCCTGTTGCTGTTAATCTCGAA
>MDTD01189969.1_pt1 | contig 13611 bp, 9 predicted proteins | sample 811221 | NCBI WGS metagenome assembly MDTD01 (sample SAMN05326646, study PRJNA326480) | marine metagenome | isolation source: seawater | place: Pacific Ocean: South West | collected 2011
ACGTGTTCGTGGTGCCGGACGACGACGAGGGTGGAGTCGGAGGTGGAGCGTGAGGTTTTGGGGCGCGCGCGCCGGGTTCGGAGGGGGCGGTGGTGCGCGTCGGAGGTGAGACGGATGACGAGAGAGATTGGTTCGGGCGAGCGAAACGCGAACAGTCTCGACGTTTTATCATTAATCGATTCATCTGAATTGTAAAAGCGATGTACAGGCACGAAATTAGAAAACCTTGACGAGCTCGACGTCAAAGTGAAGCGCGGAACCGCCCGGGATGACGCCCTTGATGCCCTTTTTCCCGTAACCCATGGCGGCCGGAATGATGAGCGTGCGCTTGTCGCCCTCTCGCATGCCCTCGACGCCGACGTCCCAGCCTCTGATGACTTCGCCGACGCCCAAACGGAAGGTGAACGACGCCTTACCCTTGGTTTGGTCGAAAATCTTACCGCTCGGGAGCTTACCGATGTACTTCATCGCCACTTTTTTACCGCCGGTGGCGACCTTTGCCTTGGCGTTCTTGGTGGCGTGCGTGTTAATAATCTCCATACCGTTCTTGTGCACGCGCTTGGGCGTGTCCGGCTTCTTCGGCGCCTCCTTCGCGACGGCTTGCTTCTTCGGTTCCGGAGTCTTCGCGGGCTTGGACTCGGCTGGACGCTTTTGAGCCGGCTTTTTCTCTTCGATTTCTTGAATCTGGACGCCACCCTTGCGGGTGACGCCTTCGTCTTCGGAATCGTCTTCATCCTCCGAGTCGGAATCCTCATCGTCAGAATCATCCTCCATCATCATCCCGTCTTCCGAATCGTCTTCCGAATCGTCTTCCGAATCGTCTTCCGAATCGTCTTCCGAATCGTTTTCCGAATCGTCTTCCGAATCGTCTTCGGCGTACGCCTCCGCGTCGTCGTCCCACTCCTCCTCATCCTCCATCATCTCCCTCATCACATCCGGTTCGTAATACCCCGTCAAATCCACCCCAACCTCACCCTCCACCGTGAACTCGACGTATTCATCCAACACCAAATCCATCCCGCACGACTCGACGCGACCGCTGACGAGCGCGCACGCGCGAAACTCCTCGAATCCATCCTCCTCCTCTTCCCCTTCCCCCTCCTCCTCGCGTTCGCTTTTCGTCCCGAGCGCCCCCGCGAGGACGGCCTCATCCGTCTCGCACCGCATCTTCACCGTCACCCGCGTCCCGTCCTCGCGCGTCTCGCGCATCGTCGCTCGAGTGACGCGCGCGCGCAGGTGCACGTCCGGCGGCGGGACGTACGGCGTCCATCGTCCCGGTTCGAGTTTCAAGCCCCAAAACATCGCGAGGTGAGAGAGAAGAGAGAAGAGAGACGCGCGGGTCGTCGCGTCGTCGGGTCGTCGCGTCGATCGATGACGACGACGACGACGATCGCGATCGATGTCGATGGGCGATGGCGATGGCGGCGGCGTGGATTTTCTAAACCCTAGCTAAACCCTCCCTCCACCCGATACACCCGATCGGAGGGTTTAGGGTTTAGTATGACGTGTGATTGATTTTTGAAAATCATGACAATCAATCAGATGGTCAGATGGCGACGCCCGAACGATCGCGCGATGCGTCTGTCGCGGAGCCGGCGACGCGCGATGCGATGACGACGACGACGACTCGCGCGCCGTTCGACCCGTCCGAGCTGAGCCGAGAGGCGAGGGATAAGATGGCGCTCTTGGAGCGACGGATGACGAGCGTCGAGCGGTCGAGCGGAAACCGCGCGCGAGGGCGCGGGGCGACGCGATTCGCGGTGGAGGACGGTGATCGGAGCGACTCGCGAGGTCGTGGGGTCGAGGACTCGGAGGCGAGCTCGAGCTCGAGCGGGGAGGAGGCGGAGGATGGGTCGGCGTACGGGGTGGTCGCGTCGGGCGGGCGGTCGGCGACGGGCGGCGAGGACGAGAAGAAACGGGCGCGACTCGGGAGGAGTGGAGGGGGGGGGAAGGGGAAGAGACGGCGGCGAGGGTCGACGGCGAGCGGGGAGGAGGACGACGCGGAGAACGAGGCGCCGGCGAGTCAAGGAGGGTTGGCGAGGTCGAGGAGACATCCGTCGTCGTCGGGAAAGCGAACGGCGAACGCGTCGCTGTTGGAAAAGTTTGAAAATAGTGGATCGAGGCAAAAGGTGACGTCGCCCGCGGCGAGAGCGCCGATGACACCGCCGGAGGATGGGCGGGAACGCGTCGCCGAGGCGGAGAAGAAGATTCGCGCGCTCGAGGAAAAATTAGCCGCGGTGGAGAAGGAGCGCGAGGCGTACGAGCGCGGGTGCGAGGAGTTGCGCGCGGCGAATAATGATATGAAGGATGCGCACGCGCGGGTGAACGAGGCGAGGAAGAAGGGGGTGCATAAACTCGCGGTGAACATGGCGTCGCTCGAACGGAAACAAATGCGCATGCAAATCGCCGAGGAAGGGTTACGTCTGGGCACCATCGGCGTGCAGCGCGTCGGGTCGGTGTTGCAAGAGGTGTGGGAAGATGGGCGCGCGTTTCACGAGCTCGATGAACGCCTCGAGCGTTTGGCTGGGTCGCGCAAGCTCGCGGAGGAGAAGCGCAAGCAAGTGAAGAAGAAGTTGCCGCCGCCGGGAAGCGCGGAGATGAACACGGCGGCGCACGCCGAGTACGTGTTGAGCGAAGAGGTGCACAAGTCGCGCGTGGCCATCATCCGGAAAGAGGAAGAAGCCATCAAGACGGAGCGCGAGAGTTTGGAACGGGAAAAGGCGGCGCACATTCGCGCGCTCAAGAGAGTGCGCGATGAGGACGGGTCGAGATTCAACGACCATCCCGTGCTCGGTGATCGATACGTGTTGATGAATCTTCTCGGGCGGGGGGGATTCAGCGAAGTGTACAAAGCGTGGGACAGCGTCGAGATGCGCGAAGTCGCGTGCAAGTTGCATCAACTGAATCCTCAATGGAGCGAAGAGCGCAAACGCACGTACGTGCGGCACGCCGCGCGCGAGTGCGACATCCACAAATCGCTCGACCACCCGCACGTGGTTCGCCTGATCGACGTCTTCGAGGTTGATTCCGATAGTTTCTGTACCGTCTTAGAGCTCTGCACGGGAGATGATCTCGACGCTCGCTTGAAGGCGCAGGGTAGCATCAGCGAGCGAGAGGCGCGCGCCATCCTCGCCCAAGTGTTCAATGGTTTGGCGCACATGAGCAGCGGCCCGAAGCGCATTATTCATTACGACTTGAAACCTGGAAACATACTGTTTGACGACGCCGGTCGAGTGAAAATCACCGACTTTGGTCTGAGTAAGATTATGGAGGAGAGAAGCATCGGATTTGGCGCCGACAGCGGCATGGAACTCACGTCGCAAGGTGCGGGTACGTACTGGTACTTACCGCCGGAGTGTTTCGAGACTGGTCCGGCGCCGCCAAAAATCTCGAGCAAGGTGGACACGTGGTCGTGCGGCGTTATTTTGTTCCAGATGATTTACGGTAAGCGACCGTTTGGTCACGACATGTCTCAAGAACAAATTCTGCATGCCGGCACCATTCGAAACGCCAAGGAGGTTGAGTTCCCTAGTAAGCCCTCAATCTCGCCGGAGGGTAAGGCTTTCATCACGCGATGCTTGGCGTACAAGCAGAGCGAACGACCGGACGTGCTCGAGGCGAGCCAAGATCCGTACATGACGTTTTTGACGAAGTAATTTTGTTATATTACATAATCACGCAAGCGTTTACATCGCGCTCTCGTTGTTTTTGCCGAGACAGTCTCGACGGTGGTGGCCTCGACGGACTGTGCTCAAAGTCTGCGGTATCTAATCCGTACTTTTCGCGCATTCTAATTCGCCACGCGTTGTCTCCGCTCATTCGCTCCATCTCCGAAGACACCAGCGGCGCGCGTTCGCGATCGAGACCGTACTTGTCAGCGTAATAGTTGTCCTCCTCATCGTCGCTATCGCTACCTGTGCTTTCGATCGCCGCTCGCCTGAGCGCGACTGCCAAAATAATGCTCAAAATTTGTACGAAGAAGACGACGAGGACGAGCGACGTCACCGCGTTTTCGTGCTCCTCCACAAACGACCATGCGTTGGCATACGCCCCCGTCACGTCCGTCGGCGCCGACGCGTACGCCTTACCGCTCGTCACATACACTGCCAACACCGCCTGCAACAACACCATCAACGCTACTTGATGCGCGTACAATCCCAGGCAACACACGTTTCCGTTCTCCGCGCCGGCGAGTCCCAACCACGCCGTCGCCGCGCAAAACGCACCGCTCCCTCCCACAAAGTACAGAAACCACGGCTCTGTCTCGAAAAAGTTGTGCACTCGCGCTCGCGTCTTCACCATCACCGTCGCGTTCGCGCTCACGGGCACGAGATTCGGCGCCGGCGCTAGATTTTCATCATCCGTCCAGTCCAACCCATCCAGACCCACGCGGCGCTTGTTGAATCCCAACCACAGGTGGAACGCGAAGAGCGCCGTCGCGAGGCCACCCGCGAGGAGCGCCGCGTTCGTCAGACGAAGGAGTCCTCGCAAAAATGGTTTCAGCCCCGGCACGCCGCGTCGCGCCATGCCTTCGCCGTGTTAAAGGTTTAACACTAAAGAAAGACTCCACGCGAGGATCGCTCCCGCCCGCGCGCGCCGTCCGCCCGGTTCGCTCGACGTCGCGCGTTCGTCGCGCGTTTCGCGCGCGTCTCGCGTCGATCTCGCGCGCACGAGTGTCGACCGTGGTCGTCGCCCGCGATGCGTCCGCGAGTCGGCGTGTGACGCTCCTTTCCTTCAGAGTCGAGCGCCCGTCTTCGATCGCGCGCGCGCGGCGCGTGCGGGTGCGAACGCGCGAGCGATGACGGCGGAAGACGTCGCGCTCGCGCGCCGAGGCGCGCGACGACGGAACGGGGAGGACGGCGACGACGCGGAGGCGATGCGACGCGAGGATGCGCAGACGCGTTTTTTGCTTCGGCGCGCGTCGAGCGGTCTGAGCGGTGTGGAATCCCTCGCGACGTACGTCGAACCGCCGGAGATGGCGACGAAGAAGAGATACAAGATTGCGGGTGCGTAACGCGACGAAATCGCGCGGTGTTCGGTGTTCGCGCGCGCACGGACGAGTCAAGAGTTAATCCAAATCTCGATTCCAGATTTGGACTTCATCGTGCGAGACTGACGACACGATTTCGCCATCGTTCGCGCAGGTTTACTCTTTTGGATGATTAACTTTTACCTGTGGTACGCGGTGATCGGATACGCCTTCGTGCCGCTGGGCTTGTACTTTACGTCCCTCGTCAAGAGCGTCTTCGTGACCAACACCTCGGAAAACGGTCCGCACGCCGAACAGGCTGGCATCGTGGTGATGATTTACGCGTTTTTATTGAGCGCCATCTTCATATACCCCACGTACTGCGTGTTCGGACCGTCGACGTGGTTGAAGACCTTTTTTCTGGCGTACATTTCGTGGTACACGTTGCTCGATCGAAGGGCGGATAGCTCGGGCAAGCGATTCTTGCGGTGGTCGCGACGATTGCCGTTTTGGAGAAATCTCGCCGAGTATTTTCCGGTGAGGTTACACGTGAGCTCCGAGCTCGATCCGAAGGGAAATTATCTGTTTGGATATCATCCGCACGGCATCATCGGCGTCGGCGCCTTGTTGACGTTTGCCAGCGAGGCGACGGGATTTTACAAAGCCTTTCCGGGATTAGATCTTCGCCTGCTCACGCTCTCGGTAAACTTTAAGTTTCCATTCACGAGAGAGGTGTTGATGGCGCTCGGTGTCAATAGCGTGACGAAGATGAGCGTTTTGAGGAATCTCACGCGCGCGCCGGGGGCGAGTGTGGCCATCGTCATCGGCGGCGCGGCCGAAGCCTTGGATGCGCGTCCGGGCGAAGCCACGCTCACGCTCTCCCGACGCAAAGGGTTCATTAAGATGGCCCTACGCACCGGTGCTTCGCTGGTACCGGTGTTCGCTTTCGGAGAGAATGATATCTTTGAACAGGTGGAAAATCCCGAGGGCGGGCGGTTGCGAAGTTTCCAATTGTACATTAAACAACTCATCGGCATCACACCTCCGGCTTTTTACGGTCGCTCTCTGAGTAGAGGTCTGTGGCGTCGTATTTTCGGTCACAAGGGCGTTCTTCCCAAGCGAGAACCCATCGAGGTCGTCGTCGGCAGCCCCATAGCAGTGCCGAAAATGGCCGATCCACCGCCTGAAGTGGTTGACAAGTTTCACGACTTGTACACGACTTCCTTAAAGGAGCTGTACGAATTGCACAGGAGGCAGTTCCACAAGCTCAATCGAGGAGGATCGTCGGACGATCTGTTGAGCGATCTCTTGACGCGTCAAGGCAAACTGAAGAGTTTGGTTTTCAAGTAGCACCAGTAGCGAGAACATTCAATCAGTCTTTCATTTTAGCACGCGAGCGAGCGAGGGGAGGAGGAACTTTGTTGTAAAAATGCTTCAGTCTTCTTCACGAGTTTGTTACAAATCTATTTCCCGATGTAGCGGAGAAGGACTCCATCGTTACCGAGCACGAAGCCTTGCCGGTCGTTTTGGAACTTCACCGTGTAGAGGTTGGCGGCGACGTTATCCGTGCCGCGGTCGCGCTTCCACTTCTTGCCTCCATCCGTGGAGTAGAAGACGCTACCGGAACCACCGACGGTCCAGAAAGTCTTACCGCTCGGGGTGAAACCCAAGTCGAGCAAGCCGAAACCGCGAGAACCGATCCTGGCCTCGGTGAAATCGGAATCTTCTTCCGGGAGACCGGTGTCGTTGGACAAGTAGACGCCGCCGCCGCGGGTGAGCTCCCAAATGCCACCATCCGGACGCCAGCCCATGCTCTGGACGCGACGAGCGGAGGTTCTGTTGCGCGGTTGCCAGTACGCTTGGCCCGGTGCCCACGTCATGTAGAAGTTACCGCGGGAGCTCAAACCGAGGTACTCGCCCTTGTCGTTGCGCGCGATGGTGGAGAAGGTACCGGTGTAGTAAGACGCACCGGTGATACCGGAGCTCACGGTTCGGTTCAAAGTGGCCGAAACGGTCTCTTCGACGGCAGCCTTCCAGTTGCGAGCGGCATCCTTGGTGAAATAGATGGCACCTTCATCCGTCACCATCTCCGCCTGGCCGTTGTCGCCCGTCGCCGTGATGAGCACCGGCGCGCCCGGAAGTCGCGGGCTCAAACCGACGCGCTCCCAGTTCGCACCGCCATCCGTGGTGTGCAACAACACAGCCGGCTTACCGATGATCCAGCCCTCATCACCCTTGAAAGAAATACTGTTGAATCGATAATTGACGTCTTCGTCCAACAAGCCGCTCAAGTCGCGCTCGTCCCACGTCTTCCCGCCGTCTCTCGTCTCCAACACCGTCTGTCTCGTCCCGAGCAAGAATCCGTGCTGAGAATTCTCACCCGTGAACGCGATATCCAGCAAAATCACCCCGGGTTCCAGCGGCAGATCAATCTGTTCCCAGAAAGAACTCTCGATCGACCCCGACCCGAAATCAAACGCCTTCGCGCGCTCCCCCGCCGTCACCGCCGCCGCCGTCACCGCGAACGCCATCGCCCTCTTCGCGAGTTCCCGTCGTCCGACGCTTCTCGACGCGTTCTCACCGACGGTGACCCCGTCCTCACCGACGTCCTCACCGTCGCGCGCGTCCCCGTTCGTCGCGCGCGTCCCCGGTCGCCCTCGCGCGAGGTCGACGACGAATCGTCCACCCCGCGCGGCACCGCGTCGCGACACCCCGCGCGGCGTCGCGCGCGTCATCGTCGTCCCGCGGATCGTCACCATCGTCATCGTCGTCGGCTCGGTCGTCGACCGCGCGCGCGAGTGACGCCGCGCGGCGTCGCGCGCGATCGACGTCATCGTGATGGGACGCGTGGGCGCGCGGGGGGGGGTCGTCTTGAGTCATGACCCTCCGTTTTGGTAGGTCCATAGTGTACGCGTCCCGTGGCCCGTGTCGAGATGAAAGCGTCGCTTTTAATGCGATTTGACGCGCGACGACGACGCGCGACGACGCGAGACGACGACGCGCGCGCGAGGCGACGGATGACGTTTCGAGTCGACGCGCCCGCGTTCGTGCCGAAGAATCGGTCGTCGGCGTCGGTGGTGGCGACGAACGCGCGCGATGACGTCGACGCGGGCGCGACCGCGGGCGCGGGCGCGCGCGCGAACGCGGTGACCGGGGAGACGACGACGGCGGTGGCGGTGACGGCGACGAGCGGTGACGCGTCGTCGTCGTCGTCGTCGTCGTCGTCGTCGTCCGAGGTCGAGCGCGAGCTCAGGGAGGCGTTGGAGGCGACGACGAGGGAGTTGGAGACGACGCGCGCGCGGGGCGAGCGGCTCAAGGCGGCGGCGGCGCAGGCGGGTCGACTGTCCAAGGCGTATTCGAACGTGGACGAGGACGTGAAACGGTTGACGAGGGAGCTCGAGGAGAAGACGGAGCAGTGCGAGCAGGCGTGGGAGTTGGCGACGATGAGGGAGAGTGAGAGGGACGACGCGCGGGCGGCGGCGGCGCGCGAGCGAGACGGTTTGAAAGAGGATTTGAAAGCGGCGCTGAGGAAGGCGTTGTCGACGGCGGATGAACTGAGTCGAGTGAAAAAGTCGATGGTTGAGAATGAGGGGACGTCCTCGCGCGCGGAGGCGAGGGTGGAGGCGTTGGAGTCGATGTTGCGCGCGAAGGAGGAGGAACTCGCCGGAGCGAAGACGGCGGAGTCGCTCGCCGCGGCGAGAGCGGAAAAGTTAGAAGCGGACGCGGCGTCTTCCGACGACGCGCGCGCGCGGGAATCAGCAGAGCTCGAAAAGTCGCTCATGGATTTGAGAGTGGCGTTGGACGCGGCCAATTCCAAAGCCGAGAGCGCGCTCGGCGAGTGCGAGCGTTTGAAAAACGAGCTCGAGGCCGAGTCGTCCCGGGGCAAGCTCGACGAGCTTCGAGGCGAATTGGACGCGGCGCGCGAAAAAGCGAGCGAGATGACGAAAAAGTACGAAGAAACCAAGGCGGCGGCGAGCGATGAGTTGCGACGCGCTCGTGAGACTGAATCCGCGCTGAGCGCCGCGCTGAGCGACGCTGAGGCGCAGCTCGTCGATTCGCGCAAGAACGTCGATCTCATCGTCTCGCGCGCGGATAAGGCGAGCGAAATTTTCCGAGAAAACGCCACCGCGCTTCGTCTCGCGGACGCTCGCGCGGCGACGGCGGAACTCGAGGCGAGCGTCGCCGAGGAAAGAGTCAAGGCGCTCGAAGAGAGTTTGCGCGAAGTCGAAGAGGAGCGCGACGCGTGCAAAGAGGAGCGCGATGCGTGCAAAAAGGAGCGCGACGCGTGCAAAGAGGAGCTCGAAACGCTCCAGAAACAGCCCAAACAAGTCTCACCGACGAGCCCCATCGCGTCACCGGCGAAAACTAGCGCACCAATCGACGTGGTCGAGGCGCTCGAGCACGAACGCCGCGCGCGCGCGCTCTACCAGAGCGACGCTCGCTATTGGCGCGAGCGCTACGAATCCATCGCTTCCGGCGCCGGTAGTGCGCTCACACCGATTCCATCATTTGCATCGACGCCAAGCGCTCGAACGCCCGGCTCCGCGTTGGCCATCGCCGCGGGATTACCCAAAACGCCGACCACGGCGGAGATTCGAGCGCCGCTTCGCGTCGAGCTCTCCGACGTCGACCAATCCACCGAGAACGAGCCCATTCCTACCGTCAAGGAGGACGCATCACCATCGACCGATCGCACCGACTCCGTCGATCGAGGCGTGGAGAACACTCCACCTCACGATCGCGCGCGCGTTCGAGAGAAGCTCGCCGCGTACTTTCGATGAGTCGCGCGCGTTCTTCGCGTCTTCTCCTTCCCGAGCGACGATCCCTCGTGTACCATCACCGTTCGAATCACCATCCACGCGTGTAATCACATTTTATTCGCACACCCGCGCGTCTCCACGCCTCGTCTCGTGCGCCCGCGACCGCCCGCGACCGCGTCCCCGTCTCCCTCGGCGACGTACTGACTTTTTATCCAGAGTGGCGGCCGACGTCACCCATCCGCACTCATCGCCTCCCGCGACGACTCACCGCGCGCGAATCCCCGCGCGCGACGCTCGAACCGAGCGCGGGACACCCCTCGCGCGTCTCGGAAGCTGACAGCCTCGACGCGCGCGTCACACCTCGCGCGAATCGACGCGCGAACGATCGCATCGACGAATTCGATCGACGGCGCATCTTGCGACGTTCGCGCGCTCCCGAGCGCGATGCGCGTCGAAACGGAGGACGCCAACGTTCCGACGGTCACCGTCGGACTGTCGGAGGAGAGCGACGGGATGAAGGGGGCGAGAAACCCCGGGGCGCGGGCGTGGAAATCGACGCTCGAGCCGCACGCGGTGGCCAAGTCGTTCGATCGACGGTGGGTCAAGATTGACGGCGTCGAGTACGACGTCACGGATTTTAAGCATCCGGGTGGATCTGTGATTTATTACATGCTGTCGAACACCGGAGCTGACGCGACGGAGGCGTTCAAAGAGTTTCATTATCGGTCGAAAAAGGCGAGAAAGGCGTTGGCGGCGTTGCCGCAGCGCGAGCCGGAGGACGCGTCGCCGGTGGAAGACGCGGATATGTTGAAGGATTTCGCGAAATGGCGCAAAGATTTGGAGCGCGAGGGGTTCTTTAAACCGTCGCCGGCGCACGTGGCGTACAGATTCGCGGAACTCGCGGCCATGTTCGCGCTCGGGACGGCGTTGATGTACGCTCGATGGCACGCCACCTCAGTCTTCGTCACCGCGTGCTTTTTCGGCGCGCGGTGCGGTTGGGTACAACACGAGGGTGGTCACAGCTCGCTGACGGGGAGCATTTGGTGGGACAAGCGAATCCAAGCGTTCACCGCCGGTTTCGGATTAGCATCGAGCGGCGACATGTGGAACCTCATGCACAACAAGCACCACGCCACTCCGCAAAAGGTGCGACACGACATGGACCTCGACACCACGCCGGCGGTGGCCTTCTTCAATACTGCGGTCGAGGAAAACCGTCCGCGCAAGTTCAGTAAGTTATGGTTGCGCGTGCAGGCGTGGACGTTCGTCCCGGTCACCTCTGGTTTGGTGTTGCTCGCCTGGATGTACCTCTTGCATCCGAGACACATTGCTCGCCGTAAAAACTACGAAGAGGCTGCGTGGATCGTCGCCGCGCACGTCATCCGCACGTCGATCATCAAAGCCATGACCGGTTACTCCTGGATCACGTGCTACGGTTTGTTCTTGTCCACCATGTGGGTGAGCGGCTGCTACCTCTTTGCGCACTTCTCCACGTCTCACACGCACCTCGACGTCGTTCCGAGCGATAAGCATCTCTCTTGGGTGCGATACGCCGTCGACCACACCATCGACATCGACCCGAGCAAGAGCGTCGTCAACTGGTTGATGGGTTACCTGAACTGCCAGGTCATCCATCACTTGTTTCCGGACATGCCTCAGTTCCGTCAGCCCGAAGTCTCTCGCCGCTTCGTCTCCTTTGCGAAAAAGTGGAACCTCAATTACAAGGTCATGAGCTACTACGGCGCGTGGAAGGCCACCTTCGGTAACTTGAACGACGTCGGCAAGCACTATTACATCCAAGGTTCTCAAATCACGAAGAAGACGGTGTAATCTCCCCGCGTCGACACTTGAGCGGCACTTTAGCGGTTTCCCCGCGTCGGCACTTTAGCTCGCCGTCGTCCTCGAAACCATCATCACTTCACGCACTACCACGAGTACCTTTGAATGCATTCTATTCACTCTCACTTTCGCCCCGTTCCCCCCTCACAGACGCGTCCACGACCCTCCGGCGCGAGAGGTACGCGCGGCGTCCGCGCCAACCTCCGGCACACTCCAGCGTCCCATAATAGAGAGTCGTATACCCGATCAAACGAAAGTGTCGACACTGTCGACACTTGTAGGTTTACGCCGCCGCCGCCGCCGCCGCCATCCATTCATCCATCGCGTCACACGCGCGCGCGTCGCGCGCCTCCCCTCTCGACGTCGTCCGAGATGACGACCGCGACGATCGCGTTCCTTCTCCTCGCGTCCGCGCCTCTCGCGCGCGCCGTCGACGTCGATAACCAAGCGTGCGCGACGTCGGGGACGCAGAGCGCAGATTTCTTCCCATCGACCCTACGCGTCTCTCCGAACGCCAGCGTCACCGGAAGCGCCGATGCCTTCGTGGAAGTCGGTCGATTGTTCGACGTGTACTATTCGCGCTCGTTCAAGGTGGTTCGAGTGAAAACGGATGCCGGTTTGACCGCGGCCTCGTACGTGTTGTATCAGTGCGGGACGCCGACGCCGACGACGTACGACAACGGGACGGCTCTCCCGACGAACGCGAAGTTTTTCTCCGTTCCGGTGCAAGGCGTGGCGACGGAGCTGACGACGGCGATCGGCGTGCTCGAACAGCTCGGATTGCGCGATAAACTGAAACTGGTGAATCCGTCCAGCGTGCACGCGCCGTGCGTGCAGGCGTTGGAGGAAAATAACACCATCGCGGCGAGTCATACCTTTGGTTGGCCTACGAATTACACGCACTGGCACCAAGCGATCAATAACCTGGGGTCTTCAATCGACATGGTCGTGACGGATCCATGGAACACCGGGTACTCAAACTCAGCCAAGGATGTCGTCTTCGACAACACGGCGGCGGGTTTCTCCATGCTCGAACGCACCGAGAAGATGAAATTTTTGGCCATGTTTTTCAATAAAGAGGCCGAAGCGAGCGCGTATTACGCCGATCAGGTTGAACGATGGACGTACATGAGCTCGATGATCGCCGCGGCGCAGGGTCGCGGTGGCGTGCCGACGGGATACACGTGCGGTTGGGTCGACGGCGGATACAACAAGATCTACTTCACGAAGTATAAGAGAGACATCTGCGAAGCCGCGGGATTGACGATGTGGGTGCCCACTGCGGCGCCCGCGGGTGCGACCTCGTACTCCTATCCCGATCGCGCGACGTTTCTCGCGGACATGGTGAACGTGAACGTCGTCATCGACGAGACGTACGCGGCGTCGCCGAGCACGTATGATAAAACCGCCGCGTTCGCCGCGCTCGGTTTCGACACCGTGTCCAACCTTCCGAGCGACGATCCGCGCACTGGTTTAGTCCTTCGTGTGGATAAACACACGAGCGACGGTGACACCACGTACGCGCACGCAGATGGATACACCGCGTACGAAGGTTTGACGTGGTTCGAGGACCAAATGGTGCACCCGGCCCTCGTCCTTCAGGATCTCATTCGACTCTCGTGGCTTAATACTTTCATCACGCCCGTGCAAGAGGGATGTCCGAGATTTTTCCGCGACATGAACAACAACGACACCGTCATCAAGACCACGGCGGCGGATTGTCCGACGTGGGATCGTGCGCGCGCCGAGAAACTCTGTCTCGCGCAGTTGACGTCGCAACGCACGACGGTGTCGTTGCTTTTGGGCGTGTCCTCGGCGAACATCGGCGCTCGACTCGTCGTGTCGTGCGTTCTCGCCGTCATCATTTCAATGACGGCGATGGCGTAAATCTTCATTTCATTCGATTCAATGTTTTCTTCTGGGGCGGACCGCGCGTTGACGATTAGAAGCACATCGACGGCTTCGCTGGCAGTCTTCATCGCCCATTCTCACACGAGACGCGCGCGATCCCACGGGGCGCGGTCGCAGTCTAAGAAGGAAACC
>MDTD01018372.1_pt1 | contig 13607 bp, 14 predicted proteins | sample 811221 | NCBI WGS metagenome assembly MDTD01 (sample SAMN05326646, study PRJNA326480) | marine metagenome | isolation source: seawater | place: Pacific Ocean: South West | collected 2011
TCTCTATACATTCTTCTTCGTTGTCTATATATCTACACTCATCCTCCCAATCTTCCTCTTCTTCATCTTCCCAGTCTTCTTCATCAGCTAAAACTTCATCGCAATTATCATTATTTAAACATTCATAACACATAAAACTTATTTCTTCTAATTCTGTTAAAATAATTTCATCGCAATCCTCAGCACATTCATTGAAAAAATTATTTGGACCAAAGTTTGAAACTATCCAATCACAAAACAAATATGGATCTGCATCTGGATCAATATCATTAATATCAGCACAATCCATTAAACAATCAGGAATACCATCACTTTCTTCAGAATCAACACTATTGCAATAGTTTTGTTCATAATTCCATTCACATCCTGATTGAAAATTGCATTCATCTTCGGACATTAATGTTCTACACTCATCTGCAAATGAAAATGAAAATATTATGAAAATATTTAAAAATAATTTTTTAGAATACATTAGTTCCTCTTCATTAATTTTTTTTAAAAAAAGCTTTTTAATTTAACATTTTTTTTAAATAAATACTATTTTTATACATTCAATTACATTTCACTTTATCATATAATCTTTAAGTTTTTTATCTAATGCTTTTGCCTCTGGTAAATAAAATAACATTGTATCCCAAAACTCTTTAGAATGATTTTTAACTATTGTGTGGACTAGTTCGTGAAGTATTACATAATCAATAAGTTCATTAGGTAAATTGTAAAGTTTTACATTTAAATAAATATTATTTTTAAATGAGCAACTTCCCCAACGAGATTTTTGATTTTTGATTACAACTTTATTAAATACAAAATTATGTTGATCAGCTATTAATTTAATTCTTTTTTTTAAATATGTTTTTGCAGTTTCAATTTCATTTGTTCTTATTGAACTAATTATCTCTTTTTTTGACATTTTTTTTAGAGTTTTTTTAATCCAATTAACTTTAGTTAAAAGAATTTCTTTGGCATATTTAAAAGAAATATTTTTAGGTATAGATACTTTAATAATTTTATTAGGATAAACGCTTATATTAATTTTTTTAGCTCTTAAACTTTTAACTAAAAAAACTTGTCCAATCTCATCAATATTAATTTGTTTCACAAAATTAGATTAAAAGATTTTTTCAAAAGCATTTTTAAGCAATTCATCTACTTCATTGGATAAGTCATTAATTGAATCATTCTTTGTTATGTCTAGTAAGGAATGTGCGTAAGGGAAAACTATTTTTGTTGATCCATTTTCATTATCAATAATCAAAATATTACAGGGCATAAGAATTCCAATCATAGGTTCATCTTCTAAAGCTTGATGAGCTAGTTTTGGATGACAGGCTCCTAATATTTTGTATTTTTTATATTTTATGTTTAGCTTATCTTTAAAAGCATTTTGAATATTGATTTCAGTTAGCACACCAAATCCTACCTCAGCTAAAGATTCAACAACTTTTTTTTCAACTTTATCAAAATCTTGCTTTATATTTTTTGAATAATGATAATTCATTTAACATTTTAAATCTATTTAAAAAATTTTATGATTAAATTGATTATTATTGATAAAAATATACTTAAAATTAACATACTACCGATTGGCGCAAAAAATTTTATATTTTTACCTTCATAATAAAAATCAAATATAGTTTTACCAAACCAATTCATTTTACTTGATTCAATAATTTGAACAAAAAGACCGATTATCAATAAAGAAAAACCTAAAAAAATTAATATTTTACCAATACTCATTAAAAACAATTATGTGCTTTATTATTTTCAAAAAGCTTAATCATCTCATTCCATCCATAATTATCTAAACATAAATTAGCAATACGATATCCTACTCCATAATCTAAATCAGGATCTTCATTCATTTTGTTTAATTGAATGATTGAATACTTATCAAGATTTTTTTGATAAATATATGCTCTAGCCAAATTGCAAAAACCTTCTGTTATTTGACTATTGTAATTAAGATTATTTTCATATAGCCAAACATGTAAATACTCGTGCGCTAATATTGAATCAAAATCAATGGGATTGAGTTTGTCTAAAATAAAAATTTCATATTCTTTTTTTTCATCACTTATTTGTCCTAAATAATTTTCCTTATATGAGTGTTCTAAATTTGTTAAGCCGCTAATCATTGAGCTTTGAGGCATCAATAAGGATAATTCATTTCTATTTTTTAATGTAATGGGAATTTCATTCGATAAGGATTGAAAACCAATTTCTTCTAATAATAATAAAACTCTTTTACGTGAATCTTCAATTTCTAATTTTGTATTCACTATATCTTTGTCGCACAAATTACATATTGCTCTTCCATCAATATGTATGTATCCACCATTTGTGGTTCGTTCAGAAATTATTCTACTGCAAGAAGAACAATTTCCTTTACCATTAGAATGATATCCATGATATTTATTGTCCCAAGCATCATAATTATATTCTTTTTCTAACGGTCTTATACAAACTGAACATTTAGGTAATATATTATTTTTATAGCAATCATTATGATAGTTACCATCTTCATTAACAACATATCTGCCTAATAAAGATTCTTTACAAAAATTACACTTTGGAACTATATTTTGATTGTAACATTCTTCGTGATATTTTTTCTGTTCTAAAAAATAATATTTTCCAATTATATTCTTCTTACAATAGTCACATTTATATTCGCTGGAAAAAATAAATGAAATAATTAATGTAAAATAAATAATTCCAACTTTTTTTTCAATAGAATTAAACATTTTAATCAAGTAAAACTAGATTTATAATCTCAATAACATCTAAAATATTTACTATTCCATCACCATTAAGATCATATTGAATATTGTTTCCAGATCCTAAAATTGAATTAACTAAAATAATTACATCTAAAACATCAATAGATAAATCTTGATTCAAATCACCTAATTGATAACTATTTAAAATATTATATAAAAAATTAAATGAACTATCTTGGATAGCATAAAAATTGTCATTCGGTCCATCAATCCAATTACCATTAATTGAGCCCCAATATTCATGAGATGCATCATTTTCAATAATTAATTGATTTACAATATTCAAATCATTTAATCTTTGATGTATTAAACTAGAACCATAAACAAAAGGTAATGCTATATTGATTGTAAATGGGAAACCAGAATCATGAGGAACCACTATATCTGATGTTCCATGAAACATGATCGTTGGAATATCATTATCATAGTCAATCCAATTTAGATCTTTAATGGCTCCCCAACAACTCACCAAACCATTTGGTTTACTTTCATGATTATAATCATTCCCTTCACAATCAATACAACCTAAATCAGGATCAAAATTATTACCATATGTTGATTCCGGTCTTTCATCATCTTCTGAAAAAGCTAAATGTAAACCTATGAAAGCACCAGCACTAGAACCCCAAATAAATATCTTGTTTGGATCAATACTTAAATCAAAATGATATTCTCTCAAATATCTAATAACTGCGCTTGCATCTTGGACGCCTCTGAAAACTGCACGTTCACCACTTGAACTACTTAGAATATTAAGTCCCAATCTGTAATTAATATTAACAGCTACGTAGCCTCTTTTTGCTGCAGATATTGATAGGTCAACTACATCATCATTATTATTATTACCTGAAAAAAAAGATCCCGAATGTATAAAAATTATTACTGGTCTGTTTGATATTGTATCACCTTGCGGCTCATAAATATCCATATCTAAATCTATATCATATGTATTCCATTCAAATAGAAATATAAAAGGTAAATCAGGTGAATTTCCATAAACGACGTCTTCTGTTATATTTACACCATCAAAAACTTCATCAATGTATCTAATTTGTTGAGCTAATACAATTGTAGAACAAAAAAATAGTATTATAAAAATCTTAAACACATTCATTTTTTTTGATTCAAAAAATTAGGGAATAAAATTGGAGTTTCATTTTTATAATTTATGTAATCTTCGTCATTACCCCATTTTTTATTTGCACTTTCCTCTAAAATTGGAATTCCACTAGCTTTTGTAAGAAGAAAATAAACAAATATAGGAGAGATTAAAGATATATATTGAAAGCTAATTAAACTTGGAATTGATATAACAGCTATTCCAATCCACAAAAGAATTTCACCAAAATAATTTGGGTGTCTAGAAAATGACCAAAGTCCAGAATTAATGAATTTATTTTTATTTTCATCAATTAATTTAAATTTAAACTTTTGTAAATCAGCTGTAACTTCAATGAAGAAACCAATCAACCAAATAATACTACCAAAATAAAAAAAGAAATCAAAATCTGAATTATTATTTAAAACATAGACAAAAGCATTTACAGTAGTAAGGAAAACCCATAACGATGATACCATAAAGTACATTAAAAATTTAGAGGCTGACTTTTTAACTTTATCAAATCTTGTATCATTTTTAAATTTAAAAACTCTGTAAAATAAAAATATCCCCAATCTTAATGCCCATATGAAAACCATAAAGAGAACAATGATACTTGTTTGTTTAATATCTTTATCAATAAGAGAATTATAAATGAAATAAATACCAAATAAGTAGGCTACTGTTCCCGTAATATCATAAAATTTTTCTGTTTTAAATAAAAATGATGGTATGTAAGAAATAAAATGTATAAGATAAATTAAAAAAACTAGCTCATATAATATTGATCCAAAATTTGATTGTAGCGATAAAAAGTATGTTATTAATAATGCAAATAAAAAAGATATCAATGATGTTAATAAGTCTTTCATAAATTCTCCTATTTAAATTTATTCGTTGTATTTTAGCAATTCTATATTATTTCCATCAATATCTTTGACATATTTAGAAATTGAACCATCCCTATGTTTTACTACTTCATCGTTATTTTCTAGATTTTCTTTCAATATAGCAAAATGAAAAGGATGTTGTTCCTTTTTTACAAAAGCTAATTTTGTATTTTCAAATTCTAAAAAGCCCCAAGATTCATCTTGATATAAAACTTTACACTTAAAACGATTTGTATAAAATTCTACTGATTTTTTTATATCATTTACTTGAATAGCTATATGATCTATTGTATCTAACTTTTCCATAATTATTTTCTAATTTAAAATTACATTAACAAGTTGAACTACATCTAAAATATTAACAGTTGAATCAGTATTTAAGTCCGCATTAGAATCATATTCAGTTAATTGTAGTATTATATTGATCATTATGATAACATCTAAGATATCAATAGAATCATCATAGTTTAAATCACCTGAAGTTAAATTCTGGACATTATTAATTTTTAAAAAACCAAATCTTCCACTATCAACTCCAATAATTGCTCCACCATCCTCTGTCAAATCAATGTCTTCTCCTGCCCAATCGTATGATTCATTAAATACATCTAGTGAAGCAAAAGTAGTTTCCCATTCTATATTACCTTGATTGTCAAATTTTATCAAATAAGCATTCCAAGTATCAGAACAATCATTCCCATTACATTCAGAATAATTATATTCATCTCCTGTTCCTGCTACAGTTACACATCCACCATCATTGGTGGCTTTAATTCCCCATGCTTCATCATGAATATATTGTGGATTAAAACCTCTAGGATTACCAACTTTTTGCTCCCACAGTAATTCTCCATCATTATTTAATTTCACTGTATATGTATCCCAATTTTGAGTACCTGATAAAGTATGTCCTGCTAAAAAAATTTCACCATTTGAGTTAATATCCATCCCAAAGCAATGATCATAATCATTCCCACCATATGTTTGGTGCCAAACTATACTTCCGTCTAAATTCATTTTGATTAATTTGAAATCAAAAGCTTCTTCAGTCAAACCTGATATAATGATTTCATCATTGAAATATTGAACTCTATAGGCTTGAGATATGTAAGAATTTAAATTCATACTACTTATTTCATTTCCCATATTATCTAAAAACATTAAATACCCTTGTCCTTCAGTATAAAAAGTATTATTGGGATCTTGAGAAAAAACGTATCCAACTGCAACAAAACCATTTGGTATTTTTGCAATATTTTCAAATGCATCAGTGCCCCCATTATTAAATGTTTGACTAAAAATAGTCGAACCATTTTCTTTATCAAGTTTAATGATGGTACTATTTCTATTTATAGCTCCTGCAATGACATACCCATCTTCAATTTCAATTGCACTATTTCCAAGGTTGTTATTGTTAGTGTAAAACTCTCTTTCCCAAAGTAATTGTCCATTAGAATTTGTTTTTACAATATACATCTTAGCTGAAATACCACCAGAAAAATCAAAAGTTTCTCCAACTTGAAGAAAGCCGCCATCCTCGCACGATAATATAAAATGTCCATGGGACTCTTCACCACTTCCATTATAATCTTCAAACCATTCTATACTTGGTTGAGAGAATAATAATGCTAAGTAAATACCAAAAATTAATTTCATTGTTGAGCCTTTCAATTTTTATTTTGAAAAATAAAAATTATTTCCAAATTTATTTTTTGGAATTTTTATTCGATTTTGCAAATGCCAATCTAAACCAAAAATTACTTGTTTGAGATATTTTTTTATAATAGGATATATAAAAAAGAAAAATGGAATAAAATTTAAAAATTTGCTTCCCATATTATATTTATGAGGATAGACACTAATTTTAATGTTACAAGAATTGTCACTCACTTTTTCTATTCTCCAAGATACAAATGACAAAGAACCATTTTTTCTTCCTATAAATAAATCATAACCTTTATTTTTAATCCATTTAACAAAAGTTCTTTTTAGTATCATGCCATTATAGTATTCAATAGAATCCTTCGAATTTTCACCAGGCCACTTTTCAACCGTATTTTTTAAACAAAAAGGATGAAACAACTCAAGATTTGAAGGAGTGGATATGATTTTCCAAACATCTTCAACTGGAAATGTTAACTTTTTATTATACGATATATAACGAATATATTTTATGGAATTTTCATTCATAAAGTAATTTTTTATTAAAGTTATTTAAATCTACAACTATATTTTTTTTCTAAATATAATTAATGTGTAAAAAAATATTACTGAATAGTTTTTAATAATTGTTTAACAATTTTTTTTTGATTTTCAAATTGATTAATTTCACCTAAGGGAAATCCTAAAGAGTAAGGTACACTCAAAAATCTTTTTGGATTTAACTTAATCGTTATTTCATCAATTATACTTATCATTGAGCAAGCTATATAATTTTCCTCGCAAAACTTTTGTACCAAACTAACTGTTTGATGACACATTGGTCATACTGGGATAAAGAGTACAATATCTACTTTATCTTCTTTGAAAATTTGAACTATATCAGGAATACTCTTTTTTATCAATTTTGATGTATTAATATTTGCACCCATTAATGAAATATGTCTAGGATTAACAGATCCAATAAAACCCTTATTATACAAATCAACCAAATGAGGAATAGGCAATGCGGAAAATGGATCTGTTTTAATTCCAGAATGATCAAAACTATTACTTTTTTGATATTCTTCTAATTCATTTGAATTAATATTTGAAGGTATAACCCTGTAAGTTGAATCACCAAATTTATCATTTATATCAAATGGCTTTTGTTTGTTTTTGATAACAAAACCTGCAGATGAAACAATCGCAACATTACAATCACTTATCTTTTTGTCTAAACTTTTAAATTGATTTGGGGCACAATCTTTCCATGGATAAAATTGTAAAAATTTTTTTATCTTAAACGACAAATGAGATATTTTTTTTGATTTATTTATCTTAATCATTATTTATTTCTGAAATCTGTTGAAGTTCAGATAAATTTACAACATTGTAACCCATTTTTTTTAATCCAATCAATGTTAATTTCATTGCTTCAAAATTCCATTCTCTTACTCCCTTTTCAGGCATATGAATTAATAATATAGATCCAGGTTTAACACGTTTTAAAATATATTTTGCAATCCATTTTGAATCTGGTATAGCAGTATCATTTGCAAAAACATCACAAACAACGTGTTTGTATCCTTTTTCTTTTAATACTATATCCATAACTTTTGACAATTTAGCGTGTGGAGCTCTATACCATTTTGGAATATCATTTGTATATTGACTTAATATGGAATCAGTCATATTAAAATCTTCTAAAAATTGTTTTTTTGAATATCTATCATATGGCCAATCGTACATACTATGATTTGCTATTTCATGACCATTTTTAAAAAATAAATCCAAATCTTGGGTTTCTAAGTAACAATGACTACCGCTCGTAAAAAATGTAGCTTTAGCATCATATTTTGAAAATAAATCAGTAACCTCATCAATCATACTTCCATTTGGATTATCCATACCATAAAAACCGTCATCAATTGTAAATGCAACAACTTTTTCTTTAATGTTAAAATGTGAAATAGTTGATTTAGGATATATTATTTCAGTTAAAAATCTTAATCCGGGGAGAGTTAAGATTGTCCATGAAGATTTTCTGTACAATAATTGTAATTTGGAAATATCAGATTCAATTTTTGGATCTTTATCTCGCCCTAATGTTTGATTATAAATATTTTTTTCTTCTTTAATTTCATTAGAAAAAGTCAAGCATAGTAAAATTAAAACCAATATGTATTTTCTCTTTTTCATTCGATTTTATTTTTTCACTTTTGTTGTTCTCCACGCACCATAAAAATCACCAAACCAGAATGTTACAGCTAGACTGCCAAAAATAGCTGAAACAAAGTGATTTTCTTTATGAAATTGATTATAAGATAATTGAGAAAATAAAAAAATAGTAAAAAAACTATATAATCCATCTATATATCTTCCACTATATGCTCTACCAACACCTGGAATGACTGAATATAATAAAGCCATATTACTATTTTTTGATGGTTTTGGATTATAGTTAGGTTCAAGTTCGTCTATCATTCTTCCATCGGAAAAATATTTTGATTCAAAAGTATCATATTCGAAGTAATAATAAGCACCAACATTACATCTCACTAATCTATCAGCGCCTTTTATTAATCCAAAAATACTTCCATTTTCAATTATTGCTTTTGCAAAATAATTTGAGCACGAAGGATGGAATTGACAATTTAAAAAAGAATTAGAATATGAATATGTTTGCCAACCTTTGATGCTATTAATTATTATTTTTTTTTCACATGAAAGAGAATTGGTATTGATTGAATCTAATGGTTTAGTAAAATTATCAAAAAAAATATTTTTTTCTTCAGAACAATAAAGTAAACATATAAAATGAATAACAGATATATAAAATTTCATAATGCAAATATAACTATTCTAATATCTATCTTAAAAATATTAAATTTTATATCAATGAAATCTAGAATTTTAAATGCAGGTATTAAACACTTGTCAAAAGATAAAAAATTAAATTCACTTATTAATGAATTTGAAAAACCTGTTTTTCATAAAAGTACTAATTATTACAATGATTTATCTAAATCAATAATATATCAACAGCTTAGCGGAAAAGTTGCAAAAATCATTTATCATAGATTTTTAAATTTATTTCCAAATAAAGTGCCTAATTATGAAAAAACTTTAGAATTAAAATTTGAAGAATTAAAAAAAATTGGATTATCAAAACAAAAAATAACTTACATTGTAAATTTAGCAAAATATTTTTATAACAAAAAAAATATAGATTTTGTTGAATTTTCGGATGAGTCTTTAAGAAAAGAGCTTATTAAAATAAAAGGTGTAGGTCCGTGGACAATTGATATGTTTCTAATGTTTACAATGCATCGAACAGACATCCTCCCTGTAGGTGATTTAGGTATAAAAAAAGCATTCCAAATATTATATAAGCTCAAAGAACTACCTTCTAACGAACTTATGATCGAAATATCAGCTAAATGGAAACCTTACAGAACGATAGCTTGTTGCTATCTTTGGTATTTAGTTGATGACGGTGATGTTTGGTAAAAGCTTTTATTTAATTTTTAGATTAAACAATTCTAAATAATTTTCAAATGTATCAATTTTTTTTGTAACTTCAAAAAATAAAAGAAGCATCCAGCTCTAAGAATAGTTGAAATTAACATTGAAAATTGTATTGATGTAAAATTATAATCAACAAGTAAATTTTTTAGAAAAACTGAATCTACTATACTTCCAGCTAATATTGAACCTACAAAAATCGCACTTCCTTCACCTAAATGCATTAAAGAAGTAAATTTAACTACATCTTTTTTTCCAACAAGTTCATAAATTAAATTAAATGAAGCAAGAGAAAAACCCGAAAATGTAATCCCAGCAAATAAATTAATTATTATAACTAAAACAATAAGATAAAGGCCTGAAGAATAATAAACAGATATCCACATCAATGGCAATACAGTTAGGATTATTGTTGTTATTTTTAAAATTATCAAGTTTCCATTTTCCTTTGAGTATAAACCCCAATACTTTGATGAAAAAACATTTGCAAGCCACCAGGATACACCACACAATGACAAAATAAAATTACTTAGTTCAAGTGTCCTTAATATATATATGGCAAATAGAGGACCTAAAAACATTACAGAAAAATTAATAAAAAATTTAAAAAATATAAACATTAATGTCTTTTCATCACTCAAAAAATATAGAAAAGAATTATCAGAATTTTGATTTAAATTAATAATTTCATCTTTTTTATTTAAATAATATGTAGATAAAAATCGGCCAATTGATGCTATAAAAAATAATATTATAAATCCAACCATTAGATTATTATCAAAAAGTTTTAATACAAAACCACCAATTAAAATCGCAATAAGAACAAATGAATTTATAATTCTATTTCTTGAACCATAATAGTTACCACGAATTCTTTTTGGTACTAAATAACCCATCCACGATGTCCATACTGGACTGATAAGATAACCACATAGGAAGTATATTATAAACCACGTTATGATAATTTTATAATCAGGATTATAAAGTAATATTAAAATTAATAATAACCACATTACTGATTGTATTAAAGATAATATAACAACAAACTTCTTTGTTGAATTTATTTTTTTTAAAATGAAGTATGAAAATAACTGAAAGCAGGACCCAATTAATTGAGGAAACGAATTTAATACACTAATCTGCAGGGCAGAATATCCTAGGAAAACTGCTAATGCTGATAAGAAGTTTTCTCCCATTCCATACATAAAGGCCCACAAAGAACCCTCAATAGTGGAATATTTTAAATTTTTTTTTATTGAAAAATTATTTATCATAGAGTTAGTAATAAAATAAGAAGGCCTCTTTTAGAGGCCTTCTTATTAAAGTTAATAATGAATATGTAGTATTTACTTTACTAATATGACTTTCTGAGTCTGGTTAAATTCTTTAGTATTCATTTGGATAAAGTAAATTCCAGTATTGTATTTACTAGCATCCCAGATAATTTGATGATAACCAACTTCTTTAAACCCATTGTAAAGTATATCAATAATCTTTCCTTTAATATCGTAAACAGATATATTTAATTCTACAGGGTTTGGAATTGAATACATTACAGTAGTTTTAGGGTTAAATGGGTTTGGATATGCTTTAAATAATTCAAATGTTTCAGGTAATTCAATTAAATTATTTGATAATTCATCACATTCGCTCTCTTCGCAAACTAATGATCCATCGTCACATTGATAGTTTGCTCCATCTCCATTACACACTCCACAATCATCAAATACATTGCCATCACAATCACAATCACCATCAGGAATACCATAACCGTTGCATATTCCACATTCATCATATTCTCCAATACAATCATCTTCATCATCACAAATTCCATCTTCATCTTCATCATTGCATAATAGTTCTAAACTAAGTTCTGAAGCTGCCAAAATTAAATCACCAAAATCACCTCCACCAGCTGACCAAGTTACAGATGCTATAAACTCAAGTTGTTGTTGAGTTTTCCAAACTTTTACATAAATTGGATTGTCTTCAATCGCTCCATTCAAAACTGGTCCACCAAAATCAGATAAGTCCTCAGACATTATAGCTGAAATTTCTAACTGGCTACCATTCCAAACTCCAGTTCCAACGAGTACCTCACCATATTCTACATCTGAGCAACCTGCGGAAGGATCACAAGATTCAATAACACCATTTTCATCAAAAATAGCAATTTCATCACCCACATCTAATGATGTGATAGTATCTTGAAAAATAATTAACTGGTAGCTACCTGTTTCAACTAAATCTAAAACATAATATTGATCATTTGATGAACATTCAGATTCTTCACAAACTATTACTCCATCCCAACATTCATAACTAGGTCCATTACCATTACACACACCACATTCGTCAAATTCACCAATACAATCGTCCTCATCATCACAAATACCATCTTCATCTATATCATCGCAAGGCGTAACATCATCAATTGAATCCCAACCAACCGAAAGATCATTATCACCAGTACCTTTAAAAACTATATTACTAATTTGATCTTCTGAGCAAATTACATTTTCTAATAAAATTCCAATACCTGGAGCAATTACTCCACCCACTAAATTAAAAGCTAAAAGTGTCGATGGACTAGCACTAATTATAAAACTATTAAGCTCTGCGTCTCCCCCTGAAGCATTAGTAGCACAGTTATCATGATCAAATTGGAACTCTGCAATACTCTCAGTTGAACTATAATTTAAGTTGGTACCATCTAAAGATAAACATACTTGAGCATCACAAGGTTCTTCTGGACATTCAATTTGATCACAAACCAATGATCCATCCCAACATTCATAATTAGGTCCATTTCCATTACATACGTCACACTCATCATATTCACCAATACAATCATCTATATCATCACATATACCATCATTATCAACATCATCACAAGGGGGATCAGGGCATTCAAATTGTTCACAAACTAGTGATCCATCCCAACATTCATAACTAGGTCCATTACCATTACATACGCCACACTCATCATAAATACCGATACAATCATCAATTTCGTCGCATATACCATCATCATCTGAATCAGAACATTCATAACCCTCTAACTGAAGATCAGAAGCAGCAAGTATTAAATCACCATAATCACCACCGCCAGCTGACCAAGAAGCAGTTGCAATGTATTCCTGTTGTTCAAAAGGTTTCCATACTCTTATCAAAACAGGATTATTGTCTACTGCTCCATTAAGAATAGGTCCACCAAAATCAGATAAGTCCTCTGACATTATTGCTGAAATTTCTAATTGAATCCCATTCCAAACACCTGATCCTACTAAAACTTCACCATAAACTGGATCAGTACAACCTGAGGCAGGATCACATGATTCAACAACACCATTAGCATCAAAAACACCTATTTCATCTCCTGGAAATAATGATGACATTGTATTTTGGAAAATAACTAATTGATAGGTTCCTGTTTCAACTATATCAACATTATAATAATTATCAATTGGCTGCTCACTACATTCGTTCTCATCACAAACAAAAGATCCATCCCAACATTCATAACTAGATCCATTACCATTACATACGCCACACTCATCATATTCACCGATACAATCATCAATATCATCACAGATACCATCATCATCTAAATCATCACAAGGTGGTTCTAATGATCCCCAAGCAACGCTCAAGGATGCGCCTTCAAGA
>MDTD01101660.1_pt1 | contig 13606 bp, 12 predicted proteins | sample 811221 | NCBI WGS metagenome assembly MDTD01 (sample SAMN05326646, study PRJNA326480) | marine metagenome | isolation source: seawater | place: Pacific Ocean: South West | collected 2011
CGAAGCCATCGGCGGTCTATTCTCTGTGGCACTTTCCGTCGGCTCACGCCGCCTGGCCGTTAGCCAGCATCCTGCCCTGTGCTGCCCGGACTTTCCTCTTGCAACTCGAGAATCATGATCGATTCTCTCATCACCAGCGATCACGTATCTAACTCCGCCAGCCTACTACACTATCAAGAAGTGTTTGTAATTGCTAACTATTTTTTATTCACTGGCCAGTCCGCCTTGAAGAGTATGTTCATTGGCACTGCCTATGGTCCCATGTTGAGTGACCGTTCTCTTGAATTCTAGCTAACCGCACATGACCCTTCTAATCGTTTTTGTATCCATTGCAATAGGAATCTCCTTTGTCTGCTCCATTGCCGAAGCCGTCTTACTCAGCATTACTCCAGCCTATGTTGCTCTTTTGCAGGAAAAACGGAATCGCTCTGGAGAAATGTTGTTTCATCTGAAGGAAAATGTGGATCGGCCGCTCACTGCCATCCTGACACTGAACACCATCGCCAATACGGTAGGAGCAGCTGGAGTAGGAGTTCAAGCAACTCAAATTTTTGGTGATGAGTACCTTGGTGTTGCCTCGGGGATTTTGACGCTGATGATTCTGATTTTCTCAGAAATCATTCCTAAAACGATGGGTGCTGCTTTCTGGCGTACATTAGCCCCGACTGTCGGTTACTTCATCAAGTATCTAGTTTGGATTCTCCTGCCCTTCGTCTGGCTAGCAGAGTTTCTGACACGCGGTATGAAGCAGCACCGTGAGTTGACTGGTTTCAGTCGAGAAGAATTCGCCTCGATGGCTGAACTTGGTACCAAGGAAGGCCAGCTCGAAGAGAGTGAATCAAGGATTCTTCGCAATCTCTTTCGTTTCCGCTCCTCCTATGCGGAAGATATCATGACACCCCGAACCGTCGTATTTTCTTTGGAGGAAAACCTAACAGTGGATGAATATTTCACTCTGCATCCCCAAAATCCTTTCTCACGGATTCCAATCTATCAGAAGCACCCTGATCAAGTAACAGGATATGTTCTTAAAAACGATATCATCATGGCTCAAGCTCAAGATAGGCCTCAGACCAAGCTCAGTGATTTTCAACGTCAGGTGGTAGTGACACGTTACAACGCAACTATCGCTGAAGTTTTCGATCTGATGATCAGCAAGCGTGAACAACTAGCTTTGGTAGTTGACAATGACTGGGGAACAATGGTCGGAGTCGTTTCAATGGAAGACGTCGTCGAGACTTTACTTGGCTTAGAAATCGTTGATGAAGATGACAAGAACGAGGACATGCAGGTGCTGGCCCGTCGTCTGTGGGAAAAGCGTGCTCGTGCAATGGGATTGCAGTTGGATGACAAGGAAGATCAACCTTCTCGTCAAGAACCTCAGGGTGCTTCTTAGCATCGACGGACATCCTGTCTTCAGAGTGAACTAGCTGTTGCCCAACCGCTCCCTCCGGTGTCATCCCTGAGGCAACATCAACCTTAACGGGCAATTACTAAATTTCAAGTAAGAAATATCTTAAAAGTTATTTTTTTTAGTTTTATAATTTAGATTATCCAAATCTTGTAATTTTTCATGAGTTTATTCTGTTACTGGATCATCGTTGATGCTCCGACTTCGAACCCTTGAAGATGTGAAGAACTGAGAGTAGAAGAAATCGAAAATGAACAAAGAATCAAGAATCTATATTGCAGGTCATCGGGGATTAGTTGGCTCTGCCTTTGTGCGAATTTTGAGCCGCAATGGTTACAGTAATTTGATTGTGAGAACACGAGCTGAATTGAACCTTCTGGATGCAAAGGCAGTGGAGAAATTTTTTTTAAAAGAGAATCCAGAGTACGTGTTCTTAGCTGCAGCCAAAGTAGGTGGCATTCACGCAAATAATACTTATCCAACTGATTTTATACATGAAAACTTACAGATTCAAAACCATGTTTTGCAGAATGCTTGGCGAGTTCAGGTGAAAAAGCTGTTATTTCTAGGGAGTTCCTGCATCTACCCAAGAGACTGTCCCCAACCCATTCAGGAGGATTATTTGTTAACTGGGCCTCTGGAAAAAACGAATCGAGCTTATTCCTTGGCCAAGATCGCTGGTATTGAGCTCTGTCAGAGCTTCAATCGACAGCATGGAACCAAGTTTCTGAGCGTGATGCCCACTAATCTCTATGGTATTTACGACAACTTTCATCCAGAGAACTCCCATGTACTGCCCGCATTGATCCAGAGAATTCATGAAGCCAAATTGAAGTCTTTACCTGAAGTGGTTGTTTGGGGTACAGGGACTCCAAGAAGAGAATTTCTTCTTTCTGATGAACTGGCAGAGGCTTGCTTGCACTTGATGTTAAATTATGAAGACAGCGAGTTGGTGAATATTGGCTGGGGTGAAGATCAGACAATTAAAGAATTGGCAGAGATTATCTGCGAGGTAGTCGGATATCAAGGGAAGTTACGTTTTGATCCTACACGCCCAGATGGTACACCTCGCAAGGTTTTGGATATAAGTCGACTGAAAGCACTAGGATGGCAGCCCAAGATTACATTGCGTGAGGGGTTACAGCAGGTGTATCTCTGGTATTGTGAGGAATATGAAGCTGCCCAATGAATACTGGATGCAGCAAGCAATTAAACTTGGGGAAACGGTTCGAGGCAAGACAGGAAATAATCCCCATGTGGGGTGTGTCTTAGTTGAGAAGGATCAGCTACTTGTGGAAGGTTGGACTCATCCTCCTGGGCAGGATCATGCCGAAGCCCATGCGATTCGTCAAGCTCAGGAGCTTGGATTAGATTTTAGTGGGCTGACTCTCTATTGCACGTTGGAACCCTGCTCGTTCGTGGGAAGAACTCCTGCTTGTGCAACAACAATCTCTCAAGTTGGTATCCGTCATGTAGTAATTGGTATCAGAGATCCTCATCCAAGAGTCAATGGCGCAGGGCTTTCGATATTGAGAAGCGCAGGCGTGGAGGTAGTAGAAGGACTCTGCGTGGAGGAAATTTGCGAGAGTTTGCGAGATTGGCTGAGCAGTTTCGAAGAATGAAACTGAACTAAAAAGATGGAGGACCCAAAAGGCCGCTTAGATAACCTGCCACACCAGCCGCACAAATCCCACGGAAAGCGATACATTTGGCTTTCCCAAGCCGTTTACCGTTCGGGCTGTAAACATAGACCCAAAACGAAGTCCAATCGTAAAGCGCTACTAGCTCTCCTGCTTCATTGTATAACCTTCGATTCGTGGCCCGGCCAGTAATAGATTTGTCCTCATCCTCTCTGACCAGAAGCATTTCAAACAACCCCTCCCGCATCACATAGGCGATCTTGCCTATTTTTTGTTTACTAGGATCAAGCAACTCCACATAGTCGATATATATCAACGCGGTACCAACTGCCTCTTCACTGGGACTCAGAATCGCAGTCTGAAGCGGTAGCGCAAATACTCTCAAAGGGATCAAGAGTAACCAGCAACTGAGTAACAAGCGGCGCATACTGAATCCATGAAAAGCATTGAGTATAAGAATTGTTTGGAAAACAAGGATTGTTCCAAATCATAGTACAAAACAGGAAGTGTAAAGAAAGAGCTAAAGTTCTGAATCAATATGCCGATAAGACAAAAAATATTAATTGTTTTTTTGGAGGGAGGACTTTTATGTCATTGTGCAAATCGCTGAAGAAATCACTATTTGTTCTGGGAATTGGAATTGTATTTTCGACAATGTCACCTGTCGTAGTGGTTGCTCAGGACAATATCAACACCCCAAAAAACATCTTCTCCCAGTGGGTCAAACTATCGCTGATGGGCTACAATCAGTCAGAGATTGAAGCAACTTTAAATGTTTATCAAACCGAAGAAATTCAGCTCGTCAAGCGACGCTTGCGCAGAAATGTGCTCAACAATCTACTGGGTGTAAATCTGAAGCAAGATATCTCCTTGAGTACGACTGAGCAGGAGTTGCGTTACATTCGAGACAAGATCCGTACTGAAATTCGTTTTGCAGGCTTAGAAAACGATTTTCTGGTTCGCCAAATGATCCGGCACCAATTCGGAATTGCGGTCCAAGACATCTGATCAGATTTCTCTTGCTATTCCTTGTGGATACGATATGAGTTATTGGTTTTTGTGGCGGGGTGTGGCGCAGTCTGGTAGCGCGCTTGTTTTGGGAACAAGAGGTCGCTGGTTCGAACCCAGTCACCCCGACCATGAAATAAGTCCCAAGGTCTTCTCCTCAGCATTCTTCCTTCCCTTCTCTGATCAGTAAGTGTAAGACTAAAGCTGTTCAAAACTAAATATCCAATCCCACTTCTAGACAGCCTGAAATTTGCCTGCCCAAAATTTAGCTTACCAGAGTAAAGATCATCCTCCTAATTTCTCGTGCCATGAAATTCATATTTGTTGTTTTGTTCTGGCTACTCACCATTAATCCATTGTGGCCAGCCGAATCTTTTTCAATTGATTCATGGAAAATATTGGGTCCCTTTAGGGCGGCTCCAAGAGATAGTGGAATCGACCACCTGGTCCAATATGGAGTGAAGAACATATTACCCCAGATGATTCTCAAGTGTTTTATTCAGAATATTCAGATCAGGGACTTCTGAAGTGGGAGGAGATTTCTGTAGACTCTGATCGAGTTGAAATCAATTACGAGAAGATTGACTGGAACTCCTCATATAACCGAATGGGCGGAGTAGGGCTTTTAAATACGGGCTATGCGTATGCAGAAATCAAAGCTGACTCAGACCAGGTCGCTCTGGTGCGCTCTCAGCAGGTTGTTGGATTTTATGTCAACGGCCGAAGGTACCAGGGGGAGCCTTACTATGCGAATTTTTAGAGGACAGCCGTACCTTTACAAAAAGGCACGAACAAAATTCTTGTCAAGTTTGCTGGGAAGCATAATAGATCCTTTCGATTTCGGATTGAATCAAATGAACAAAAAGCTCTTTTACCGAAGGATGTAACTCAGTCAGATCTTTTGGATTCAGAGGAAAAACAAGTCCTGATAGCTATACCCATCTTGAACGCATCAAAAAGTTGGATGCGGGACCTCACAATCGAATTGGCCCCAAACCCATTCTTGAAAGAAAAAGTCCATCAGATTCCACCAATTCCACCATTAGGAATTGTTAAATTTTCTTTAAAATTTAAATTATCTAGATTTTCTAAATTATTTACTACTGTTGATCTAATTCTTAAAGATGGTGCGCAAGAAGAGCTTTCACGAATTCCAATCAAATTGAATAAAAAGTCTCATACTGAACCACTGAAACGAACGTTTATTTCTGGAGTAGATAGCTCTGTTCAGTACTACGGTATCCGTTACCCGGAGCCCTATGACCCAAAGCAGCAGTATGGAGTAATTTTTTCTCTACATGGGGCGGGAGTGGAAGCAATCAATTTGGCGGGTCATTATTCCAGCAAAGATTGGACGTTTGTAATCACTCCTACAAACCGCAGGCCCTATGGGTTTGATTGGCAAGACTGGAGACGTCGGGACTTTGAAGAAGTTTTTGAAAAAGTGATGAAAGAATACCCCATTAACCCTGATCGCGTTTATTTGGCAGGTAGTTCCATGGGGAGACAGGGAGTCTGGCACATTGGCCTGCATGATCCGTCACGTTTTGCAGCACTGGCACCTCAAGCTGGCTGGACAGGTTTTCAACACTATTCCCCATTCACGATGCAGAAAAGTCAGATGTTTACTGCTCCAGACTTATTAAATGTTCTAAATAGGGTGATGCAGGATTTCAACAATCTTTACTTTCTGGAAAACCTACAGCACCTGCCCGTGATGATTACTCACGGAGCACAGGACCGCACAGTTCCCCCTCTGCACCCAAGAATGTTCCAGAAGTTCCTTAAGGAGAGAAATTTCATGGTCAACTACCGAGAACTTCCGGAGCAGGGTCACTGGTGGGATGAACCACGTTCTTCCGGAGGAGGATCTGATGCTGTGGATAATGAGGAAGTACGGGACTTTCCGAGACTACAGGTTCGTAATAAATATCCTCAAAAATTCAATATTCGTCTTTTCGACTTATCAATCAACGATACTTTTTACTGGATTCGTGTTCTTTCGCAACAGGAAGCACTGCAGCAAACTTCAATTTCTGCAGAAGTGATCGGAGAAAAGGTCTTATTAGATACTGAGAATATATTGGCATTGGAGGTTGACTGGGGTGCTCTCAGCCTGCCAATTAAGCAAATCATTTGGAACCAGCAGCAATATTCGATCTCGGATGATTCCCCAATGCTATTGGGCCCAGAACCAGATGCAGCAGTGCAACTAGTAATAGAGTATCCTGCATTAAAGTCTGTGTTCTTCCACCCTTTTGTGTTGGTCTACGGAACGCAGGGAGAAACGCCCCAGCATGAAATGATGCTGCACCGAGCGAATCAGATTGCTATTCAATTTTGGCGCAGAGCAAATGGCTATGTGCGAGTGATCGCAGATACTGAAGTGACCAACTCTATCGAATCAAATTTCAACTTAGTGATGTTGGGCAATCTGGAATCCAATTTAATGATCAAGAAGCTATTACCTCACACGCCCCTTAAGTTCATAAAAAATGGATTTCGCCTAGAGGGTAAAGAGTATGTTGGGGAATTGGCAGCATCAATCATGTATCCTCATCCTCAATTCCCAGAGCGGATGATGGCATTTTTTTCAGGTACTACGGCTAAAGCGGAAAAATGGGGCCTGCATTTCCTGTCGATCTATTCTGGGTCAGGTACACCGCACTACGTCATTTTTGATAAGACAGTTCGTCAATATGGCTGGGGAGGAGTGCGCAGCGCTGGTTTTTTTGATTTCACAAACCGATTTCCCTGAAATTGAGTTCTCTGTCTTTTCTTTTTTGAGTTTTACCACTTGTTCAAACAATCAAAATCTGTGAATCCATTAGCTCTCTGCAAGCCACCGATTTGGTTGCTGATTGTCACTATGGGTTGCGGCACTGCTGGGATCACGATCATTTCACCAGCTCTCAGCTCAATCACCAAATACTTCAATGTTGATGAAGCTGCTGCACAGTCTCTACTCTCTGGCTATTTCATTGCGATGGCAGTCTCTCAGCTGATCTATGGCCCACTCTCTGATCGTTATGGTCGTCGTCGCCCCCTGCTGGTTGGTCTAGTTGGGTTTGCCCTCGGGGGCTTGCTGGCGGCTTCTGCTGAGTCTTTTGAGGTACTCGTAATCGCCCGCGTGCTGCAAGGTCTTGGTGCTGCTTCGATTGCCTCGATTATACGAGCGATTATCAACGACTCACATGGTCGATTGGAAGCGGCCAGTGCTTTTGCAACGATCAGTGGAATCATGGTGATTGTGCCAATCTTCAGTTTTGCTTTTGGTGGTTTGATTAGTGATTTGATTGGTTGGAAGGGGATCATGTTTGGAATCTTCTTCGCAGGCTCGATCCCTCTGGTACTAAATTTCATCTTTCTACCAGAAACTAACCTACGGCCAATTCCGCAAATTCGGTTGGGTAGCCTAGCTCAGGATTATTTGATCTTGATGAAAAATCGGATATTCCTGATGTTCATGCTTTCTTCTTCGTTTTGTGTTGGAATTTTTTTTACGATGGTTGGATTTATTCCATTCGAATATAAGAGAATTGGTATAGACAACACGGAGATCGGCTTTTGGTTTGTGTTGATTCCATGTGGATATACCTTGGGGAATTTCATCACAAAAAACTTTGTTCATCGTTTTGGAATCGAGAGAATGTCACAGATTGGTGGACTAATTTCTATGGTGGCAACCAGTGCATTGCTGCTACCAAGTATTGTAGGTTGGTATCATCCTGCTTTGATTGCGATTCCGTGTTTCTTATTTGGTTTTGCATCAGGTTTTGTAATCGCTAATTCAACCATGGGTGCGATTGCAGCAGCAGGCAAGCTCGGAGGAAGTGCATCAGGAATCGTTGGCGCAGGCCAAATGGGGTTTGGCATTTTCGGGGGATCGTTGGTGGTCAGCGTGGGAGGTTATGAGCATTTTGAGAATGGAGTGCTGATACTCATTGGATTGGCCACTTTTTCCACCCTTTCATCTACGCTGGCTAAACATTTTAGTGAGACCCTGCCTGTTGCAAAAACTGCTGAACAGTAAGCTTCTTGAAATATAGGTTTAGAAGACACTAGAAAAAATGAGGATAAGAATACGGGATGTGTAAACAGATCTCCCGACTTTGGAAGTGGAAGAGATATGTATAAAACTACTTGCCAAGATGGCATCATCCCAACCTCAGATCGATGTGGGTCAGATGTAATATTGGATGAGATGAGACCGATTCAGCTTTGTTGTTGCAGCTTTGCACTACCGCTTGGGCCCCACTGAAAATCAATATAATTGGAACTCAACTTTGAAAAATTGAGGAAAGTTAAAAAAATTAAATGAATTATTCATCTTTTTGCTAGCATGCGCTTTTCTAGGCCTGGGTAGCAAAACCCCAAGGTTACACCACGGGCGATTAGGGATATCAATAATGCTGTCCACAGTCCGAACAAGCCAAATACCGGTACCAAAAAGATCAAAGCAATTCCATAGATCAGTAGGCTGACAGCCATCATATTGCGCATGTCTCTGGTTTGTGTGGCACCAATGAATATTCCATCCAACATCCAGGATCCCACCCCAAAAATTGGCATGAGCAAGAGAAACGGAAGGTACTTGGCAGCGGCTTGCCGTACTTCTTCCGACTTACTGAGCAATTCGATCATCCAATTCCCAAACAAGGCAATCGCAAGTGTCAGTAACAAGGCGATTCCTACGGCCCAGTAACTGGCTAACAATGCACTGCGACGGAACCCCGAACGACTGCGCGCACCAATCGCCTGACCAACTAGGGTCTCGGCAGCAAAAGCGAACCCATCTAGTGCGAAGACAGTAACTATAAGAAATTGCCCAAGCACATGTGTCGCTGCCAGTTCAACCACCCCAAAATCAGCAGCAATAAAAAGGAATGAAACCGAGATGCACTGTAGTATCAAGGTTCGTATTAAGATGTCCCGATTGACATTCACCATGCGCAACAACATGTCCCGATCAAATACTCTGGACCAGTTACGCCAGTCTCTATCCAGCAAGATGTTACGGCAAATTAATAACCCAAGTACCAGAGCGCTGATTTCTGAAAGAAAACTTGCCCAAGCGACACCTTGCACTCCCCATCCCTGACCAATCACAAACCAGAGATCTAGCAAGATGTTGAGCCCATTCATCCAGATCTGTAACAATAAAACTGAGCGGGTGCGCTCCTGAGCAATCAACCAGCCATTCAATCCGTAGATAGCAATTGCAGCTGGAGCACTGAGCACTCGGATCTGCATGTATAATCGTGATTGGGTCTCTACTGCTTCGGTAGCAGGAGAGAGTTGGAAAGCCAACCAAAATAGAGGGATCTGTAAGGCTATGATAAGTAGTCCAGCGGCTCCTCCCATTAGAATTACCCGGGTTAGAATCGCGTTCACCTCGGCACTATTCTGAGCTCCTAAGGCTTGGGAAGCGAGACCCGTGGTGCCCATTCTCAAAAAACCAAAGAACCAGTAAGTTGTATTAAGAATCAAGCCACCCATTCCCACCGCGGCAATTGGAATGGGAGAGTCGATTTGTCCTACCACTCCCGTATCTACTAAACTCAGTAGCGGCACGGTGACATTAGCTAAGACAATAGGAATGGCGATGTTGAGAATCCGCTGATGAGTGATCTGCATCCGTGCTTGCTGAGGAGGCTTGAAAGTGTGCGCCATTAAATCAAATTCTTTCTATGATTGTAGCGATCACTGGACTTACAGCAAAAATCCTACAAAATTATTTGCCTGCCTTTGTTAAAACTGCTTTCTAAACCGGAGAATTTAAATGATCGTCGATACCAATTGGCTGCACCAGCGAAAATTTGTCTCCACCTGTCCATCTGGCTTCAAACTGGAAATGGACGCAACCGAAAAGTATGGGGGCCTGGGAGAAGGCCTCACTCCAATGGAGTTGATACTAGCAGGTGTTGCCGGATGTATTGGGATTGATGTGACAATGATCCTCAAACGCCACCTCGAACAAATCAACAAGTTACACATCCGCACAGAGGGAGTGCGTCACAAAGAATTACCAACCAAGTTTACCGAAATTAAGGTGACCTTTGACGTGGAAGGAGAGATTGACGCTTATCGAGTCTGGCGGGCAATTCGCTTGGGTCACCAAAAATACTGTGCGGTGTCTGCTTCGCTAACTGCTGAAATGCAACATTTTCTGATCCTCAATGGAGAGGTAATTTTAGAGCCTACTGAAGAACTCAGTTCCTGAGCAATACAGTCTGACCTTAGTTGAAGATTTCTTGATAGAAAATTTGCTCTTTCCCCAACCAGCCTCAAGGAAATTATGGCCAATGCAGAAGACCTGAAAAAACTAGCAAAATCGACAGCGTGCCCCAATGGGGATTTGAAACATGCCAGCTTGCGCGGAATCGATTTGAAGGGTGCTCAACTCCGAGGTGCTAACCTTATGCGAGCCGATCTGGCTGAAAGCATCTTATCAGAAGCAGACCTGCGTGGTACCAATCTCGCTGGTGCTAATCTCCGTGGAACCAACCTCGAGTGGGCTGATCTTCGGGGTTCAGATCTTGACGGAGCAGACTTTATGGATGCCAATTTGCGTGGGGCTTTTTTAGGAGGCGCTCGTATTTGCAACACAACGATGCCTGATGGGTGCATCAAGTTTACCGGGTGCTCAAAGCAACCCTTTTTAGCAGAGGATACCTCAGAGTGAACTCGTCTCACACCCTGGTCAAGCTGTCGCTCTACTGATACAAGCAACTTCAGCCTAGATGCCAACTGATTTTACTGTCAGGAGTGTTGTTACTGGTACTTCGATCTGATTGGTGTTCACAACTTCAACACATTCTCCCCAAACTCTGGCTGAAGAAGGAATTCAGTGGCGGATTAGTAATCGGTTGCTTGAGAACTATGCCACACTGTGGTGGCAGGAGAGCGGTTTTCGTCGGCAGGTGACAGTTCCAGGAGTGTTGCTTAACAGCACGATTCATGGGCTGGGTTTCATAGTTGGCTCTCTGGTCATCTCAATGACCGCAGCCTACGCAATCGTATTCTTCCGTTTTCCTTTCAGAAGTTTCTGTTTTTGGATGATTTTATCACCCTGCTCTTCCCCCTAGAGGCTAGAATCATTCCTTCTTATCAGGTTGTGGCTCATCTAAATATGTTGGGTTCCTGCAGTGGACTAATCCTCCCCATGATCTCTTCGGCTACGGGACCGTCTTTTTCCGGCAATTCTACCGATCTATTTCGGTGGAACTGCTGGAAGTCCCTAAACCTGACGGTTCAGGCCCCTTGCGTTTCTTTATTGATATCCTTTTGCTTTTGTCCAAAACGATGATTGTTGCCATAGCGCTTATTTTGTTTGTGGTGGGTTGGAATCAGTACCTATGGCCACTGATGATCTCAACCAGTGAAAACTTCACTACCCTGATTCTCGGTATTCGGACAGCACGTGGGTACCAAGGATTTGCCATCGTAGTTCTGGCGCTACTCCCCCTTACTAGTAGTCATCTTCTTTCAAAGACGATTTGTCAAAGGATTGCTCGAAGTCCACAGGTGGTAAAAAATGGGTAAAAGCCAAGTCAGTCTGAAGAAGTGTCACATGATATTTACAAATAGTTGCATTCTGAGTATATTGTGACAATATTTTTGATCACGCCCACTGTAGGTAAGGAATGTCTGACTCAGCCAATTCAATAGACTCCACGGGAAATTCTGACCCAGAAAAGCGTAAGGGGAATAATCGACGACAGTTGTCCGATCGGCGTAGCCAACAAAAGGATCGTAGAGCAGAAGAGCGCCGAGTTGGTCCTCGAAGAGAGAATGACCAGAGCTCTGAATCTGAGACAGAAAAGGCGTTTACAGGACCCGATTGGATGATGGAGGCCCTTCAGGAGGCAGAAAAACGTCAGGCAGAGATGCCCGCGATGGCTCCTCCTCCAGTAGAAATTCCAAAGGAAGGAGAATCCCGCAAGGACGTCATGACAGTAGAGGATGATGAGACCTTTCGCCGTCGCAATCTAATCCTGATGGCTATCATTCTGTTACTGATTGTTGCGTTGCTTGCAGTAATTTTTTACTGACAGAGACCACTTCTTTCCTCGCTTGTTCCCTGTAGCTACCAGCGTCTTTGATCTCTTCAAGATTGGGATCATCGCCTCCAGTTCCCGCACAGCAGGTCTGATGAGGGCGGCAGTCCTCTTCCTTCAGCACTTGCCTCTCTAACTAGTCAACAGAATCCAAGTAGATTTCTACGGTTCTGACCGGAAAGGGCCATTGCAGCGAAAAAGCCATCCTTCTAGGATTGGAAGGAGAGCAGCCTGAAATTGTAGAAATTGCCAAGATACCCCCCGTCTCCAGCAAATCCAGACACAGCAGTTAGTCCACTTGAATCAACAGTATCCAATCTCGTTTCATGAAAAGCAGGACCTCATCTTTCACCGCCAGCAGACCCTTCCTCTCCACGAAAATGGTCTGTGTTTCTAAGCCTGGGATGTAGACGGACAATTGCTTGTATAGAAGACCTATTATTCGATTGTTGGAGACTTTGTCTTCGAAGGAAAAGACGACACTTTGGCGGTTTTTGAGGACCAATCGGAGCTACCCTTTCCCTACAAGAAAGCTTCAGAGTTGCTGAAAATTTGCTGGCAGTAGCATTATTCGATCAGTCAAATTGTCTTGGCTAACGAGCAAATCTGGCTTTCAAAGGAAGAGATTTACCGACTTTTGGGTAAGGTTATGACAACATCAATGCTAACGTGTTAGAGGCTAGTGAAAACAATGAAAGATGATCAAAATTAGTAACCCGAAGGAATGCTGTTATCAGACCTGCGGTAACCTTCTCCTCAAGAGAGAAACAAAGAAGTGGTGTGCAAAAACTCTGACATCTTGATAGAGAGGAAACTATAAGTGATAGCGTTTTCAAACACTTTGAGATAAAGCGAAAGAAGAACTATTCGACAGAGATAAAAGAACAAAGAAAGAGAAACCTAAATATCTAAATTTTCCAATGGTAAATTGACCTCCGGGTTATCTCACTTCAGCTTCTGAATGTCTTCCACGCTGCAAGAGAAGGATAATGAACTCAAAGCCAAGGACAAGAAAATCAAGAAGCTGAAAGAGCAGATTACAATGCTTTATGAAGAGTTAGAAAAGCGAAGAATGTTTGAGAAGAGAAGAAGGTAGTAGGATGATTGTGTATACAATCAGTTGGGCAAATAAAATTTAAGAAACTTACTGTATAGTTCTTAGCATCTGAGAAATAGAAATTGTGGCCATGAGGTCTAGCCCTCTCTTTTCTCTGAAGTACTTGTTGTTTATTGCGCTTAGAGTTTGAGTACTCTCATTTATTCAAATTGCTCAATTGCGCTAAATCATTTCAAATTGTTTAGAAGTGGAAAATTCAAATTTTAAATATCATTAATTATCAATGATTAAAATTTTGATGTGTTTTGCTGGTACTGGTGTATAAGCTTTGCAAATAGCACAATATTTTTTTGGGTTATTCCCAATTTCAAATTTAAATGAATAGCCTTCATCTATATTTTCTGGAAAATCACAAACATTTTCCAAGGTA
>MDTD01028505.1_pt1 | contig 13604 bp, 10 predicted proteins | sample 811221 | NCBI WGS metagenome assembly MDTD01 (sample SAMN05326646, study PRJNA326480) | marine metagenome | isolation source: seawater | place: Pacific Ocean: South West | collected 2011
CTGCGAAAGCAGGGGCAACTTATGTCTCACCTTTCGTTGGTAGATTAGAAGATAACTCTCACTCAGGTGTAGAAGTTGTTCGTTCCATAGTTGATATCTATAAGAAGCATGGTATCTATACTGAGGTATTAGCAGCATCCATTCGTGACGTTGCTAAGGTTACACTCGCATTCTGGAATGGTGCTCACATTTGTACCATACCACCGAAGGTATTCAACAAGATGTACAATCATGTGTTGACAGACTCAGGATTAAAAATCTTCGATGAAGACCACAAAACCACCTTCTCTACTACTGAAAGAGTCGGTGGCGATTTAGACCAATTAGATGGTATTGAATATAATTTTCCTACAGGAATAGATGATGGATTTACTTACACCATCGACACAGGGGACGATACAGGACCAGGATTCATCCCTTAATCTATTTTAATTTCAGATTTATTCTGACCAATAACTAACGACCCACCTCTATGAAGGGATGCTGTGTATAGATCAGCAAATTCTTTTATATAGATGGGTTTTATTAATCTTATTTTTTCTTTCTCAGCATTCAATCTTTCTTCATACTGATAGTATGTCACAGGTGATACTGGATTTACAGTTACACCCGCAGACGCAGTTCCATCATAATATGTGACCTGATAGTTGCTTGGAACTCTAAGTCCTGCCTTTACAATTTTACGATTCAAAGCATCAGTAACCTCCGTTGTCTCATACATCATGATGGCAGCGGGGTTTTCATATTTTGTGTACACATAGTCTCTCAAAGCATCAGATGTACGTGGCCACTGTTCATGGTAGTTAGTGATGTTATTCACTATCATGATAGTCCAACCTAAGTCTGCCTGTTTATAATAGTTAAATGCTATTGATTCTGGTGTGTCACCAGTTTTTATGAAGACATCATCGAAGATAACAACAGAAGCTAAGTAATCGTCTCTGATATTATTTCTTCTCCATAGATTCTTGGCACGATAAAACTTAGGATCTAAAAGTTGATCCGTATAGTTGTATAGTACATTGGGTGCGTTCTGAAATAAACTCATTAGAATCTACCTGTTTCTAGATCAGCAGATGTAAGTGCTGTTGTCTCAGCAAATGTACAACTGACAGTTTGTAAGGGGATTTCACCACCCTTAGTGGTGATAAAATTATTTGATGGTGATGCGTTTACATTCATATTAGTAAGAGCACACATCTTAGAACGTGGCATCATTGGATGTGGTTGACCACCGTCAACAACAGCACCAAATTCATCTACAGCACCGAACCATGGTTCCAGTTTGAATAGATCTGGGAAACCTAGTACACCACCAGTTCCTTTAGCGTTAGCAACAGGATGCATACCAGTCTTAAATCCATTGATTATCTTATCAATATTTTCTGCTTCGTCAGCATCACGAGCAAAGAACTCGAATGATAATGAGAAGGATCTCATTTCCATTTTACTAAACATCATGATGGCATTCTCATTGGGTGCTAGTCCTGCTAGTCCTAGGAAGTTTGCTGGCTGTGTGATGTCACTGTTTACACCAAGTGGATCTGTTGCTCCCTTGAATGCTTTACCAAGAGATTTAGATATATCCATACCCGCTTGATCATTCATCCCATCTGTAAAGTTAGATCCAATCTGACCGAGTGCGTCAGTCACACCCGCAATAGTACCTGTAGCAAGCATCTGACCGATAGCCCCAGTAGGGTCATCGAGAACTCTTGCCATGGTTCCTAACTTGAATGTGTTTCCCCATGATGCCCCATATGAATATTGAAACTCATTAGGCATGGGTAGACGATATATTGTAGGGACTGTATCCGCAGTCTCGTATGATTCATTCTTTATGTCAGCTAACTCGTTAGCATTTTCTACAACAGTTCCGTCCTGTAGTGTGATAGGACCGTCTCTGAATAGATGCTCATACTCACCTTTACTTATCTTTGCTAATACTTGTTTTCTTCTCTTCTCTGCATTCTTTACACCAGATCTACCTTTACCATTACCGATATCAGCTAACGCAAGTGCTTGTAGTTCATTATTGAGTGCTTCCATTCTTGTATCGCCCTCAGTAGTTCCACCGTCTGTACCTCCATAGAGGAACTCATTACCTTTTCTTACAACGTCAGTTACACCACTAATATTACCTAGTCCTGTCTGAGCATCGTTCTGACCTGATTCTCTCGCAGCTTTTAATCCTTCATTATACTGATACCTAGTGATCTTAAAATAAGATGCAAGAGGGATATCAGTCAAACCTTTAGGGTAGGTTCTATCATCGCCATATAATACTCTATTCCCAGTTGTCATCTGTTTCTATGAAATTGTTCTAGTGGTAATTGACTCATTGCCTGCATATCTTCCTCTGGTATCTCAAAGAATAAGTTGTCGGCATTCTTAGGTATGTAGTAACGAAGTGTCTCCATAGGAGCTTCCTCTTTATTTAGTGACCCAAGACGAGCTTTTGGTCTAAGGAAATGAATATTCATTCCTAGCAGTCTATCCTTCTTGATTTCCATGAGTTTTATTAACGGGTACTCGTCCCATTTCTTTATACTATCTCTGTATTTGGGGTCATATTCAAAGAAATACCACTTACCTACCTCTGGTTGTTCTGTGGCATTGTCGTAGAGTGCTTCAAATATTTTTTCTCTTAGTTGAGGTTTGCTTACCTTGCTTCCCCTTAGACTTTGGAGCAGGGTAGTTAATTCTGAGCTCTCGCTCTGTGATGATTCGGAAGTTGATTCCTCTGTCATCGCAGTATTCCTGAGCTGCCCTCCACTTTGCATGGTTTTTAGCATATGTCATGACCTCCGTGATGTATCGTTTGGTTTGACGTTTTTGGGGTTTGGGTTCTTGTGTTTGCTTCAGAGGTTTAACCTCTACTAGATATTGCTCAGTTTTTGTTGGTTCTTTGATCTTCACCCAAAAGTCTGGGAAGTATCTATGCACCTTATTATCTGTAGGACATTTGTATGGTATTACTATCTCCTCAGATGACCAACTAACAACTGCTCTATCATTATCACACCAATTCATGAACTTGAGTTCCCAACCAGACCGATAAAATATCTCAGTCGGATCTCCCTTATATTTCTTATAATTTTTAGGTTTGAATTTACCTTGTTTTAGAGACATAAATAAAAATACCACCCCATATGGGTATTTATGACTCTCAAAAGCGTTACATCCTTCATATCAGACCTACAGACCAGAGGAGGACCTAGTTCTACCAATCAATTTGATCTGGAGTTTGCTTGTGGCGACAAGTTGAAGCAGTTCATGAAGGATGAATATCAAATAGAAAATACATCTTACAATAACCTCATGGTTGATTTGGTGAATGAAGCACAGATACCTGGCGTGTCATTAACCAGTCAGGATGTGAAGCAAGTACACAAGGGTATCACCATGAAACCCGCAATGGCAAAGGTATATAATGAGATGGACTTCTCATGTATACTTGATGTCAAGTCAGAAGCATTTAAGTTCTTCACAGCATGGCAACAGTTTATACAAGGTGCTGACGTTGGTGATCCTGGCGTACTATCAGGTAAGAAAGAAGCAAGAGCGTTAGCTCAACACTTCTATAATGACTATACATGTGATACAATAATAAAGAAGTACGAAAAATTTTCCCCAGATCAAAACAATCTACAACCCACAGCAAACTATCACGTGTTCACCGTACAGTTACGTAAGTCATATCCATATATGATGTCATCTATACCTTACAGTTCAGCAGGATCTGGTGTTGTCAAGTTAAGTGTAGGTATGTACTACGAGTATGCTGAGTATACTCCGTTCAAGTTTGAGCAGAGAGTAGGAGTCTCAGGAACCTGATATATAATATATACGGACTAATTTATTATGCCATTACCTGAAATTGTTACGCCAACCTATGAGTTGGTTATACCTTCATCGAAGAAGAAATTAAAATATCGCCCCTTCCTTGTTAAAGAACAGAAGATTCTGATCCTAGCATTAGAAGAGAATGATAGTGCTCAAATACTAGAAGCGATAAAGAATATATTCAAAGCATGTATCATCACTAGATTCAAGATGGACGACCTGTCTATCTTTGACGTTGAATATATCTTTCTACAATTACGTGGTAGATCTATTCAAGAGACTATTGATGTAGAAGTTCCATGTGATGATGACCCAGAAACTAAAGTACCTGTGTCATTCCCAGTGGATGCTGTCAAAGTTAACTTTCCAGACGGACATGAGTCAACAATTAAATTGACTGATGACATCGTGGTACAGATGAAGTATCCTAACCTAGAATACTTTGCTAAGGTTAACTTCACAGAAGAACCCACTGACCCATACGAGTTAGTGTCATCATGTATTGACAGAGTATATAACAAAGGAGAAGATTGTGGATCCTTCACAGCAAAAGAAGCTCATGGATGGTTGGAGAAACTTACTAACGACCAGTTTGAAAGTATCCAAAACTTCTTTGACACTATGCCTACTCTTAGGCATGAGCTTACAGTTACTAATCCTAAATCAGGTGCTAAAACAAATGCAGTCATCGAGGGATTAGTCAATTTTTTCGGATAGCCCTGTTCCAAGAGGGGTTAGCAAGGTTCTACACAACGAATTTTGCCTTGGTGCAACACCATAAATATACCTTGAGTGACATAGAAAATATGATCCCATGGGAGCGTGACATTTACGTCAATATGCTCTCGAAGTGGTTAAAGGATGAAAGGGAACGTATAGAAAAAGAGAAACGGACACGTAGATGAAGAAACGGGTCGCTGCTATGTTTGGTATTAAACTCTTACCTGTATCAGGTAGGATGGTTTCTACTGCCAAAAATATGCTCGACACTGAGATGGAATATATTTCATATCTCAGAAATAGGAAAAAGATGTTCTTCATGACTCAGGTTCAACAGACCAGAGTCACAGTTGTAAGTAAGAAAAGAAAAGAAGCAGAGAAGAAGATAAAACAGAAAAGCAAGAGTGGTCTAACTATACCTAAAAAGTTTCTCCAGAAGAAAGGTAAAGACACCCTCAAACAAAGGATGAAGAGGGTGAAGGGTAGGAACCCTATCGTCAAACTGAAACGTAAGATGAAAGCAGGGGGACTGAAAGTTGGTCGTAAGGTCAATCGAGTCCTCAAGATAGACAAAGCTAAGAAGTTTATGTCTAGGCAAGGTCAGAGATTAGGATCACAGATAAAGAATGTAGGTAAGAAGATAGGAGGAAAGGTACTTCAGACGGGTAAGTCAGCTGTATCAGCAGTCAAAAATAAAGGTGCCAGTCTAGTCAATAGAGTAATACCAAAGTCAGCTAAGAAGAAAGTAGTACAGAAGTTAGTCAAGACTGGTGCTAAGAAGGGATTACAGAAGGCAGGAGCAAAGGTAGCAACTAAAATGGCTGCCAAGACAGCAGTCAAGATAGGACTGAAGAAGATACCAGTCATAGGTTTAGTAGCTGGACTGGGATTCGGTCTTCAAAGATTGATGAAAGGTGATATAACTGGTGCTCTTATGGAGGCAGGATCAGGTATAGCATCTACAATACCAGGTCCTGGTACTGCTATATCAGCAGGAATAGATGCTGCCCTTATCGGTAAAGATGTCACTGGTATGAAAGACGGTGGTGAGGTAACTTCACCTACACGAGCACTGATAGCTGAGGGTGGTGAACCTGAGCTTGTTGTACCACACTCTAAGTTAGGTCCTGTGTTCCGTAATCTATTAAGTAAGGTTGGTAACATACTAACAGATGTAACTACGGGATTCTTGTCTACATTGCCCGTACCAACAGGAGAATCATCAAGGATATTGGGTGAGACAGCAAAGATAGCAGCAGTATTTGGACAGAAGGGGAAACCAGTATCAGTGTTCAAGGGTGGTAAGATAGCAAAGATGGCTTCAGGATTCCTGAAGAGGGTAGGCGGTGGTGCCATGGGTCTAGCTAAGTCAGCATTTAAGATGACACCCATGGGACTAGCAGCTAGTATGTTTGATAGACCCGCTAAGGCAGAAACATTTAGGAAGAGAAAAGTAATTAATAAGATATCAACTGTCAATGGTGTAACCACTTCAGAATCATGGGATTCAGATAGTGCTACATCATACGGGAACTTCCCAATCACTGATACCTATGGTTCAACTGAAGGGAGACAAAAACCTCATGGTGGTGTGGATATAGGAACTCCTGTAGGTACACCCGTAGGATTTACTGAGGGTGGTAAGATTCTAGCAGCTGGTAAGTTTGGAGGATATGGAAATATGATGGATGTCTGGTTACCACAGACTAAGATACAGATGCGTATAGCACATCTAAGTAAGTTCATCAAGAGAACTGGTGAGTTTATAGCAGGAGAGAAACTTGCTGAGACTGGTGGAGAGGTAGGTGATCCTGGTGCAGGTAGTTCCACAGGACCTCACCTTCACTTTGAAGCAGATAATAAGAAAGACTCAACTAGATATGGCGGAGCAGGAAACCCTATGCCTTATGCTCCTTTACTATCATTCACTGCTGTTGAACCTCCAAGTGGTGAGGGTGCTAAGGGAGGTCCTAGTCTCGGTGCATCATATGGTCATCCACTACAGTATACAGTCAGGTGGCCAACCAGTAATGGTGCTATGGGAGGTCCTGGCTTACTTGGTGCTGTAGGTGGGATGTTTGGTAACATGTTTGGTGGCGGTGGTAAACCACAGAAACCTCAAATGATTCCTTATCCAGTGCCTGTGGCAAAACCTATACCTATACCTGTGACTAAAGTCGTGACAGTCGAAGCAAAGACAATGGATGCGTATGGTGTCGATTCATTCTCAGGGAGATACGTTAAGTTATGAGCAAAAACATAGACAAATTTCCCAGTATAGATGACGTACATGAGGTTCTAAGTGATCTTACGAAACTCTTTGATGATCGTAATGATCTGCTCAAGTCAATGTTCAAGGAGGACAAGTATAAGGACTTCTTGCTTGCTGAGAACATGCAACAAATTGCTGAGGCAGACAAGAGAGATGACTCAGCTAACGGTAGGATAAAGAAAGACTTAGCAAATGGTTATGAGGTATTGAAAGCTCAGACCACGATGAAGAAGTTTGCTAACTTCATATCGCCAGGTGCTCTCCCTCCTATGGATCTGACCTCAACAGATGACTACAGCGAAGATGATGACTATGTAGAAGAAGAAGCACCCGTAGAGAAAGAAGCACCTGAGAAAGGTGACAAGGGAGATAAGGGTGATGATGGTGCTGACGCAGAGATTGTACAACCTAAACCAGATAAACCAAAACCAAAGAGTAGAGTATTCAGTTGGCAAAAACAGCAGACACCTAAACTTAAACTACAGGAGGGTGGTGCTGTAGCTCCATCACCTATGATGAACTCTCTAACTCCAACAGCTGGGCAGAGACCTGAAACAAAATCAGGTGTCAAGTCACTAGAGAGCTTAGGACTGGTAGGTAAGAAGAACGTTACCAGTGAGCTGACTGAAGATTTAGGACTAGAAGACTATAAGAAAGCACTAGCAGATGCCATGGCACTACCACTCAAGGCAGTGGCAGCTGGATTAGCAGGGTTGCTAGACAATATAGACGTGCCAGGTGGTGAGACAGCAGCAATCGAAGGACAGGTATCTAAGGTAGGAAAAACGTTTGGTGTAAAAACTAAGAAGAAAAAGAAAGAAAATAAACTCATGAACTTTGTACAAGGTGGTGGTATAGTCGGTGCCTTGGGTAGAATGTTTGGTGGCGGTAAGAAGAAGAAAAAAGGTCCGCAGACATATGATGAAGCAATGGCAGAATCAGATGCGTACGCAGCTGAGGTTCAGAGAATAGTTGATCCCTATGGTTCAGATGATACCATGGAAGATTATGAACCAAAAGGAGGTCCGTCACTTGTAAGGAGTGCACCTGGTTACTTAGGTATTGGTGGTGCATCACATGAACCAGTAGCACCTGACACCTTATCAACATCAGGTGACACTAAGATAGATGCTATGAGAAATAGTATTACCAATATCACACAGGGTGCTAAGAATATGATGGCAAATACTCCTATGGTTAGAGGTATCAAAGCTGCTAGTGGAGTCATATCTAAACTTCTAGGTAATGTACAACCTGCATCAGAAGGTAGTCAGTATAATAGTCAAGATATAAACACTCTAACTAACCAAGTCATGATGGATAATGAGCAGATATTCAACCAACAGACTGATATAGCACTCGGTGCAATGGGTGATTCATCAGAAGAGGGTACAAAGGCAATTATGGCAGCTATAGCAAAGATGGGTAACACTCCCATGGGTATTGGTGAGGAAGATCCACTACCTCCTGCACCTCTAAAACCTAGCAAGCATCTAATACATAGCATTAGTATTGTGGATGGTGGACAAACACCCAACGACGTAGTATGAAGAACGAAAGTAATTTTGAACTACTAGACCTAAAGATAGGTATGTCAATGTATGATCCAGAATTGGATCAGCAGGGTATGATAGTGCAACCATTTACCAGTAATAACTTGTTAGAGTTACACTATATCGAGGACATCACTAAGTCAAATGTATTGTTGATACTTAAACTAAATGACTCATCGTCATCAGTTCTATCAAATATACAAGGTATGGAACCTATCGACATCAGCTGGACTGACACCTATGATAATGTGATCACATATAGTATGATCATATATGATGTCAAGGACAGGATGGTGATAGATGGTAAGAAGTCACAGGCAACTATCTATTGTGTTTCAGTTGATGCAGTAAAAAATTCTGCCAAAAAAATTTCCCGTAGATTTGGTAAGGGAGGAGGTAAGTTTACTCATGAGTTAGTATCAGAGTTGATGAAGACAGAGATAAAGACAGACAAGACAGTTGACGTTGATGAGAGTGCTACTAAACTATCCTTCGTAAGTCCATACTGGGATCCATATACTATTATCTCATGGTTAGCATGGAGATCTATACTACAGGATGGTAGTGGTAAGAAGAGTGCGGGATTCTTATTTTATGAGGACAGAAGAGGGTATCATTTCAGAGCAATGGATGGTTTGGTAGAGCAACCAAAGGCTAAGGATATAAAGGTAAATTTCTCAGCAGATGAGTTAGATGAAGAAACCATTGCTCTAGATGGATTCACTGTAACAGGTGCGTCGGACATATTCCGTGGTCTCAACCTTGGTAGTTATGCTAGTACCACGTTTACACTAGACATGAAGGACTTCAAGTATACAGAGGTTCCCTTCTTTATTAATGACTTCTATTCTTCAATGAAGAAACTAAACCCAACAGCAGAACTACCAGAGTTCTTTAGAAGATTTGGTGGTACTGAACTGGGTGGTGCACCGACTAGAATTATGTCTAAGGTCATGGATACAGCCATGTACACAGAAGGTACATATACACAAGACCTTACCAGACAGCTCAGTCAGTCCATGATTAGGAACCAGTTGTTCTTCAGTCAGTCAGCTACCTTCCAGTATGAAGGTAAGATGGACTTATACATTGGAGATGTAGTTATGGTCACTAAATATGATGCTAAGTCTGGTGAAATAAACGTTGAGGATAGTGGTCGATACATAATAGGTAAGATATACCGTCAATTTTTGACAGAGAGAGACACCATGTCTACTCAAGTCACACTGTACAGAGATAGTGTAGGATGAATTTAGAGAGTGCAGCACATGCCATCGGTAAAGATGGGTTCAACTGGTGGATAGGACAAGTCGAGAACGACGGGTCAGATCCAGAGAACAATGGTGAGGAGTCACTAGATTACGATTATACAGGTAAGGTTAAGGTTAGAATTGTAGGGTATCATAACCCAGACAAAGAGGTACTACCAACCAGAGATTTACCTTGGGCATCTTGTATCATGCCAGCTGTCTATGCCATGAAGAGTGGCATGGGTTCTATACAGCAGTTACAGGTTAGCTCATGGGTAGTTGGATTCTTTATGGATGGATCCTCAGCTCAGATACCTATCATCATGGGTAGTATCAGTGACCAGAACCCAAATGACATATACACTAAACTACCAGAAGAGAGCAGTAAAGCATATCAACAGATACATGCACCAGACTATGATCCAGACAAACATGGTACAGGTGGTGGTATAGTTGGTGGTACAGCTGACACAACATCTACTGATTCCAGTACAGGTAACACAAGCGGTCCTGTGCAACAGGAAACTACTGCTGACGATACAGTCTCAACAGTCAACCCACGTGGTGATGCACAGCAACAGACTGAGGCAATGAAGAAAGCTGATGAGAGAAAGAAATATACTATACATGTAGGTAATGGTAAGTGTGGTACACCCGCAGATGTGAAGATCAAAGGTGCTACTGCTGAGTTCCTAAAGTTTGCTAGAGGTATAGAGAAGAACGATATAGGTGAGTTCATCAATAAAACTACAGGTGCGATAGAAGACGTAGCGGGAGAGATAGAAGCGATCCAAGATAGGATCCAAGGATTCATGGGTGGTGTATTGGCTAACGTCAAGGGTACAGTATTAAAGGAGACACAGAAGCACATACAAGAAGTTATCAATGACATCAAGATTCCTGATCCAGATTTATTAGATCCAGCTGTGGATCAGCTCAAGAACATAGGAGATCTTGTTGACTGTCTCTTCAAACAACTCTTCAATGAACTGGCAGATGTCATCGGTGGACTGCTGAATGATCTTATAGGACAAGCACTTGACTCTGCATTGTGTTTGGCACAAGATATATTCTCAGACTTGTTCGGTGGATTGATGGACAAGTTGATGAAAGGTCTTGACACTGCACTGGGTATACTTGATGGTGCATTGAGTGCTATCAAGAACAATGCTGCTCTTATCCAACAGATTACAAACAAAGTCTTAGATTTAATCGACATGGTTTGTGAGGGTGATCTATCTTGTGCTCTTGGATTATCAACATTCGAGACAGGAGCAGGAGGTAAAGAGAGCGAAGGTGATAAGCAAATGAAGCAGATGAGTCAGTATAGTGATGCTGCGAAGACCGCATTGAAAGATGGTAAGACTCAGCTAATTGGTACAGCTATACCTAACTCACGTGGATGGGTTCCAGTCACGAAGTTCATAGGTGGTAAACTTGTCAAGAAAGCATTTAACACTAAGAATGGTGAGTTCGCAGAGGTTGGAGCTGCGGGTACTGGCGTAACATCCAAGACATTTGAGAAAGGTAAGAGCTTAATAGAGAAGTTTGACAGTGTATATCCTATACGTGCATCAGATGGTACGATCAACTTTGACACTCTAAACTGTAGTCCAAGTAACAAACGTAAGAAACCTTGCTTCCCAGAATTAATTTTTGACAATGCACAGTCCACAAGTCTCATCAGAGCGTTACCTATCATTGATGACATAGGTGCTATGGTGGGTGTGTTGATGAGAAATAAAGGATCCAATATTAATACGACTGCTAAAGTCAGAGCAATGTTCACATGTAATGAACCAGAGGGTGTTGGTGCTGATTTGACCCCTATCATTAAAAATGGTAAGATAGAGAAGGTACGGGTAAACAAACCAGGCGTAGGTTATGGATTAGACCCTGACAATACATATTGCCCAAGAGAACAAAGATTCTTCCTTGTAGATAAGGTAGAACTAAATGACTATGCTGACACAGGAGATGTACTATTCTATCAAGAATCAGATGGTGATCCGAACACAGCAATACTACAGGTAATAGAGTATGATTACGATAACACTGGACTGGTTGCTCTAGCAACACTAGAGAAGACTGATATGATTCCAGCTGGTCTGAAGGTACAGACACTTGGTGGTTCATTTAAGTTCCAACTTAATCCACTCAAGGAGTTCTATGACCTCGCTATTCCTGCTAATGCTACAGCATTATATGCTAACTGTGATGACATACTACCAGTGCTTGACACTATCGACATCACAAACGTAGGTAAAGGATATAAAAATCCTAAGATATATGTCGGACCTAATGAGATAGGTGACATATCTACAGATACACAGGGTAGACTACTCACCCCAACTATCAGTACAAAGACACTAGGATTTGTACGACCTCGGATCGTAGATCCAGAAGGATATGGTGCTAACATTGTACCTACATATCAGTACGTAGGACCTACTAAATTCAACGAAATATTTGAATCTCAATCTTACATTGATTGTGTTGGTCATCCACCAAATACAACAATACAGGTCGAAGAAACAGCACAGGTATCAGGTGTGTCAGACCCATCGGGCGGTACAACTTCCATAGCAAGTGGTATCACAGAGACACCAGACACACCTGTTACAGTTGATCCACCTACAGAAAATACAACACCACCAACTCAAAATGATCCACCTAGCAGTGGTGGTGGTGGCGGTGGTAACTATGGAGGAGGTTACTAATGGCTAGACAAGATACCACACAGACAGAACTATTTGATGGTAGTGAAGAGAATAATAATAATCCTCAACACATCACGAACTATCCAAAGAACTGGGTTACAGTGACCTCAGCGGGTCATGTAATGGAATTTGACAATACAAAAGAGGGTGAAAGAATCAGAATAATCCATGGTGCGACTGGTTCTTTGATCGAAATGGACGAAGAAAAGGATACTTATATCATCAGTTCAAGGGATTTACACCTAAATAGTGACAGAACGACCACCCTTAAGGTCGGAAAAAACAAAAAGGACGACAAACTTATCATTCAAGTTATCGGTGATGCTCACCTGAATGTGGAGGGAAACCTACACACAGAGGTAGAGGGCAACAGATATGACAGAGTGGACGGTGAATATCAACTAAAGGTTGGTGGAACTATCATGATAGATTCTACATCCAATATTGGTATCAATGCTGACAATGAACTCAGAACGATAGCTAATTCTATTAACGAACGCTGTACCTTCAAGAAGCTCGACATGCAGAAGGGCGGTCAGTTAACAGAGGTTATAAAAGGTAACCGTGTGATCAGGATGGATAAAGAAGGAGGAACGTTCGCGTTAGAGTCAGCGGGAGATCTTCGATTTAATGTCAAGGGTTGTCAGTATGACAACGTTGGTAGAAACAGTTTTACAGAAGTCCAAGGCAAGGTAAAGACTATTGCTCATGGACAAAATATTGATTGTATAGAGGGTGGACAACCCTCTGGTATGGACACCTCAACCAGTAGCGGAGTGGGTTGGGAACTCGATACTAAGAGCACAGATGTAAAGATAAACACAAACGATTTTATGATGAGTGCATCAGGCACTGCGAATATGTCAGCATCTGGAAGCGAATTTAGAATCACATGTAATAACGGTATCTACTTGAATTGACATTCTGGTGTGAATGTACTATAGTAAAGGAACAGACCACATGTTTGGTATGACAATATCTTCTAGTCAAGCTAAAACTCTCGTTGATTTTATTAACGCAGAGAAAGCAAACTACATAGAAGAAAAAGTTAAGGGGATACCCACCCAGAAGAATGCTATGGAGATCTATAAAGAGATCCATGCTGATCTGGAGGAGATTAAGAACTATGCGTCAGACATCATTCAGTATGCCAGATGTCATAGTGGCACAATGTCCACCCCAAATGCTTACCCATTGCCTTATCATAAAGACAGTGATTATGAAGATCCATGGAAACAGACTA
>MDTD01121845.1_pt1 | contig 13604 bp, 10 predicted proteins | sample 811221 | NCBI WGS metagenome assembly MDTD01 (sample SAMN05326646, study PRJNA326480) | marine metagenome | isolation source: seawater | place: Pacific Ocean: South West | collected 2011
ATTAAATTTTTCTTGATACGAATTACTCATTTTATGTTATTAATAATTTAAATAAGATATTATAAATTTCAATGACCATAGTTTCCAACAATTTAAAACGTATAAAACCGTCGCCCACTATAGCTGTTACCACAAAAGCAAGGGAAATGCGTGCAGCAGGTAAAGATGTAATAGGTTTAGGAGCCGGGGAGCCAGACTTTGATACTCCTGATAACATAAAAGAGGCTGCAATTGAGGCTATTAGAAGAGGGGACACCAAATATACTGCTGTCGATGGAACCCCCTCATTAAAAAAAGCAATAGTAGAAAAATTTAAAAGAGAGAATAATTTAGAATATACAATTGATCAAATTACCGTTGGGACTGGAGGAAAACAAGTTCTCTACAATACATTTATGGCAACTTTGAATAAAGGAGATGAGGTTATTATTCCAGCACCTTTTTGGGTATCATATCCTGATATGGTATTACTGGCTGGAGGCAAACCGAAAATAGTAAAGTGCGATGAAAAAGATGGATTTAAACTTACTGCGAGTAAATTAGAAAAAGCAATAACAAATAAAACTAAATGGCTAATATTAAATTCTCCATCTAACCCTACAGGAGCTGGCTATACAAAAAAAGAAGTTGAAAAGCTAGCAAGTATTTTATTAAAAAAGAAAAAAGTTTTAGTTTTAAGTGACGATATCTACGAGCACATCAAGTATGATGATTTTAATTTTTTTACTATAGCTCAAATTTCAAAACTAAAAGATAGGACTTTAACAATGAATGGAGTTAGTAAATCATATGCAATGACTGGATGGAGAATAGGTTATGCTGCTGGACCCTCAGATATAATTACTGCAATAAGAAAAATTCAATCACAATCTACGTCCAACCCATCTTCAATTAGCCAGGCTGCTGCGGTCGAAGCTTTAAATGGCCAACAAAATTTTATAGAAGAGAGGGCAGCTGCTTTTAAAGAGAGAAGGGATTTCGTAGTTAATAGTCTTAATAATATAAAAGGAATAAAATGTTTAATACCTAACGGAGCGTTTTATGTTTTTCCAAGTTGCAAAGGTTTATTAAATAAAAAGACAAAAATCAAAACAGATACTGACTTTGTAAAAAAGTTACTTGAGAAAGAGATGGTTGCAGTAGTTCAAGGCTCAGCTTTTGGGTTAAGCGGGTACTTTAGAATATCTTACGCCACATCAATGGAAAATTTGAAAAAAGCAATGGCAAGAATTAAAAATTTTTGTGAAAATTTGTAAAAATTAATTTTGCGCTAAAATTTTATTCGCGGGCTGAGTCTTTTTGATCCAATCTTTTGGGATTGAACTTTGTCCCTTCATTGCAGCAAAATAAGCACCAACAAAATTAGCTCTAGAACAGTTACAGCCTCCAGCTTTAATTGTTTTAATGATTGAGGACTTGTAGTCTTTAGATGATAAAATTGCATGAATGGCACTATTAAAAGTACCAGGATAGCTACACGCCATCCCTAATTTTTTAACCGTTAAAGCATGAGACTTTTTTTTAATTTTTTTTATCTTTTTAATATTTTGAATTACAGCCTTATAACGAGAATTATTTTTAAATTTTTTTTCAAATTCGCTAATAGGATCTTTTGCACCTTTTAGCGCAAGTGACAGTATATGAAATTTTGTTAATGCGTATATCATACTAGTTTTTGACATTGTCACAATCTTTACAATTTTTTCTATTTCCTGAAAATTATAGCCATATAAAAAATAAGGTAATGCAGCACAATAACCGTCAGATTCGTTAACTTTGACCCCACCGGTATATTTTTTTTTTAATTTAATATTTTTTATTGACTCAATTATATTTTGATGTACCCAAGGTCCTTTAATTAGACTTCTCCAATCTTTAACTTTTTTGTACTTTTTTCTTAATTTTAAGTTTTTCCAATAGATACTGCCTGGACCAAAATTTTTTAAAATATTTTTTTTAAATCTTGCTTCGATATTTTTATGTCCCTCAACTAGTGTTTTGAACATAACTTGACCTACATCGTTATAACCTGAAACTTTTCCTGTTTTTATACTATAAAATGGACTTTTATTTTTTTTTAAAAAGGAGCAGTCTTTTAATCCTTTAGTATATTCTTTTAATTTCTTTTGATCATAAACCCAATGTAATGGTCTTGCGGCAGCATCAGCTACAGTAGCACCCAGGAATACATGTAGATTATTTTTCACTTTATTTGTGAGACAAATGTTTTACAGCTTCCAACGCCGCCATACATCCCATTCCAGCAGCGGTCACCGCTTGTCTAAATATTTTATCTTTTACATCTCCTGCTGCAAAAACGCCTGGGATATTGGTTTCTGTCGAGTCTGGTTTAGTAATCAAATATCCTTCCTTGTCCATTTTTAATTGATTTTTAAATAATGAAGTTGCTGGGTCATGACCTATTGCAACAAATAAACCGTCAAGCTTTATTTCAGAAACTTTTTCATCTTTTACATTTTTTATTTTTAAACCGCTAACTTCTTTTGGTTCTCGAGATCCCAGTACTTCATGTACAACAGTATCCCAAATAATTTCAATTTTTTTATTAGCTTTAAGTTTTTCTTGTAACATTTTTTCTGCTCTCAGAGAGTCGCGTCTATGTATTAGCTTCACCTTCGAGGCAAATTTTGTAAGAAACATTGCTTCCTCAACAGCTGCATTTCCACCGCCAACTACTGCAACCTCTTTGTCTTTGAAGAAAAACCCATCGCATGTTGCACAAGCTGATACTCCAAATCCTCTAAATTTTTGTTCAGACTCTAAGTTCAACCATCTTGCTTGAGCTCCTGTTGATATTATTAAACTGTCAGCAGTATAAATTTGTCCACTGTCTCCGATCGCAGTAAAAGGTTTTTTTGATAAATCAACTTTACTTATGTGATCTTGTATCATTTCAGTTCCAACTGCTTTTGCTTGGCCTTTCATCTCTTCCATTAACCATGGTCCTTGAATTACTTTTGAAAAACCCGGAAAATTTTCCACATCAGTGGTTGTATTCAGCTGACCTCCTGGTTCAGATCCAAAAACTAATATAGGCTTTAGTAATGCTCTAGCTGCATATATTGCTGCCGTATATCCGGCGGGTCCTGACCCAAGTATTAACACTTTTGTATGTTTTGATGATTTATTATTCATTCTAATGAAGATATATAGTAACAAATGTCAAAATTAAAAGCACTTCTTTTAACGCAGGGTATGCACGGTATGATCAGCCAGGTTGAGGGTTTGGCTAAAGCGTTGAATTTAAATTATAAACATCAACAAATTGAACTCAAAAAATTTTGGGAATTTATACCCCCGTCAATCACACCAGCCACAATGAGTGTTTTGAAGAACCAATTTATTTTTGATTCGAAAATTGTGATCTCATGTGGGAGGAAGAGCGTCATTCCCTCGATAGCTTTAAAAAAAAAATTTAAAGACAAGATTTTTACAATTCATATTCAAAATCCAAAAGTTTCAACTGATAAATTTGACTTAATTGTTTGTCCTGAACACGATAATTTGGAGGGAGAAAATGTTATAAAAACAGTTGGAGCAATTCACTACCTTTCAGAGAAAGAAATTAATAAAGAAAAGAATTTTATAAATATTGATAGAGAAAATAAAAAAATTATAGCTTTTATATTAGGGGGGCCAAATAAGTATTATTCATTTTCTGATCGTGAGATAGATTTTCTGTTTAATAAAGTAAAAAATATTTTCACAACGGATAAATTTAAATTGATTATCATTCCATCATATAGAACACCACAAGAGATAATTAAAAAAGCTTTTAATTCGTTTGGTCACGATCATATGGTAATAAAAGAAATAAATAAAAAATCTTATCTTTCGGCTTTGTCAATTTCAGATTATATTGTTGTAACCTGTGACTCAACTTCAATGATATCTGAAGCCGCAGTTACAGGAAAACCCGTATATGTAGCTCAAATGCAAACAAACAAAAACAATCTAAGATTTCAAAAATTTTTTTCCCAATTTAAAGAATTAAATATAATAAAAGATTTGACAGATAAAATCGATTTATGGTCTTATAAGAAATTAGATGAAGTTAATAGAATATCACCAATTATAATTGAAAAAATTAAAAAAAATGGAATTATATAAATCATTAGAAAATAGAACGAAAGTGTACAACGACCCTTTCAAACACTATGAGATTGATAGACCGCTCACAGAAGAAGCAATCAATGAAATTAGTAATGCTACAGTGGCTGACCCAAAAAAAGAGAATTTGAACTATGATGGTACACGAGCTCTTGATGGTGGAGCTGGAGGGTATCGAGCAGGCATTAAAGACGGTGGTAAAGCAAAAAAACTAAGATGTTATGTTACAAAAGAGAATTTTAAACAATTTCCCAGCCTCACAAAATTTATTGATGAGTTAAGATCTCCTCAAGTTTATAAAAAAATCGGAGAATTAATCGGAAAAGATCTTTCTAACTCTTATGTGAGATTAGAAGTAATATGCGATCGTGAAGGATTTTGGCTTAAACCACATTGTGATATAGAGGAGAAGTTAATGTCATCAATTATATTTGTAAATCTTCATAATGAGTCGAAAAACTTAGGCACAGACTTTTATGATAATAAGTTAAATAAAGTAAAAACTGTCCCTTATAAACATAATTATGGATATTTTTTTACTAGCGGTCCTAATACCTGGCATGGGATGGAAAAAAAAGAAATTAAAAACGAAAGGAGATGTATACAAATTAACTATGTTACATTTCCTACAGACTGGAAAGTAAAATAAAATATAAAATTAAATTTCTTGTAAAGAAGTTACAGTAAAATTTTTAGTTTTTAATGACTTAATACCCTCTAAACATACGTACGCAGTTGACATGTTAGTGCAATAAGGAACTTTGTTTGCTAATGTAGCTCTTCTTAGAGCTTTAGCATCATAAAATTGACTCTCACTATTACCACCTCCAGTATTTATAACTAATGCAATTTTTTTGGAATTTAAAATATCAACAATATGAGGAGACCCTTCATTTACTTTATTTACTTTTTTGCAAATAATTCCGAATTTATTGAAATATTTTGCAGTACCATGCGTACCACATAATGTAAAATTAAGTTTTAAAAGCTGTCTAGCCAAATCTATTCCCTCTCTCTTGTGACTATCTTTTAATGATATAAAAGCTAATCCTTTAGAAGGCAAAGAGTTAGCTGCAGCTATTTGACTTTTGGCAAACGCCATGCCAAAATTTTTATCTAAGCCCATAACTTCGCCAGTTGATTTCATTTCGGGTCCTAACAATAAATCACTATTAGGAAATTTATTAAACGGAAAAACAGCCTCTTTTACTGCAAACATTTTTTTTCTACTTGATTTTAATTTTAAGTTTGAAAGTTTTTCACCTACCATTACTCTAGATGCAATTTTCGCTAAAGGAATTCCTTTTGCTTTTGACACAAAAGGCACTGTCCTACTAGCTCTAGGATTGACCTCTATTACAAATATCTCGTCATTTTTAATGGCAAATTGGATATTCATAAACCCCTTTACATTTAAAGCTATTGCCAATTTTTTTGTTTGCGAAACTAACTCATCTATCAAATTTTTCTTTATTGATATTGGAGGAATACAACAAGCAGAATCTCCTGAATGTATTCCAGCTTCTTCTATATGTTGCATTATGCCTGCAACAAAAACTTTTTTTCCATCACTTATTGCATCTACATCAATCTCAACAGCATTATTTATAAATTTATCAATTAAAATAGGATTTTTTTCAGATACTTTAAAAGCTTCGTTGACAAATTTCTTTAATTGATTTTTTTCGTAAACTATCTCCATTGCTCTACCCCCTAGGACGTATGATGGTCTGACTAAAAGAGGTAGACCAATTTTGTCAGCAATTTTTATAGCTTGCTCAAATGTTTTTGCAATCCCGCTTTCAGCTTGTTTTAGTTTTAATCTATTTAAAAGTTTACTAAACCTATCTCTGTCCTCTGCTAAATCAATAGATGAAAACTGCGTTCCTAGAATAGGTAATCTATTATCATTTAAAAACTTAGCTAATTTTATTGGTGTTTGTCCTCCAAATTGAGCAATAACTCCTAACAGATGCCCTTTTTCTTTTTCCTTAATTATTATGTTATGAACATATTCTTCCTTCAGTGGCTCAAAATATAATCTATCGCTTGTGTCATAGTCGGTTGAAACTGTTTCGGGATTACAATTAATCATTATTGTTTCAAAACCAGACTCTTTTAAAGCAAAGCTAGCCTGACAACAGCAATAATCAAATTCTATGCCTTGTCCAATCCTATTCGGTCCTCCTCCCAAAATAATAATCTTATTTTTTGCCGATGGATTAGCCTCACACTCAGAATTTTTAATATAATTTCTTTGATAAGTTGAGTACATATACGGAGTAAACGATTTAAATTCAGCAGCACAAGTATCAACTTTTTTGAATACGGGTAACACTTTTAAACTAATTCTTTTTTTTCTTACAATTTTTTCTTTTAATCCTGTTAATTCTGATAATTTTTTATCTGAAAATCCCATAGATTTTATCAAATTAAATTGGTTATAATTTTTTGGCAAACCATTCTTTTTAATTTTATTTTCTGTCATCACTATTTCTTTTATTTGCTTAAGAAACCAATTGTCTATTTTAGATAATTTGGCTATTTTTTTAATATTTAAATTTTTTCTAAAAGCTTCGGCTATGATAAGAATTTTATTTGGAATATTTTTTTTAAGGTTTTTTTCTAACTCTTTATTATTTTTAAAATAAACTTTATCTAATCCAGAAAATCCTGTTTCAAGAGAGACCAAGGCTTTTTGCAAGGATTCTTTAAAGTTTCTTCCAATTGCCATTGCTTCTCCAACTGATTTCATTGAGGTTCCTAAAATTGGATCTGATGCTGGAAATTTTTCAAAAGTAAATCTTGGGATTTTAGTTACAACATAATCAATTGTTGGCTCAAAAGAGGCTGGAGTAACTTTAGTAATTTCATTTTTTAATTCATCTAAAGTATAGCCAACTGCCAGTTTTGCTGCCACTTTGGCTATTGGAAATCCAGTAGCTTTCGAAGCTAATGCTGAGGATCTTGAAACTCTTGGATTCATCTCAATAATTACCATTCTTCCATTTTTTGGATTTATAGCGAATTGAACATTAGATCCTCCTGTTTCAACTCCAATTTTTCTTAGACAGGATATGGAGGCATTTCTCATTACTTGATATTCTTTATCTGTCAATGTAAGTGCTGGCGCTATTGTAATGGAGTCTCCAGTGTGAATGCCCATTGGATCAAGGTTTTCGATAGAACAAATTATAATACAATTATCTTTTTTATCCCTAACAACTTCCATTTCAAACTCTTTCCATCCCTCCAAGCATTCCTCAACTAATACCTGATTAACTGGTGACTCTCTTAACCCCTCTTTCACAATTTTAAAATAATCTTGCTTTGTTTTAGCAATACCTCCACCCAATCCACCTAATGTGAAAGCTGGTCTAATTATTGCAGGTAAACCAACTTTTTTTAAAGCTTTTGACATATCCTTTTTTTTATTAACTATTTCTGATTTTGGCAGATCTAAACCAATACTAGACATATTTTTTCTAAATTTGTTTCTATCTTCTGCATTAGAAATTGCTTTAGAATTTGCACCAATAAGTTCAATCTTAAATTTTTTTAATATTCCCTTTTTTTCTGCCTCCATTGCTAAATTTAGAGCAGTTTGCCCGCCCATCGTTGGAAGAATAGCGTCTAGTTTTTCCTTTTTTAAAATTTTCTCCAATATATTTAAAGTTATTGGCTCAACATATGTTTTATCTGCTACACCAGGGTCCGTCATGATAGTTGCCGGGTTGGAATTTATTAACACTACTCTGTAACCCTCATCCTTCAACGCCTTACAAGCTTGTGTACCTGAGTAATCAAACTCGCAAGCTTGACCAATTATAATTGGCCCTGCACCTACCACTAAAATAGATTTAATATCTTTTCTTTTTGGCATTTTTCTTCATATAATTAATAAACTCCTGAAATAAGTATATGCTATCCTGAGGCCCAGGATTAGCCTCCGGGTGATATTGAACTGAAAAAACTGGTTTATTTTTTAATCTTATTCCCTCAATACAATTATCAAATAATGATTTGTGTGTGATAATTATATTTTTAGGTAAGCTTTTTTTTATAATTTCAAAACCATGGTTTTGGCTTGTGATTTCAACGTTCCCTTTAAGTATATTCTTAACAGGGTGATTTGCTCCTCTATGACCTAATTTCATTTTCTTTGACTTTGCTCCTAAGGCTAAAGCTAAAATTTGATGCCCAAGACATATGCCAAATACTGGGAGATTTCTTTTTATTATTTCTTTAATAGTAACAATTGCATATTTGCCGGTAGCAGCTGGATCACCTGGACCATTGGATAGAAATACTCCATCTGGTTTTAATTTTAAAATTTCTTTAAAGTTTGTTTTGCACGGAACAACTGTTACCTTGCAATTAAAATTAGAAAAATATCTTAAAATATTTTTTTTTATTCCAAAATCAATCGCAACTATATGCATTATATTTTTTTTATTTTTTTGGTAGCCAAGTTTTTTATTCCAAGTTCTATGTCCAGACCAAGTATATTTTTTTTTAGTTGATACTTTAATTGCTAAGTCTAAATTTTTTAAACCACTCCAACTTTGGGTATAAAGAGTTAATTTAGGGATATTAAATTTTTTTTGTGAAAATGAAATAGTTCCTTTAGGTGCGCCATTATCTCTAATGATGTTAGTTAGGTTCCTAGTGTCAATTCCTGTAATCCCAACTATTTTATTCGTTTTTAGCCATTTATCTAGATGTTTTAAGGATCTATAGTTTGAGGGATCAGTAATGTTAGAATTAATTATCACTCCCTTTGTCCAGATCTTCTCAGATTCGTGATCCTCTTTATTTGTTCCGACATTTCCAACATGAGGAAAAGTAAAGTTAATAATTTGGTCAGCATAGGAGGGATCAGATATTATTTCTTGATAGCCAGTTATTGATGTATTAAAACATACTTCTCCTGTTGCGGTTCCTTCGTAGCCTAAACCATAACCGTTATAAATGTCGCCATTTTCAAGAACTAAAATACCAGTGCTTTTAATTAAGTTTTGTTGAGTTTTGCTTTCTTTATACTGTTTCAAATACAACTCATAATTTAAAGTAAAAACTTATAAACAAGATTTTGCGAAACATAGGAGATAGAATCAAAATCGTCAAGAAAGATCTTTTTATTTTTGTGAATTTTGTGATTAAAGTAATTATTTAGAAAATGTCGCTAGAAAAAAAAATTGAAGAAAAACTTAACGAAACTTTAAAAAATAAAGATAAAAACACTTTTCCTACACTACGATTAATTATATCAGCAATTAAAGATACGAAAATTGCAAAAAAAATCAGAGACAGTCACCTTAGCGACCAGGATGTAACTTCCATTTTAAAAAAAATGGTTAAACAAAGAAACGACTCATGTGAAGCGTACAAAAAAGCTGGTAGAACAGAATTGCTTAAAACAGAACAAAATGAAATTAATATAATTAACAGTTTTTTGCCAAAACAACTTGATGAAAATGAAACTAAAAAGATTTGTGAAAAAACAGCGAAAGAGCTAAGCGCAACGACAATGAAAGACATGGGCAAAATAATAGGTAAATTAAAGTCAACCCACGGTGACCAACTAGATTTCGGAAAAGTTAGTGTAATTTTAAAAGGAATATTAAATCAATGATGAAATATCCAAAAGATTATCTCGAAGAAATTAAACTAAGATTAAAAGTCTCACAGGTTGTTGGAAAAACTGTTCAGCTAAAAAGAAGAGGCAAAGAATTTGTTGGTCTTTCACCTTTTAAAAACGAGAAAACACCCTCTTTTACTGTGAGTGATGAAAAAGGTTTTTATCACTGCTTTAGTACAGGCGAACATGGAAATATTTTTGATTTCTTGATGAAAACTCAGTCATTAGGTTTTGGTGAAAGCGTAAAAAAATTAGCAGCTGAGGCTGGCTTGCCGCCGTACAAATTTACAAAATTTGATGAGAAAAAAAATAAAAGATACGACAATTATAAGTTAATTCTTAAGAATTATTTAAATCTCTGCCAAGAGAATTTATTAAATAAGAAAAATAATTTCGCATTAAATTATTTGCTAAAACGCGGGATCAGTAAAAAAACAGTATTTGATTTCAAATTAGGTTATGTTTCTAACAATGATGAGTTTTATAAAATACTTTCGCAAAATTTTAAAACAGATGAATTAGATTCTTCTGGATTATTTTATAAACATGAGAAGAGTAATAATTATATTGGAAGATTTAAGTCCAGAATTATTTATCCAATTAATAATTTGTCCGGAGAAGTTATTGCATTCGGAGGAAGAATTATTGGTAATGAAAAACTTGCAAAATATATAAATTCCCCTGAGACTGAATTTTATAAAAAAGGTAATATTTTGTTCAATTTAGATAAAGCGAGAGAACAAAGATCTCAAACCAATGAAGTAATCGTTGTAGAAGGTTATATGGATGTATTGAGTTTATATGAAAACGGCATCTTTAATGTAATTTCTAATTCAGGTACAGCATTTACTGAAAATCAAATTGAATTGTTGTGGAAATTTTTCCCTAACGCAAATTTTTGTTTAGATGGAGATAATAGCGGACAGAATGCAGCTAAAAGAATTTCTGAAAGAATCTTTCCTCTTATCTCTGACAATAAAAAAATTTTTTTTACAATATTAAATAATTCACAAGATCCTGATGATTTTGTAAAAAAAAATGGAAAAGAAAAATTCTTAGATCTATTAAACCAAAAAATATCTATCGAGGATTTTATTTGGAAAACTAAATTTCAAAACGTTAATAACAAAAGTCCATATGAAATTTCAAAATTTGAAAAGGAAATTAGAAAGATATGTAATTCAATCAATGATGTAGTTTTAAAAAAACATATATTAGAAGTTTACTTAAATAAATTAAGCAGTTTAACTCCTCGTCAAAAATCTAATTTTAAATACAAAAAAAATCTTTATGATGTAAAAATTTTAAGCGAAACAAGAGAAATTCATAAAAAGAAACAAAATCTCTCAGCTGAAAAAATAAAAGAATTTTCTATTTTATATATAATGATTTCCTATCCCAAGATCATAAAAAGTTATTTTACTGAGAAATTGGATATGAAATTTAATTCAAATAATAATGAAAATCTAAGAAAATCTCTCCTTTCAGCTATATTAAAAAATGATGACGTTAATTTATTTGATAAAGTGCTTTCAGATAATAAAGATTTAATTGAAGAGTTAAAATCAAGTGTAAATATTAAGTCAATATTAAAATCAAAATCCGATTTACAAATTTTTGAGATATTAAATGAATTAATGACAGAATTGAAAAATATTTCACAATCTAAAAAATTAGAATCTTTCGAAAAAAAACTATTAAATAACTTTGATGAAAACTCATATTCTGAGCTTTTGAAGCTTAAAAGTCAGTTAAATGGCGAATAAAAAAGTATAGATTTTTTAGTTTTAACCATTATATATTCCTTTGACCTTATAATAATGCCAGAAAAACTTATAACAAAATCATTCGAGAGACTTTTTGAAAAAGGTAAATCGCGAGGTTTTATTACTTATGAAGAATTGAGCAAATCACTCGGTAAGAGAGGAAGCTCTAACGAAAATATTGAAAAAGCATTTATTATAATTGCTGATAATAAAATTACATTAGTTGAGAAAAAATCCCAATATCAAGATCAAAAGAAGAGAGAAACTTCATCAAATAGTGTTTCCGAAGATAAGCCATCAGATAAAAGTGATGACCCTATAAGAATGTACTTAAGAGAAATGGGCGGAGTAGAACTTTTATCAAGAGAAGGTGAAATAGCCATAGCTAAGCGAATAGAGGCAGGTAAAGATGTAATGTTAAACGCTTTAACACAAAGCCCAATTGTTGCTAAAAAAATTTCTGAGTGGAAAGAAGATATAGAAAATCAAAAAATATTAGTTAGGGACATAATTGACATCGATTCTACTTACGAAGACTTTGAAGCCACTTCTGATGAAGAAGAAAATGAAGGGGAAGCACTAAAGCTAAAGCAAAAAGCAAAAAAAAGTGACAGTGAAGAAAAGGACAAAAAAGACGAAAAAAAAGAAACTGGTGTTGAAAATAACACTCCAAGTCCAGATGAGGAAGATGAATTTAATGTGTCACTTGCGAAAATGGAAGAAGAAATTAAACCAAAAATTTTAAATATTTTAAATAATTTGAACAAAAATTATAATAAATTACAAAAATATCAAAAAGAAAAGCTGGAATGTATTTTAAGCGCAAAAGAACTTTCTGTATCAAAAAATAAAAATTTTAAAAAAATTCAATCAATACTCGTCAACGACTTCAAGGATTTGCAACTTTCACCCAACACAATAGAAGAAATTGTGCAAGCTCATTATAAGGAAAATAAGAAAATCGTTTCCCTCGAGGGTATATTGTTACGACTAGCTATGGATAACAAAATTTCTAGAGAGGAATTTTTAAAATATTATATTGGCAATGAAATAAACCCAAACTTTGAAAAATTTTTAAAAGAAAATACTACTTGGAGAAATTTTTTTAAGAAATTTAAAAAAGATTTTGATGAAATTAAAGAGCGACTTATAGAATTCAGTAAAAAAATTGGATTATCGGTTGGTGATTTTAAAAAATTGGTAAGTAGGATTCAAAAGGGTGAAAGAGAGTCAAGAATAGCTAAGAAGGAAATGGTTGAAGCAAATTTAAGGTTGGTCATATCAATAGCAAAAAAATATACAAATAGAGGTTTACAATTTTTAGATTTAATACAAGAGGGTAATATTGGATTAATGAAAGCAGTGGATAAATTTGAATACAGAAGAGGTTATAAATTTTCAACTTATGCAACCTGGTGGATAAGACAGGCAATTACAAGATCAATTGCTGATCAAGCTCGAACAATTCGAATTCCAGTGCATATGATTGAGACAATTAATAAGATTGTCAGAACTCAAAGACAAATTATGAGTGAGTTTGGAAGAGAACCAACTCCAGAAGAACTTGCAAAAAAACTTGCGATGCCACTGGAAAAAGTAAGAAAAGTTTTAAAGATAGCAAAAGAACCGGTTTCGCTTGAAACGCCGGTAGGAGATGAGGAGGATAGTAGTCTAGGAGATTTTATCGAGGACAAAAACGCACTTCAACCTTTAGATACAGCGATCCAATCTAACTTAAGTGAGTCAACAACAAAAATTTTAGCCTCTTTAACACCAAGAGAAGAAAGAGTTTTAAGAATGAGATTTGGTATTGGAATGAACACAGATCATACTCTTGAAGAAGTCGGCTTACAATTTTCAGTAACTCGTGAAAGAATTCGACAAATTGAGGCCAAAGCTTTAAGAAAATTAAAACACCCGAGTAGATCTAAACAACTAAAAAGTTTTCTAGAAAAATAATTTTTTCTGTAGTAAGTATATATTTAAGGGCCTGTAGCTCAGTTGGTTAGAGCAGTACACTCATAATGTATTGGTCCCAGGTTCGAGTCCTGGCGGGCCCACCAACA
>MDTD01106280.1_pt1 | contig 13603 bp, 10 predicted proteins | sample 811221 | NCBI WGS metagenome assembly MDTD01 (sample SAMN05326646, study PRJNA326480) | marine metagenome | isolation source: seawater | place: Pacific Ocean: South West | collected 2011
CCAGACTCGCATCGGCCAGATGATCGACAAAATGGTTGTGGTCCAGCAGCAGGTCGATGCCTGACACAATGCGCCCCCCCAGGAAAGCAATCAACCCGGCAGAGAGCGCCCCGGCAGCCCCACCACCCACTAGTTCGCGCACATCGACGCCGTGCTGTTCAACGACCAGAGTGAAGAAATGGCGCAAGTTGGCTTCTAAGATAGGTATCGTGTCGGGGGTCGCACCTTTTTGTGGACCAAACACCGCCGCCGCACCCGTATCGCCCAGGGTCGGGTTCTCCACATCGGACGCAATGATAATCTCGGTGCCCTGCCAGCGTGCATCTAACTCGGAAGCATCCACCGTCGCTAGATCAGCCAAGCCTGCGTTACCTCGCTCGATAGGGTCGCCGTTCGCATTCAGCAGACGAACACCCAGAGCTTGAAGTGCCCCCATGCCGCCATCGACGGTTGCGCTGCCCCCCATGCCGATGATGAAACGGCGCACGCCGCGTTCCAGGGCGTGTTGCAGCAGTTGACCCGTGCCCCAGGTATCCGTCAGTAAAGGATTGAGCTGGTCATCAGGGACCAGTTCAACGCCGGATGCTAAGGCCATCTCGATAACGGCTGTCTGTCCATCCGGCAGCAGACCGTATTCGGCGGTGACAGGCGCACCCAGCGGTCCCTTTACCACCATCGAAACACGTTCACCGCCCTGGGCCAGCCACGCATCGACCGTGCCGTTACCGCCATCGGCAATCGGCACTTTGAGCAGTTCGGCAGTCATGCCGCTGCGTCTGAGTCCCACTTCGATGGCATCAGCCACGCCAGCCGCCCCCAAACAGTGCTTAAACGCCCCCGGCGCAATCAGGATTTTTCGCATCATGACCTTCTATCTCTGTATAAAGTCAACCTGCGGACTATTCTACCGAAAGACGCGGCGCTTGCCCTGCGCTTACCCCATGCCAGCATCCCATCGTCACCAGATTACAGGTATAATAACGATGTAGGCGGCAGTGCCGCCCTTATTTTGCACACGCACCCGGAGACACCACTATGCGTCTGCCCACTCGACAATTCGCGGGCACGTTGCTCGCCACGCTTATGCTCGTCACGATGTTATTTACCAGTGCCATAGGCGTCCTGGCCCAGGATAACCCGCCGCCGACGCCATTCATCCCTGTAGCGACCCAACCCAGCGGCGGTGGCGATGCTGCCCCGACACTCGATATTCCTGTCGTTCCAACGGAAGCCACACCCGATGGCAGTGCGCCGGAAACAGGCGACACAGCCCCGGCTGAGGAAACCCCGGCGGAAGTCGAGGCCACGCCTCTACCAGCCGTTGAGCAGCCCCCGGCCCAGGCCGATCAATGCCCGATCCAGGTACAACAGAGCTTCGACACGACTGAACAAACCTGCACGGATTTGCTGCCAGGGATCGCCTGCGTTGGTAATGGCACAGTGCAATCCCAACCACGTAATGCCAGCGAAACCTTCGCATTCGCCCAATCCGGCGACCGCACCGAATTCAGTGCCCTGGACAGCCTGACCCTGCAAACGCTCAGTTCAGCCAATCAGGTATGGACGGTCATGCAGGCACAAGCACCATTCAGCACCCGTGCCGGGTCCGGTGGTGCCAATGCCAGTCTGGTCGCTTTCGGTGATGTCTCGCTAACCAATACCGGTGATGACTTCGATCCCAACTTCCTGACCGCGTCCGTATTGGCGCAGCAGGGGCTGAATGTGCGTCGGACGCCTGATGAACGCGGCGTGGTCGTCTATCAGCTCAAACCCACCGACGAGGTCGTCGTCACCGGGCGCACCATCGACGACCAGTGGGTGCGCATTGTCATTCCAAATGCATTTGCCGGGGTCGGTTGGGCTTATGCGCCCTATATTGATGTCCCTGGCGGCATCACCGAATTGCCCATCGTGGCCGTTAACTCCGAGCCACCGGAGCTGGAAGCACCGGAATTCGGTCCGATGCAAGCCTTTACCCTGCGCAGCAGCCAGTACCCGAATTGTGAAAATATGCCCGACAGCGGCATTCTGATCCAATCACCCGATGGCTTAGCCGATGCCCTGCTGATCCGCATCAACGGCGTGCGCATCGAGCTTAATGGTGCCATGTTCGTGCAGGCCCAGCCCAGCGCCAACCTGGAAATCGACGTGTTAGAAGGCGAAGCGGTCGTCAGTGCCAATGGCAGCAGCGCAACCGCCAATGCGGGTAACGCCGTCACCGTCCTACTGACAGAAGACATGCAGGCCAATGGCACGCCCAACGTCGTCGCCTATGACGAAGCGACTGTCAATGCCCTGCCGATCCGCTTGCTGCCGCGTCTGTTTGGTATTGCTGGCGCCAATGGGTCAGCCGCCCCAGCCACCACCGCCGACAGCAGCCCTGCCGAAGCCACATCAGCACCGGAAGCAACAGTCTGCACAATTACCGCCGTGGATGCCCCTAAGAACATCCGCAGCGGCCCAGGCGTCGATTACGGTACCGTTAGCACACTCGCCGCAGGCGAATCCGCGACAGCAACGGGACAAGCCACCGACAGCTTCAACTTTGCCTGGTATCGGATTGAAAGTGGTTGGGTACGCTTCGACACAGTCGATAGCTCAATGGGTTGCCTCGACCTGCCAACGGTCGACCCGAATGCAGTCGATGCCGCCCCCACAGCAGAAGCAACCGAGGAAGCCGCCACGAGCAGCCTGATCTCATCGACCCTTGGCGAGGTCTGCGCGATGGCTGAGGGTGCATCCCTGGGCGGCTCATCCAATGGTGAAGAATTGGCGCTGCAACTAGGTGGCGATTGGCAGGCAACCGCCGGAACGACGATCAACGTGACTGTCAGCGGCGGCTTGCTGCGCGGCGAATTTGGCGACTATATCCGCATCAGCACCACCGATGGCGCCATCATCACCCAATCCGGGGAAAGCCAAACGCTGTCTCATACGTTCGACTCAGATACGGCCTTCATCCTGGAGTTCTCCGCGGCCAATGGCGATATCGTCCAGGCGGGTGTCACCTGCGGGTCTTAAGCCTTTTCGCCAAATAATTTCAACACAAAACCGAGTTAAGCCACAGCGCCCCGCCATGTGCGGGGCGTTTTACGTGTTATTTGGTATGATTAGATAGTCACATGTCTAAATTTCATTAAGCCGCCTTAAGGATATTAAGCCTTGTTCATGGGAAATAGAGCTACAATGAGTACGAGTTAGTTCATAAAAATGTGCATTCTATAATTTTGTGCCTGATGGTTTTGGTAGATCTATGTCGACCGAACTCGCCGCGACAACCGTCGCCAACATTCCAACGAAAGAGCAATACGCCGATGATGTGCGTGCCGACCAGCTCAAGGACTTGGCACGCCTGATCGCAGGCATTGGTTTATTTGTCGCCGTGGTGATGGTCTACCACCTGGCCGGCGGCTTTGACCTCGCGGGCAGCCTTAACATGATCGTCGCGCTCGTTTTTGCCTTTATTGGCGTCGGCCTGACGTTGGTTCTGCACAGGTCAGGGCAGATTCACCGCGCCGCCAACGCCTTTTCATTTTTCTTATTGGCCACCATCACAGCCCTGCTCTATACCTCTGACCAGCCCACCATCGAGATGATGCCCTATACCCTCACAGCAATGGCCTTCCCCATTGCTCTATTGTTAGGCACCTGGCAGCGTTATGCCTTTTCGATGGCTGCCGCGGGCGTCACCATCGCCGCACCCAGCCTGGCCAGTGGCGCACTGGTGCTAACGCCTCATCAGGCCGTTGCCATTGTCGGCATTTTGCTGGCGCTCTATCAAGCGGAGCGCTCCGCCCAGGAGATGGTCACCATGACCCAGTGGGCGCTGAACGTCTACCGTAAAGAGCGCGCCACCCATGATGAGCTGTTCCGCCAGCGCGAAGCCCTGCAACGTAGCGTGCTGCGCTCGGACTTTTTGGCCAAGCAAATGGCCATCAGCAACGCGGAACTGGAACAAGCACTGGAACAGGCCGAAGATGCCGCTGCCAAGCGCGGTCAATTCCTGGCCAACATGAGCCACGAGCTGCGTACCCCGCTCAACGCCATCATCGGCTTCAGCGAAACCATGATTAAGTTCCCGCGCATGTACGACAACACGGCTCTGCCGGATGCCTACGAGCGCGACGTCAGCCAGATTTACAGCAGCGGCCACCAACTGCTGCACATCATCAACGACATCCTCGACCTCAACCGGGTTGATGTTGGCGATCTGGTCATTCGTCCCGCATCGTTCAGCCCGGATGCGGTCGTCAAAGGCGTGATAGCCATCGCCAAAGGTTTGATCGGCAACAAACCCGTTAAAATCCAGACCAACCTGCCCGATCCACTGCCGCTAGTCTATGCCGATGAATCACGTTTGCGTCAGATTTTGCTCAACCTGTACAGCAACGCCGTCAAATATACGGAAGACGGCTTCATCAAGCTGAGCATTCAGTCCGTCGGTAATGAGGTACGCTTTGCCCTGCAAGATACCGGGCGCGGCATCCCTTCAGAAGACCATGACAAGCTATTCAAGCAGTTTGAGCAAGCCGCTAATACGCAAAAAGACCCCAGTTCCGGGACCGGTCTCGGTCTGGCTATCTCTAAAGAACTAGTCACCCTCATGAATGGCGAGATTGGTTTTGAAAGCCAGGTTGGCGAAGGCAGCACCTTCTATTTCACACTGCCCAGGGATCGCGGCAGTGATGAGAGCACCCAGCCGCCCAAAGGCCCGATGGTCCGCGTAACAGACGCCGATACCCCATCAGACGAGCCGACAAACGCGGCTTCGGTTGCATCTGCGGAAAGCGCCCCAGCGGCTTCGGTCAATAGTGAGCGAGAGAATGCCTGATGAGCGAGACATTCAACATTTCTCCAAATGATTACATCAACAACATTTACGAGGGCCGTATCCGCCGCACTGTCCAGGTGATTGCTGTCGCGGGGTTGCTCGTTATTCTTAGCTCGCTGCTATTCTCGATCCAATCCGGCTTTGACCAACATAATCTGCTCATGGCTGGCCTGATCTTATTCGGGAGCTGCATCGCCGCCTGGTTACTCGTTAATCGCGGCAACCAGAACCTATCAACCTGGGTTTTGCTGCTGGGTATCTTCACTAGCCTCAGTGGCAATATCTTGCTGGGCGATGTCCTTGACCAGCAAATCAGTCTGCTGCTGTTCCCGGTGGCGATCATCCTGGCTTCTCAGATGCTGACGCCCTCCGACCAGTGGAACTTCGCTTTTTTGTGTATTGCCGCCATTATCGGCGTGCCGCTCATCGCTGAACTGGGTGATGCGATTGCACCCTATCAGGTCGCCAGCGCGGGTCTGACCTTGCTGGCTGCCGCCATCCACACGCGCATGATGGCCTTCATCGACGACATCATCCAGTGGTCTCTGGCCAACTATGAGCGCGAAAAAGGCTCCAATGGGGAAATCAACGAAAAGCGCGACCTGCTGCAAAAAGGCCTGGAAGAAAATGAACGCATGGCGGTCACTTTGCAGAAGATCAACGATGATCTGGCCCAAACGCGCGAAAGTGTGGAGAATGCGCGCCACTTCCGCGGCCAATTCCTGGCCAACATGAGTCACGAACTGCGCACGCCGCTCAACGCCATCATCGGCTTCAGCGAAACCATGCTGCGCTTCCCCATCATGTACGAAGATCAAGAACTGCCGGATCTTTATGAACGCGACCTGTCGCACATTCAATCCAGCGGCCAACACTTGTTGCAGGTCATCAACAACATCCTTGACCTGTCAAAGATCGATGCGGGCAAGTTCGAGCTAGGGCAGCGTCCGTTCACACCCATGAATGCTATCAAGCAAACGGTCCAGTTTGCCAAAGCAAAGGTAGCCGATAAACCCATTGAGGTCCATTACAATGGACCCGACACGCTGCCCCAATTCCTGGGTGACGAAGAACGCCTTTTACAGGTGCTCATGCACATTACCGATAATGCCGTCAAATACACCGATAGCGGCCATATCACCATTAGCGCCAGTACCCACGATGACATGCTGGAAATTGCCATCGCCGATACTGGCCGCGGCGTCCCGGAAGATATGCGCGACACGCTCTTTGAGGAGTTCCAGCAAGCGCACCGCAACAGCCGCGATGAACGCGATGGCTCAGGCTTGGGGCTGGCACTGGCCAATATGCTTGTCGAATTGATGCAAGGCCAGTTAACATTTGAAAGTGAAGCAGGCAAAGGCAGCACATTTACAGTGGCGATGCCGATTTATACTACTTCCGCCATCGATGGCGATACCGAGCCACCGCCCACAACAGCAGCCGAAGTTGGCAATGAAGTTGATGCCACCATCAGCGCAGATAATGAAGATAAAACTGAAACCATCGAAACAGAGATGGTTGACACAGAAAAAGTCATTACAACTTAACGTGTGCAGCAAACCACGTACAAGGTAAACTACCGAGAAGGGACATCGGATAAGGATATGAGCATGCGTATTCTTTATGTCGAGGACAATCCAGCCAATGTGTATCTGGTCAAGCGTGTTGCCAATGCTGGGCAGCATGAGGTCATTAACTACGTTGATGGCGGGCGCGTGCTGCGCGATTTCGACCAGATCAACCCGGACCTCGTCTTAATGGACATTCAGCTTGTTGGCGAGCTGAGCGGCATCGACGTGGTCAAAAAGCTGCGGTCAGATGGACATCAGGTGCCGATCATCGCCGTGACAGCCTACGCGATGATGGGTGACAAAGATCGCTGCATGGCGGCGGGCTGTGACGATTACATGGCCAAACCCTTGCCGATCCCGGAACTGCTGCAAATGTTCTCAAAATATGGCACGCAGGCGACAAAACCCGCTTCCGACCCGGAAGCGGATACGGTCGTTCCTTTGCCTGCTAGAAAGCCGTCTGACCCGGACCCATCAGAAAACACGGTGCGTATGGCACCTATCTCACCGGATATGCTGAGTAAGCTCGATAGCACACCCGGGCCTATCGCGGCAGCCGAAGATGCTCAAACGGACGAAGATACTGGCGACAACGAAGACGACGTCGCAAACGCATCAACAGCTAGCCCAATTAGCGAGTCAGAAGAAACGTCAGAAGAAGCCACTGAGGAGATAACTGAGGGAACCGCTGTTGCATCAGTCAGCACAACCGATACAGCAGAAGCTGACGAAAACGAAGCTAAAGACGAAGATGATGACGACACAGTCGCCCCGGCTGCCTCGTCAACAACAGGCGACCTCGACTAAAGCATACATATACCCTGGCCTACCACAGCATCGGTAGCGCTTGCGGCTTCACAGAGAAAGTCATTTGCTGGGCCTCGGCGGGTTCTCCGTCGAGGTCCATGCCCAATATACGGCCATCGCTTTCTATCGTCACCGTTTTGGCCCGCTTTGTATATACTTTGGGGTGGTCCAGATGAGTGCCGCTGTAGATCAACCGCAGATTGAGCAATATCTCCCAGCGCGGCATAGCCTCCACCACAATCACATCAAACCAGCCATCGTCGATGCGTGCTTCCGGTGCAATCTGCATCCCAGAGCCGAAAGTCGTTCCATTGGCAACAGCCACAATATAGGCCTTGTCATCGTAAAATAGCTCACCATCCAGCGTGATGCGCACCGGCTCCGGCTGATAACGTAACAGGCTCCGTACCGCCGCACTCAAAAAAGTCCAGGGACGGCGATCCCCAGCGGCTTCCACGCGCTGCACCACATCGTTACCGATACAAGCATCGGCAATATTCAAGAAGAAAGCACTTTTGTCATCATAAGCCACATGCCCGATGTCAATCAGGCGCGGCATGGCATCAGCGAGGCGCAAAATGGCTGCCGATGGGTTGAGCGATAGCCCCGACCCACGTGCGAAGTCACGGCCTGTCCCCGCCGGAATGATACCGTAGCTAATCGGGTCATCCGGCAAATGGGCATTGTGGGCCATCAGCGCATTCAGAACCGCATGATTGGTCCCGTCACCACCGACCGAAATCACCCGACGCACGCCCTCGTCCGCAGCCTGAGCCAACGTATCCGGTAGCTCATCAACGTGATGCGTCACCACCACGCTAACCTCGCCCAACTGGTCGAACACCTCAGCTTCGTGCTGTGCCCAGATCGTTCCGGCGCGGCCACCAGCGGCATACGGGTTGACGATGACGAGTGTGGAATCCATCAAATCACTTTCTGAAAAAGGTCGTTGTAATCATCATGGTGGGGTGCATTGACGCTGTATCATACCACTCATCAAAACACGCCGCGCCATAAGAAGTTGTTATGCAAGGAAACTTATGGAACAAAAATCGGGCCACAGGCGAACCCCATGACCCGATCATCATTTGCTGCATTTAGCATTATGGCCGCGAGGCGTAATCGCCCTGGACGATCCACTTGTAGGTGGTCAGTTCTTCCAGCGCCATCGGACCGCGCGCGTGCATCTTCTGCGTGCTGATGGCCACCTCGGCCCCCAGGCCCATCGCACTGCCATCGTTGAAGCGCGTACTGGCATTGACGAACACGGCGGCACTATCGACCTCGTTGAGGAAGCGAATCGCATTTTCGGATGTCTCCGTCAGGATGCCATCGCTGTGCTGCGTCGTATGCGCCCGAATATGGTCGATGGCTTCGTCCAGCCCACTGACCACTTTCAGCCCCAGGATGAGCGCCGTCCATTCTGTATCGAAGTCATCCGGCCCAGCGGCTTCCACACGGCTGTCATCGAGCAGTGCCTTGGCTTGCGGCTCCGCTTTGAAGACCACCCCACTCTCGCCCAGTTTTTCCACCACACGCGGCAAGAATTCCGCCGCAACCTCTTTATTCACCAGCAACGTATCGAGCGCATTGCACACCGCCGGACGCTGCGTCTTGGCGTTGTGGATCACCGGCAGAGAGGCATCCAGGTTGGCAGTGGCATCCACATACAGATGGCACACGCCAATGCCGCCGATAATCACCGGAATGGTGCTGTTCTCGCGGCAGAAATTGTGCAGGCCATTACCCCCACGCGGAATAATCATGTCGATATATTGGTGCATCTTCAGCATTTGGCTGACGTAAGCGCGGTCAGTGCTGGCGATATACTGAATGGCGTCATTCGGCAGGCCGCAGGCTGTCAGCGCGTCTTGCAGCACGCGCACCAGTTCCAGATTGCTGTTGAGCACATCGCTGCCCCCGCGCAGAATGACCGCATTACCCGTTTTCAACGCCAGTGTGGAAATATCGACGGTGACATTGGGGCGGGATTCGTAAATCGTGCCGATAACACCGAAAGGTACGCGCCGCTTGTTGATGCGAATCCCTGTATCGAGTTCGGCATGGTCATACTCGCGCCCGACCGGGTCCGGCAGTGTGGCGACGTTACGCACATCCGCGATGATACCCGCCATGCGCCGCTTGAGGTCGATGCGGTCACGTATCCAGATTTCATCAACGCCGTTTTCAATGGCTGCGTCGATGTCGCGCTGATTAGCCGCCAGGATGCTCTCGGTATTGGTTTCCAGTGCATCAGCGATAGCCAGCAGGGCGTCGTTTTTCTGCTCGGTGGTGAGGGCCGCCAGCGCGTAAGAAGCCGTGCGGGCGCGTTTGCCCATTGCTTCCATGTCAATGACGGACGTCTGTGCGGTTGCTTGCGTCATAATGCAATCTCGTATGAATTCGTTATCTGGTCAGAAAGGTTGCCCCAGTATACAGGTAACTCGCGGTCGCCTCAACCAATTACCATCAGAACGCAGCCAGTGCGAGTGCAAAGGCAACGCAGGCCAGTGACCCAATCGAGAAGCGCAGCAAGTTTAGCCGGAACCACTGCGTGCGTTTTTGCTCCCAACCAGGGACTTCGGCATCCGGCTTCCAAGTCATCACCTGATCGTAATAAGGTTCGTTGAACAAACGCGACACCAGCAGCGGTCCAGCCACAAACAGGACTAAACCCACAACGGTCCAGAAAAACGGCGCTTCTGTCATGGCATCCCACAGTAGAATCAGCGCTAGCATAGAGGCAATAATCGGAAGCAGCAGAAAGGCCCATACAAAAGGCGATTTACGCCCCGATACAATGATAGCCTGCATCACGGAGGTGAAAGTCGCATAATCCAGGCCATTGAGCACAGTCTGAATCACGCCTATCATGGCAACAATGATGCCAACGAAGAACCCGCTCGTAACCACAGCCACAATCAACAAAACAGCCACAAAGTCCATTTGAAGGTCTCCCCTGGTAAGCATATCCCTATAGGCATATACGGAACATGCCAATAGCCAGTTGTCAGACAGTACCAAAATCGCACCATATGGAAACCTATTCGCTGCCGTTTTGTGCTACCCTGCCATCAGCGAAAGGAGAAAAGTCTTGAAGCATCCCGACTTTCTATCACAACTCTTTGTGTCCTTCGTGGCTTTGTGGTTTTCTTTTTCTCAGCACACAATCTGGGAAAAACTTTTTCTCGTTAAGCAGCTAAATATGGAAACAAACGGCCCATTTCCGAAGAATTTTTTCCTCAATGCAGCAGCATACTGCGGATAGTGCGGATAAACGGTGTGAATCAGTCCAAAAGCACCAGGTAATTGCGATGAACGGCGGCATCGCCATAGCTGTACCCCAGCACATCGCTGATCTCGCTCGACTTCTTGCCGATGATCTGGCGCAGCTCGCTGCTGGCATAGTTTGTCAGCCCATGCGCGATCTCGGCCCCGGCGGCGTTGTAGATCGACAGCGTGGCACTACGGCTAAAATCGCCCTCCACGCGCGTGATGCCCACCGGCAGCAGACTCGCGCCATCGGCACGGCGCAAGGCACGTTCGGCCCCATTGTCGATATGGACAGCCCCCTGGGTGCGGTCGGTCAGCAGCCAGCGCTTGCGGCTCTCACGCGTGGTCGCGGTCGGCTCAAAGCGCGTTCCCAGCGCTTCTCCGTCGATGATCCGCAGCAGCACATTCGGTTCCGATCCCTGCGTGATGATGGCCGGAACGCCGCTGCGCGCGGCTGTCTGGGCCGCTTGTAACTTGGTCAACATACCGCCTGTACCCGATGCGGTCCCGGCTCCGCCCGCCAGCTTCATCAGGTCGCCATCAACGCGCGGCACACTGGAAATCAACTCGGCGGCAGGGTCCTGGCGCGGGTCGGCAGTGAACAGACCGGGCTGGTCGGTCAGCATAATGAGCAGGTCAGCTTCCAGCGCGCTGGCCACCAGCGCCGACAGATTGTCATTGTCACCCACACGGATTTCATCGGTGGCGACCGTGTCGTTCTCGTTGATGATCGGCACAATGCGCTGCTCAATCAGCGTGGCCAGCGTATCACGCGCGTTCAGATAGCGCGACCGAACGCTGAGGTCATCGCGCGTCAGCAGCACCTGCGCGACCTCAATTTCGAAGATGTCGAACAAGTCGCCGTAGAGCCGCATCAGGTAGCTCTGGCCGACTGCCGCCAGCATTTGCTTAACAGGCAGCGCGCGCGGCAAATCCGGGAAGTTGAGGCGTTCCCGGCCAGCCGCCTGCGCACCAGACGACACCAGAATGATCTCGTGGCCCTGTTGATAAAGCGTGGCAGCCTGCTCCACGATAGCCAGCATATTCTGGGCGCGAATATGGGGTGCACCACCCGTAAGCGTGCTGGTCCCGACTTTGACGACGATGCGTTTCATAGCGATGTTGACCTGTGGATTGTCTTGTGAACAATGGCCCACTATCGGGCACTATAGGCGATTATAGACGGGGGCTAGCGAGGCCACAACGGATAAGCTCAGGCATCAGCGGGTTCCAGGACCTGGGCGATGGCCAGCAGATTGCCTTCGCTATCTTTGAACCAGGCTACATAGTCACCGTCAATCTCAGCTTTGCCATCCACCGTGCGAATCGCGCCGAAGTCGAACGACATAAACTCGACACCCGCTTTGCGCAGCTTGGCCATACGGCGGTCGATGTCATTCACCAGCCAGGTGACCAGGCTGTAACCTGCGTTCCCGGCATCGTCGGATTCTACCAGGCTGATCTGCGTCTGATGCGACACCAACACCGTCGCAAATTCATGCTCGATGATGGTCTGCATGCCCAGTTGATCTATATAGAACGCTTTGGCCCGTTCCCGATCCTGCACCGGAATAGATACCCGTATGTAATGGCGACGTTTGGCCATCCCGCCCTCCTTGCTTGTTAGATATACAGCGCCGATGGCAATGCGCCTAGTCTAGCAGGTTGGCCCCCAAAATGCGCCACCCCTCGCTACCTGAATCAAACACAACAGGCGTCTCGTTTGTAGAAACAAACGGTCGGTGAGATAATCTAAACTGACTTGCAACAAAGTAGTTTGTAAACTGTAAGTACAGTTATATGCACGCTTCGTATTTCTTAGGACGTTAGGATTTGACATGCGCCAGCAGCGCCGCCGTATTTATTGGATTACAGCCCTCGTCTTTTTCACGACCGTCTTCATCGGTTTGGCCCAGAGTGCCCTGAACTACATTGTCGCTGCCGGCGACGTCCTGGACCTGATCGCCCTGGAGTACGATGTCTCCGTCGATTGCGTTGTGGCGGCCAACAATCTGAGCAACCCGCGCCTCATCTTCCCAGGTGAGTCCATCTCCATCCCGCGCGACTGCCCACGCTACAACGGTCAGAGCTATATACCGGGCATCTCCGATCAGCGCGATTCTTTGCTGGCGGGCCAGGGCGGTGGCACCACCATCGTGGTCGATAGCCCGGAGAATATCCGCACGACCTGCTACCGTGATCCGATCCTACGCCGCAGCCTGAGTGGCACGACTTACACCGTGCAGCAGTTCGATATGCTGGACTTCATCGCCTGCGATATGAACGTTGATACCGCCTGCCTTGCCGAAGCTAACAACCTGTCCAACCCCGGTTATCTACAAATTGGTGAAGTGCTCAACATCAACGTGAGCTGCCCCGCCTGGAGCGAAACAGGTGACGCGGAGCCAGTCGACATCAGCTAGGAACAGGCAAGCACACAAACAAAAAAAGGGGCCGCAAAGCCCCTTTAATCCTGACTCAAAAGGGACGTTTCCGTAGGGGTTTGGCATGCCAAACCCTGGGCAAGGCAATGCCTTGCCGCTACAAACACGCGCTAAATATCTTCATAGGGTTCAAAAGCCTGACCACCCCTTGCGACTGCAATGCTGTTCTGCAAAATGCGCGCCCGTGACCGGATGCGGTTGAGCGGCCAAGAGCCATCGCCCGTTAGCCAACCCGCTGCGCCAACGGCAATCGCCCCAGCCCGCACGAATTCACCAGCATTCTTGTCATTGATGGCGCCGTTGCACATAAAGCGCATATGGCTCAACGCGCCGGAGATGGCCTTGAAGTAGTCCACACTGAGGGGGCCAATCGGGAACAGCTTGAGCGCCTTAACGCCCAGCGCCCAGGCTTGCAGCGCCTCGGAAGGCGTAATCACGCCGGGGACCATGAGTACATCCCGCGCCAGCACCGCCTGCACCACCTCCGGCTGGAAAGCAGGCGACACAACAAAATCGGCCCCAGCATCCATGACGGCGTTGGCATCATCTACGGTGAGTACGGTCCCCATGCCGATGCAGGCTTCCTCACCAAACTCGGCTTTGGCGGCCTTGAGTGCGCCAATGGGGTCATCGGAGTTCATGGTGAACTCAAACACGCTGATGCCCGATTCCAG
>MDTD01135520.1_pt1 | contig 13603 bp, 13 predicted proteins | sample 811221 | NCBI WGS metagenome assembly MDTD01 (sample SAMN05326646, study PRJNA326480) | marine metagenome | isolation source: seawater | place: Pacific Ocean: South West | collected 2011
ACTTCGCGGGCCGAATACAGGCTGCGCTTACGGGCTGATAATGCGGATCAAAGATTGACCCCGCGGGGCGTGGCTGCCGGGCTCATTAGTACGCCGCGTTCCACTGCGTTCCATACGAAAATGGCAGCGCTTGAGCTTGGCCGGACGCAATTAGATGCTTTGACTATGACGCCAAACGCGCTTAAGGCGCGCGGGGTAAGCATTAATCAAGATGGTGTGCGGCGTAGCGCTTTTGAGATTTTGGCTTATTCGGAGGTAGATTTCGCACGGGTAGCACAGTTGTGGCCAGAATTGGCGGATACATCTGGGCCCATACAGGCGCAACTGGAAATCGAGGCAATTTACCAGGGGTATATGGAGCGCCAAGATGCCGACATCCGAGCATTTCGGCGCGATGTCGCAATGACCATCCCGGATAATCTGGATTATGACGATATTCCCGGGCTGTCAGCAGAGGTGCGGGCGAAGTTGGAGGCCGCTCGCCCCGCGACAATTGGCTCCGCGGCGCGAATATCCGGAGTGACACCGGCGGCCACGACCGTGCTTTTGGGTTATGTTCGTCGGCAGGCGAAGGATGCTCGGCGGTTGAGCGCCTGATCGTGGATGTGTTTCACGTGAAACATTTGTGAATCTTGATTGTCTGGCTGAACCAATCACTATAGAGCCCTTCACACCATGTCTGTTGCTCAGAAAAACCGAGATGTATTTATTCAGGCTACCGACCTTGTGCCGGATGCACTTGAGGCATTTGATACTTATGCGAACCTGCTTACTCGCTGGCAAGGCCGTATCAATTTGATCGCACCAAATACCCTTGAAGCGCTCTGGCATCGGCATTTTTTAGATTCCGCACAGCTCTTTGTGCACCTGCCAGCCAGCGCAGAAACGCTTACCGATATCGGCAGTGGCGGCGGGTTTCCAGGTTTGGTTTTGGCGATCATGGCTGCGCACTACGGGGGCCCGACCGTCACCTTGATTGAGAGCGATGCTAGGAAGGCCGCGTTCCTTAGAGAGGCCAGCAGGATTTGTTCGGCTGGCGCGAAGATTATAAACGCCCGCGTTGAAGCTGTCGAAGAACCAGAGGTCGATTTGGTGACGGCGCGTGCTTGTGCGCCCCTGCCCCGCCTACTGCCTTGGGTTTTTGGCCGACTGCGTGCGGGGGGTACGGCGTTTTTGCTGAAGGGTGCTAATTGGCGCGAAGAATTGACGGCGGCGGAAAAAGAATGGACAATGACGTCGTTAGAGATTCCGAGCCGTACGGACACCTCCGGTGTGATCCTCAAGCTGGAAGGCCTTTACCCAAATTGAGTGAAATGAATGACTTTTTGCCGCGCGGCCAGGTGACGCGAGTTCTTGCGGTCGCCAATCAAAAAGGCGGCGTTGGAAAGACCACTACAACGATCAACCTGGGTACCGCGCTCGCTGCGATCAATCAGAGGGTCCTCCTCGTTGACCTTGATCCTCAGGGCAACGCCAGCACTGGTCTCGGTATTGACCGCGACAATCGAGATATTAACACCTACCAAGTACTAATAGGGGCGGCCGACCTACTGGATGCTACCCAGGCGACGAACATTCCCGAGTTGGATATTGTCCCTTCAGGATTGGATCTCTATGGTGCTGCGCTTGAGCTAGTCGCGGTTGAGCGGCGTGAGTACTGTCTGCGTGAGGCCCTGACCCAGGGATTGGGCGCCTACGACTATGTCCTGATCGATTGTCCCCCATCTCTAGATTTGTTGACGGTGAACGCGTTGTCGGCAGCACAGGCGGTTTTGGTGCCTTTGCAATGCGAGTTCTACGCTCTCGAAGGCGTCAGCCAGCTAATGAGTACCATCGAAAGTGTACGCAAGGCCTTCAACCCCGGCCTTGAGATTCAAGGAATTGTGTTAACTATGCATGATAAGCGGAACAATCTCTCAGACATGGTTGCTGAGGATGTTCGAGCTTTTTTTGGCGAAAAGGTCTACAATACGGTTATTCCACGCAACGTTCGTGTATCGGAGGCGCCATCCCACGGCTTGCCCGTCCTTGTTTATGATATGAACAGCGCCGGCGCTCAAGCATACTTGGCACTGGCGGGAGAGGTCATTCATCGTGAACGCCGCTTTGGAGTGTGTTGATGGATAATAAACGGAAAAAATTGGGCCGAGGGCTATCTGCCCTGCTTGGCGATGGCGCGCGAGGGTCCGTTGATGCCTCTTCGTCAAAGACCAACCGAGAGGTGGCGATTACAAAACTGGTGCCTTGTCCATTCCAGCCGCGCCGGACTTTCGCCGAAGCGCAGATTAACGAACTCTCGCAATCAATTCGGCAAAAAGGTATTTTACAGCCTCTGGTTGTTAGACCAAAAACGGATGGTGGCGGGTATGAAATCATTTGTGGCGAGCGCCGTTGGCGTGCCGCGCAGATGGCTTCCGTTCATCATGTGCCAGTTGTTGTCCGTGACCTCTCGGATCAGGAGGCACTGGAAATTGCTCTGATTGAAAACCTGCAGCGCGAGAATCTCTCGGCCCTCGAGGAAGCGGAGGCCTATAAATGCCTTATTACAGAGCTTAATCACACTCAGGATGCCATGGCGCAGTCCATCGGTAAGAGCCGCAGTCACGTAGCCAACATGTTACGGTTGTTGAACTTGCCCGATGGGGTTAAAGCTATGCTGGCAGATGGCCGGCTGTCTGCCGGCCATGGGCGAGCGCTGCTAGGTGCAAAAAATCCCGCTAATCTTGCGGCAACGGTGGTCAAAAACAGCCTGAGCGTGCGCGCCACAGAAGCATTGGTTCGCCGCGAGGGTGGAGCTAAGTCATCGGACTCGGTCGCAGTCGCACCAAAAGATGCTGACACGTTGTCTCTTGAACGAGAATTGACGGATATCCTCGGCCTGAAAACTAAAATTCGTGTCAAAGGCGCGGGCGGCGAAATCCGGTTCGTCTATGCCTCTCTTGATGAGCTGGATAATCTGATCGCACGGCTCCGCTAGGCCCTCTCTTTGGCGTGCCTTCGAGCTGCTGTCGCCAAACGTAGAACGGTGCGCTGGCAGATTGCCGCCACGGGAGTCCCAGTCTGTTTGCATTGGCTCTCAGCTTCCAACACCAAAGACATGGCCGATGTTAATTGGTCCATTGACCACTGACGGCATTGGCGTTGGAATCGGGATTTTACTTTGAAGAAAACGGGAGGCCTAAGTCTACTCATGGCCGCATCTAGTGGCGTCCCCCGCTGCAGTTCGTTGGCCACCACGTGCAGTCGCTGGAAATGCATCTGCAGGGCGCGGAGGATTTGCACCGGGGTCACACCATTAATTAACGCTTGGGATAAAGCTTGATCGGCAGCGGGGATATTGCCATCTCCCGTGTCGAAGATAACATGATCAATCGACAAAGCGGCATTGTTCCCGACAACGGCAATTACTTCATCGACCTTAATCTCCCCTCCGTCTCCCGCGTAAAGGGCGAGTTTCTCGATTTCGCCGCGGCTGATCATTCTGTCGTTTCCAAGCCTGGACAACAGCTCTCTCACGGCTTCGGGTTCGATGCGGACGCCCCGTAATTGCGTCACTTGGTGCACAAGCTGTTCCAGCTTGTGGTGGTCGTCGGCATAGCAACCGACCGCGCCTGCGCTTTTAGCGCTCTCAAATGCCTTACGCAACTTGGAGCGGGGCGGAAGCTCACCGGCCTCGACCAGGAGAAAGTTTGGCGTATCTGGGATCCCCAAGGCGGCCTCGACAACCTTAAAGATGGCATCTGTGGCTTGGCGGATGACGATGATCTTGCGTGTGCCCAGCATGGGTAGCGCGCGTAATTCGTCGGAGAGCAATGCTTCGTCTGACTTCAATTGGGCCGGGGTGATCTCGGCAATTAGAAAGGGATCGGCGGGGTTACCGGCAACAGCTGCCACCGAGCGAGCGAGGGTTTCCGAGATCAATCCGTGATCTGGGCCGAACAGTAAAGCCGCACAAAATTGCCCGGCCAAGTTTTCGAGTCGATCGACTAGCTGCTCCGGATTAACTTTCACTGACGGCCATGCAATGTTTACTGGCGATTGAAAAAGACAGCAAGGCGGACAACGATGTCTTTGCCCAGCGATTCGATGGCGCGTTTCTGAGCATCATTCTGTGCGATCAATGTAGCGAATTCCGAGTCTAGAATGTTGTAACTAACGGTTGTTTTTTCTATAGCGGATAGGACCGGTTCATCGTTATCTTCGGCTATCAGATGGAAGGTCGCCGTCACTGTTAAATTAGCGCGGGTCGCGAAGGCACTCTTCCTAACGGCAAGAGCTTGGATGCCCTCGTTCAGGGTCGTAACTAATTTATACTTGTACCGATTTTTTTTAGCGGAAGAGTGCAGTCGATTCAGAATTTCGTTACGCAACTGTTGTCCAATACGGTCTTTGATAGGCGCTACGTGAACGTAGGCAAATTCCTTGACGACCGGATTGTTTTTACGAGCTCCATAAAGGGGCTGGAATCCACAACCTGCTGTGATCCAGCAGGCCAGGACGACGGTTATAGATTTACGCAACAATGTTAATTATCCGATTTGGAACGACAATGATATTCCGTGCAGTCCTGCCATCCATTGCGGCAACTACCGTTTCTAAAGCTAGGGCGGCAGCCTCAGCGTCGCCATTTTCGCAATCTTTTAATAATTCCAACGTACCCCTCAGTTTGCCGTTGACCTGAACCGCGACCGTGACCGTGTCATCTTGGATAAGAACGGGGCTAGCTTCAGGCCACGGGGTGTCAGCCAGCAGGATTTTGTTCCCCAGGGTAGCCCACATCTCCTCGGCTAAATGTGGTAACATCGGCGCCAACAGCTGTACTAGAATGCCAACCGATTTTCGGCGCACGGGGTTGGACCCGGGCGCGGAGCCATCCAGGCTTTCAATGCTGTTGGTTAGCTCGCGCAGGCGTGCAACCGCTTTATTAAAGTGGAACCGATCTAGGTCCGAAGAGACGGAAACGATTGTTTTGTGCGCTAGACGGAGAACGTCCAGTGCCGCCATATCTAGGGTGTTTAAATCCACTTCATCATCTGCATCGGTATCTAAATTTTCAACTAAACGCCAAAGTCGGTTGAGGTACCTCCAGGCTCCCTCGACGCCAGAGTCAGTCCAATCCAGGTCGCGATCCGGCGGGCTATCCGAAAGCATGAAAAGCCGCGCTGTGTCGGCCCCGTAAGTCCCGATGATGTGTTCGGGGTCGACGACGTTCTTCTTAGATTTGCTCATCTTTTCGGAGCGCCCCTGGATGACATTATCGCCTGACCGTTGATGAACTAGTGCGCCACCAGCATCATGAACAACGTTGTTTGGGAGCAGCCAATTACCACTATTGTCTTGGTATGTGGCATGACAGACCATGCCCTGCGTCAATAGGCCGGCGAAAGGTTCTTTGATATCCAGGTATCCGCACTTGCGGAGAGCGCGGGTAAAGAACCGCGAATAGAGGAGGTGCAGCACAGCGTGCTCGATACCGCCAATGTACTGATCAACCGGAAGCCAGTAATCGGCCGCCGATTTTGCGAATCCGATGTCATCTGCTTGTGGCGATGCGAAGCGTGCGAAATACCATGAAGATTCAAAAAATGTGTCAAGTGTATCAGTTTCCCGTTCTGCGGGCTTTTTGCAGACCGGGCAATCTACATGCTTCCAATTGGGGTGATGCGCCAACGGATTTCCAGGTTTATCTAAAATCACGTCTTCGGGCAGCATCACAGGCAAATCCTCGTTGGGTACGGGAACCACACCGCAATCATCACAATGTATAACCGGAATGGGGCAGCCCCAATAGCGTTGGCGCGACACACCCCAATCACGGAGGCGATAGTTCACCGTGCCTTCACCGGCACCAAGCGCCTCGAGACGCTCGATTACCAGGCACTTAGCCTCGTCTACGCTAAGGCCGTCCAGGAAGTCAGAATTGACCATAGTCCCGGCTCCCACATAGGCTTCGTCGGTGATTTCAAACGGCTTAGCTTCAGAGCCTTGCGGCGCGACCACTGGGACTACATTCAAGCCGTACTTGCGGGCGAAATCCAAATCGCGCTGATCATGGCCGGGACAACCGAAAATGGCGCCCGTTCCGTACTCCATGAGCACAAAATTGGCGACGTAGATAGGTAGCTCGAGATCTTCAACAAATGGATGGCGTGCTTTCAGGCCAGTGTCGAAGCCCAGTTTATCTGCGGTCTCGATGGCGGCTTCGCTGGTGCCCATGCGATTGCACTCAGCGATGAAAGCGGGAAGTTCCACATTGGTTTCAGCCAAGGCTTGGGCAATGGGGTGATTGGCGGAGACGGCACAGAAGCTTGCGCCGAACAAGGTGTCGGGCCGCGTCGTATAGACCTCCAGACTCTCTTCGCGCCCGCTAATTGGGAACCGGACATAGGCACCTTCAGACCGCCCAATCCAATTTTCCTGCATGACCCGGACTTTATCCGGCCAACGTTCTAATTCTGCAAGATCGGACCGCAGTTCTTCGGCGAAGGCCGTAATTTTGAGATTCCACTGAGCTAGCTTGCGTTTTTCGACCAATGCGCCGGACCGCCAACCTTTGCCGTCAACGACCTGCTCGTTGGCCAGGACTGTGTTCTCCGCCGGGTCCCAATTGACCCAAGATTCCTTCCGGTAGGCCAGTCCAGCCTTCAAGAAATCCAAAAACATTTTCTGTTCATGGCGGTAGTACTCGGGTTCACACGTGGCGAATTCGCGTGTCCAATCATAAGATAGGCCCATTGACTTCAGCTGTCGTCGCATTTCGGCGATATTTTCGCGGGTCCACTTGCTGGGATGAACCCTGTTCTCGATGGCGGCATTTTCGGCCGGCAAGCCAAAGGCATCCCAACCCATGGGGTGGAGGACGTTGAAACCACGTGCTTTCTTGTAACGCGCCACGACATCGCCGAGGGTATAGTTCCTGACATGCCCCATATGGATACGTCCAGAGGGATATGGGAACATTTCTAGAACATAATATTTCGGGCGAGTTAGATCCTCGCGAACCTGGAAGCAGCAGCGGTCTTCCCAAATTTTCTGCCATTTGGCTTCCGTCGTTTTATGGTTATAGCGTGCCATATCTGTCGATTATCGTACCTTGTTGTGGCGGCTCGTGGCTTGTTGGAAGATCGCGGGCATCTCTGGCTATTAGATCTGGGCCCAATATCTATCGTTTCTTTTGGAGGAGGGCTGTATTCCTTAGTTGACGCGCGCGAGTGAGAATAGAGTCCTCAATTTGCGTTTTTGTTTCTAACGGTACGGCCGCGTCTGCCCATTGTCCGTTGCGGGTAAAGATCTGACGGAATACCGCAACGCGGACGCCGTCCGCACGCAAGGTGCGTCCAAGGATATAGACGTTTAGCTTGAAGCGCTCATTTGGAGCCTCCGCGGATGAGTGCCAATCTGTGAGGATTACGCCGCCAAACACGTCGGCGGAGTTCACAGGCATGAACGATACCGTATCTAGAGACGCGCGCCAAAGAAATACATTAACGCCTCCATCGGGACCCCCGCCCTGCTCGTCATCGCCGAAAAGAGAAACACCGCCATCGCCGAAAATAGTCTTTCGGTTTTTGTTTCCCAGAAGCTGATGGATGCTCTGGGTGTTATCGCTGGCGGTCGGTGGTTCGCCGGGTTCGTAGCTCTCGCATCCTTTCAACGCTACAACGCCGACCAAAAGCGGCGCTAGAAACGATAACCGAAACAATGACATGGCTCAAATCCGTCACAAAATGGAAAGTCGAAGAATTAATCTTCGTGTACTATATCGGATTCCACGGATTCGCCAAGTTCACATACGTGTGGCAGAGTGTTAAGCCAATGTTACCGTATAAACTGTCCAATTCCGGCAAATCCAATTACACCGCAGGGTTTAAGTCGTGGCAGCACTTTTGTATTGAGCCCACCAAGTGCAAAAACTGGCATACGTGCAGCGGTGGCTAGTCGAGTGAGGCCAATTACACCTAAAACCCGGCGCTGAGCATGCGTAGTTGTGGTCAAGACCGGGGACACCATTACTGCATCGACACCAGCGCTTGTGGCCCTGGTCAATTCACTTTGGTCATGAACAGCGGCCGTAATTAGCCAGCTAGGCCGCATAGCCGAAATCCGGAATAAGACACGGCGATGCAGGAGATGGCCAGGCAGATGGACGCCGTCGGCGCCGACACGGCGGGCCAGTTGTACATCGCCCGCCACTAGAACTTGGATGCCCAGCCGATGGGCCCGGTCGACTACCTTTTGGGCCTGAATATCCCTATTAGGATCTCCGTAGTGGCGGAAGACCATAGCGACGCCACGCGGTAATGCACCTAAAACGGCTGCCGGGTCCGGCATGCGTTTGTTGTCCGTCATTACAATCGCTCGGGGCAGACGCCGGACACTACTCTGCGAAGGCCAACGTGGCTCGAGGTTAAGGGGCCCGAAGGTCAAATTGAGGGTTCGGATCAGATCTGTTAGCTTAGCGGGCATTCGCTTATTATTAAGAGGGGCGTTAATGGTGGCGGTTGAAAATTCACGGCCGTTAGAGATCCGTCAAAATCTCCTCACAGTCAATACCAGGATTGATGAGGCGGCGCGCGCGGCGGGCCGCGCCCCAGATAGCGTAAACTTAATTGCCATCAGTAAGACCCACAGCGCGGATACGATTGCTGATGCAATCACCGCTGGGCACCGCATGTTTGGTGAGAACCGAGTCCAGGAGTCCGAGGATAAATGGCCGGCCCTTCTCGAGCGCGTGCCGGATGTGCGGGTGCATCTGGTCGGCCCGCTTCAGTCAAATAAGGTTAAACGCGCCGTCCGGCTTTTCCATGGCATTCAAACCCTGGATCGCCCAAAGCTTGCCCGTTCTCTGGCCCATGAGTTCGACGCGCAGGGCCGCCAGTCAGAGTGCTTTATCCAAATTAATACCGGGGAGGAGCCACAGAAAGCGGGTATATTGCCCATAGAGGCAGATGGCTTTATCGCTGAGTGCCGTAACAAGATGGGCTTACCAATTGTTGGCCTTATGTGCATTCCGCCCGCCGCCGAGGAGGCTGGGTTGCACTTCGGCCTGCTCGCCCAATTGGCGGCTCGCAACGGTCTTGATCAGATTAGCATGGGCATGAGTGGCGATTTTGAGGCTGCTGTGCGGTTTGGTGCTACCCATGTGCGGGTCGGCACGGCTATTTTTGGTCAGCGCCTGCCTTTCAGGCCGGCGCTGGAATAGCGAGGACCGTATTGGGCCCGCAACCGCGGAGGACTTGGAGTAAATTATCGCGGCGGAGCGCCACGCAACCGTCGGTAGCCTCATAATCACAGCGCGCGATATGCATGAAGATGGCACTGCCGTTTCCGGCGCGGATGGGATCGTCGTTATAGCCCACTTCGACGATCAAATCATAGATATGATCGTCACGCCACAGCTGTTCATTGCTTGCAGGGAATGGTCGGGTGACTAATTGGTTATAGGCTTCGTGGGCGGGCTCGTCGCACCATCCGTCTTCGGGGTTAAGGGCTTGGGAGATAAGGCCCGTCTCCGGCGCCGGGAGTCGGTCTGGGCGATAGAATAGGCGCCGTAGGGTGAAATAGCCCGCGGGGGTTGCGCCATCGCCCTCGCGTTTATCTAGTGTGATGCCACCCTTGCCCAAGGCACATTTATAGGCCAAACCGTTCCAAAGGAGTTGGTCCGGTGGCGCAATCCACATGACATGTGATGCTGGTGTTTCCGGGTCCATTTTGTGGGCCTCATTTTTTGAAATTGGGATGTTAGTTTGCGGCGGCGCGGTCGCCTCTCGAATGAGCTCTGGTATTGTGGTCGCCGGAGGGGACTAAACCTCTTAGCATCGCATCCAAGGGCCTCCCGCCATGGAGCTCTGCGCCGTCCGGGTTTGTGGCTGACTCGCTGCGATGAACCGCGGGGAATTCAGGAAGCTCCTGCGGTTTTTTAGCGCGTGGCGCCTGCGCGGCAAAGGCGAGATCGCGGCTGCGCCTATATTCCGGCTGTGGTAATTTGGACGCTGTGCTGGCACTTTGGCGGGCTGCCAGACCGGCTCGGTAGGCACTCTCCGCTTGCGCCCAGGCTAGAACCGAGCCGGTGGCCGGATTTGTTGGCAATGGCGTGGGCTTTTCGGGTTTTGGTGTTGTCGCATTGGGCTCGTTGGCTTCCGTATACTGTTTATGATAGAGAGCTTCGGCATGAAGCCATGCATTAATAGGATCAGAACTCTCTGAGCTATCTGTCTGGTTAGGCGTGGCTGCAGCGGTCTGGGCGGGGGCTAAGTCGCGCAGCATAGCCAGAATGTGTTCGCCAGTGTCCCTGCCCGTTGATTCCTCAAGCACCACGTCGGCTGCTGCCAACCCAGCTCCGATGGGCCCAAAAAACAGCGTTGAGCCGGTGATTCTCGGTAGCACGTCGATAATGTCTCCGGTGACGCTACGATAAATGGGACCGATCACAGGAATGTGGTGCAGTGGGTTTACAACGTCGATCAGATCGAGGAAGGAAATGCCGTCCTGACCAAACGGATGAAAACCTTTGTCCTTGGTCTCGGTCGATTTAATTGCTTGCGCTGGGCTTCCGGACTGGGCCGTCCTGTCCAGCCAAGGCAGCACGGCTTGCGAAGTAGACACCATTCGATTTTCCCACCTTCATTTTTTGTCTTTGATGACCTTAAAATGAAGACGCAAGTGATGTGCCAGTAAAAAAAACAATCAAATCATTATGTTATTTATTATGAACCCATAAGAAAAAATCTGTACGGCAAATTTTGCCGGCCGACGGTCTTAAAATAGGTGTCCGCCTCGGGCTGCCTTGGTCCTAAGATAGCCCTCATTATGCTTGTTAGATGGAAAGGTATGGGTCACGCGTTCAACTACATATACGCCGCAGGCTTCCAGACCAGTTACTTTTCGCGGATTGTTGGTCATTAGATTGACTCGATTGAAACCGAGTATTTGAAGCATGCGCGCTGCCGGAAGGAAAACCCTTTCATCGGCGTCAAAGCCAAGTTGCTCGTTGGCATCGATGGTGTCGTAGCCATCGTCTTGTAGGGTGTAGGCGCGAAGTTTGTTAACGAGGCCAATGCCGCGGCCCTCTTGGGCCAGGTACAACAGAACACCGGCGCCGGCGGCCGAAATCTCGGCGATAGCCCCTCGCAATTGATCGCCGCAGTCACAACGAAGGGATCCAAGCAGGTCGCCGGTGAAGCACTCGGAGTGGATTCGAGTCAGCACAGGTTCCGATGGATCAGGCGATCCGATCACGATGGCCAAATGCTCGATCCCGCCATCTTGGGGTCGGAAGGCGGCTATTCGTGTGTCTTCCGCATCTTCGAGCGGAACGCGCGCCTCACTGACTAGGCTCAAAGAGCGGGCGGCAGTGCGCTCATACTGGAAAATATCCCCGGCATCGATGAGCACTGTATCATGCCGCAAGGCCCAACGTGCAAGGTCTTCAGCATCTGGGGAGTCAATCGGTGCGGTGACCGCCGATGGCAAAAGTCGTGCAAGCTTGGTTAAGGTTACCGCCGCGCTCTCGCTGTCATAGGTCTTGGCGTCCCGACTAGAGACTTTCAGAGCACCAAGATTGAAGGTGGCCAGTGGATCTGCGATGGCTTGCGCCGTTTCGATGCTGAGCGGAGGATCTGTCAATAATGTGACCGTCTTGCCTTTGGGTTCGCCCAAGCCTAAAACGACCGCACGGCGTGCGGTTATTGTCAGCGCAGGTGTCCCACCTGAGATGGAAGCCAGTTCACGAAAACTATCCGCATCAAGGCCTTCGGCTGCTTGGGCCACTACAGCGGCACCGTTGGCGCCCCGTATGGCGATAAATCGGCCGCGTCGAACCTCAGACATGGCGCGATCCACACCCAACAGGGAGACCGACTCCCGGGACGCCGGGACATCTACCAGGTTGAGATCTAAATTTGGTTTATTGTTTCTCAAGTCGCTATCCTGTCCTGTTATCTGATTTCTAAATATTCGCGCCTGTTTTCAGATTTGTAGGAAGATGTTATCGATACATTTCCAGACCGGCTGACCGGAGAAGCAGAAGAGCCATGTTAACCCTTGGCGGCGGAATAGCGAGCAAAAGTTAACCCTTGGCGGCGGAATAGCGAATAAAACATGACAAGCGGAAGGCAAATTTTGATTGTCGACGGCGACACGACCCTTGTCGAAATGCTGTCCGAGCAACTGCAGTTACGCGAAGATTTCACCACCGCCACCGCCGCATTGGGTGCCACTGCCCTGGAACTCTCGAAGAACGATTTCTATGACGCGATTATCCTGGATGCAAACCTACCTGATATGGATGGACGGGAGGTTTGTTGTGTTATGCGCCAAAACGGCATTCGATCGCCGATCATAATATTATCGGGCGTCGATTCTGATATAGAACGTGATCGCGAGGCTGGCGCCAATGACTACATCGCTAAGCCGTTCCGCATGGGTGTATTGTTGACGCGGCTTCGGGCCCTGATTCGTCAGCACGAGCGTTGTGACGATGCCGTATTAACCATTGGGCCTTACACCTTTCAGCCTGCCGATAAGTTTTTGTTGAACACGGCGAATAATAAAATGGTGCGGCTGACCGACAAGGAGACAGCCATCATAAAGCATCTTTACCGCGCCGGTGAACAAATGGTTGGTCGTGATGTGCTTTTGGATAAGATCTGGGGCTACGGCGCTAACGTAACCACGCATACGCTCGAAACCCATGTCTACAGGTTGCGCCAGAAGATCGAGCACGATCCGTCCAGCGCGCAAATTTTAGTTACAGAACCTGGCGGGTACCGCCTAATTTCCTAGGTCTGCAATCGCGCGTCCAAGGTGACGATGACCGGCGCGTGGTCCGAGGGGAGGTCCCAACCGAGGGCTTCTTTGAATATTTCAGCTGTTTTTACGACAGGCTTTAGGTTTTTGGATATCCAGATGTGGTCCAGCCGTTGGCCCCTGCCGACGGGGTCCCAATTTCCAGCCCGGTGGCTGCAACATGTGAACGATGGTTCATCGTCTGGGTGCTTCAAGCGGAAGGCGTCGATCCAGCCTCCAGCTCGACGAAGATGTTCAAGGTAAATGATCTCAATCTCTGTATGGTTGACAGTGAGCGGCAATCTCTCACGGGACCTAACGTCTGCGATAAGCGGATCGATGTTGAAATCGCCGGCCAAAACCCGGTTGGAGCCCGCACCCCGAGCCGTCCACCAGTGGGCCTGCTCCGCCAGGAACTCGAGCTTGTGGCGGAACTTTTCGTTTCTGACTGGGTCCGCAAGGTTGCCTCCAGCCGGCACATAAAGACTGTGGACTTCTAGTTTGCCGAGCGGTGTTCCCGTCTCCGCCCACGCCAGGATATGCCGACAGTCTCTGCGTCCGCACCAGTCCCTGACCTCTACGTTCAGCAGGGGAAACTTTGAGAGGATAGCGACGCCATTGAACGCTTTTATGCCGGCAAAGGCCTGATGCGGGTAGCCCAAGGCGGCGATCTCGTCGCTGGGAAATAAGGATTCGACAACCTTGGTTTCCTGCAAACATAAAATATCTATCTTCCGCTCCGCCGCTAACCAGCCCAAGGCCTCAATGCGGCGCCGCAAGGAGTTCACGTTCCATGAGGCAATGGAGATGGTGCTAT
>MDTD01087584.1_pt1 | contig 13601 bp, 9 predicted proteins | sample 811221 | NCBI WGS metagenome assembly MDTD01 (sample SAMN05326646, study PRJNA326480) | marine metagenome | isolation source: seawater | place: Pacific Ocean: South West | collected 2011
ATCAGTAATATCACCATAATCTTCATCAAGCATAAAATTTAAGAATGTTTGATATAGTTGTTTACCGAAAGCCCAAAGTCTAACACCCTTATCTTCTTCGCCTCTAACAATAACTGGTGCATAACAACGCATTTTTGGATAGAGTTTTTTAGCTAGTTCATAACTCTCTTTTGTTCCTTCATCACGAAGTTTTGTAATAAGCTCTTGAATAGGATCAGCTTTTCCAAACTGATATGGCGCAAGCATTCCTGGATTGTTACCAATATTATAGTAAAACATCATTTCTTTAAACGGTTGACCATCATTATCAGGATAAGCAATAAGTCTTACTGTTGTTTCAGATCCTTCTTCAGGTCGCCATAAAGCATTTTTTTTATTGTTTTGACCGCTAAGTTGGTTTAATTTCTTTCTAATAGCATTTAAATCAATAGCCATTTGATACCTTTCTAATTGTTTAATTTGTATTTTGTAATTTGTAATTTGTATTTGTTTAATACATTCGAATTATAATATTTAGTTTTTTAATTTACACTTTTTTATTTATTTAAATTTTCTTTTTCTTGTTTTCTCACCACCATGCTTTAAATAATACTGTACTGACCTATTGTATTTCTTTTTTTTGTTATTTTTATTTTTTTTAATAGGTGAGTCTATTTTTTCTGATGGCTTTCGATATTTAACTTTTTCTCCAGAACTAGCACCTAAAGGTAGAGAAAATCCAGTTATACTTCCTCCTCCTACAGAACTAATTTCAGATAGATCTTCTTCTTCAAGAATTTTTTCCAATATTAAGCAATATAATTCTTTATTCATTTTACTTCCTTTTTATAGTATATATTAAAATATATTAAAAGGGAATAACATCTACTCCATCTATAACATCTTTTTCTTTTTTAAGTACAATTTCTTTTGATACTGAAAGTAGCAATGAAAGATTTGATTTGTGATTTCCGTAAAATTTAGAATCTTCAGTTCCTAGTCCTGCCATAAGTATTATAGTTTGCCATTCATCCCAAGATAAATTTATATTATATTTTTGAATATACCATAAAGACATATGATATACATTGTACTTAGGACAATGATTGTTCCATTCAAAGTACTGACCTAACTTTTCTTTGTGCCACTCAGAATCTGAGACTAATAATCTATCAATATGTTGTAAACCTATTCTACCTATCTCAGACAGTAATGAACATTTTATTATTGAGTGTGTTGTAACGTTATATTTTAATGTCTGTGAAAGTGCTTTTGCGTTTTTTGCTAAATCCAAACTATATGCAACTAGACCTCCAACTCCGCAGTAAGGTTCTGATATTTTTTGATTATAAGTACATTCTATAATTCTTTGTCCTTGTTCTTCTAAGAGTTTATCTATACCTTCATCTGAAAGCATTTTTAATAAATTTTCATATTTATTCCAAAGACCTGAAATGTCTCTTTCAATAAGTTTGTTCATAAGATTTCTCCAATATATTTGTTACTTCTACTGGAAAGTTTCCTAATTTTTTACAATTAAATCCACTTTCAACAATTTTTAAAAATTCTTTTTTATAACTCTTATGCACGTCACACACTAGCGCGTCATGAATTATAAAAATAGGTTTACAAAGTTCTAAGTTAAATTTATTACAAAGTTCTGAGAAATATAATAATGCTATATCAACTGCAGACGACTGTATGTAGTTGTTTACGATTTTATTTGTTTTAGTTTCTTTGATGTTCCATATAGGTCTTCCGTAAAAATTCATTCTGCATCCAGTGATACATTCTGACGAAGCCTTTTTTAGTATTGAATTAATATCAAAATATTCTTTTGTAGCATTTAATACTGTTTCACTTCGCTCTTTGCCTAAACCTTCTATTTGAGAGTTGCTACCGTACAGTATAGATATAATTGCTCTTTTTATTATTAATCTATCAACTTCAAATTCCAAAGTTTTTCTAATATCATTATAAATGTCATTACCTGCATCTTTTTTATTAATTTTTCTAATTACTCTAGGTTCTAGTGATTTAAAGTCAATTTGTAACAACTCTCCTTCTTTAGTCCATCTTGATTCAAAAATTTTTCTATGTCTAGCAGGCAAAGTTAAAATCTTAGGACTAAAAGATTTATTAGTTAGTCTGCCTGATATTGTATTTACTTGATTATATGATACTTTATTACAAAATCCTCTAATTGGTTTAAAGCTATTTAAATTAGATAGTAAAGTTTCATTTTTCTCTAATTCTTTAAATACTTTATAAGATATCTTATTAATCTTAGCAGGATATAAATTTTTAAAAATATTTTGTTTTTTATAAAAAATTTCAAGATAATTAAATTCTTTATCTATTTCTTCTAATTCTATATAAGATTTTTTTTTATCTTGCAAATATGTATCTTTGATATGATCAGGCAATACTTCAATTTCTTTTACATTGTTAAACATTGAAAAAAATTTATCATATTTTTCCATTGTGTTAACTTTATATAATTTGTATAAATCTTCCATAAAAAGATTCTATCAATAAATTATAAAATTTACACTTTTTATTCAACTTTATTAATATTAATTTCGTACATACTTTTCCAAAAGTTTTCTAAAAGATTTGAAACTGGTATGATTAATGTTATACTATCAATGCCGCTTTCGTATACAAACTCACCACCTGTATATTTATTTTTAATTTTACTTAATTTTACACTATTTTTAAATTGATTTTTAATGACAAATTTTTTATTTTCAAATCCAAAAATTTCAATTTTACTTGAAAATAAGTTTTTAAACATACCAACCTGAATTTTTGGAATTTCTTTAATAGATAATTTTATAACATCGATATCATTAAATTTTGTGTATTCTCTTTCTATTGTAGAATTTTCTTGTTTAAATTTGTTATATTTTTCAGATTCTTCATTTTTATAGACAACTCCCTTATCTATAAAAGAAATTTTACTAGTATGCTCACCTAAAGAAAATTCAAAATCGTTGCTACTTTTTATATTATTTTTATTGTCTAAAGTAAAATTATATTTTAAATTACTAGGTATTCTATTAAATGCAGGATTAAAAGATTTATTAAAAATAGGTATAAAGAAATCATCATCACTTAAATTCAACTCTTCAGAGAAGTTATCGTTTGAATTTGTTAAAAAATCTTTACCAATTGCTTTATTTATTTTAATACAAAATAGTTTATGATATTTTAAAAAATAGTATTCTTTAAATTTTGTAGAATAATCCCAAAGATGAAGATAATAATAGTGACTTTCTTTATTTAAAATAGGATCATCGTTTAAGTCTAAGTTAGAGCTAAGTATATTTTCTTTAAAAATATTCTTAGATGTTCCTAGATTATTTAAAACGTCAGATAAGTTAATTATTTTTTTTTCTTGATTTAGATTTTGTTTTAAAAATAAGTAGAAGTCTACTTCAAATTTTCTATTTTCATATATAGGATCACTAAAGTTTGATTTCCTAATTAAAAGTTGAATTGTTTCAATTATGTTTTTATCAAAGTCTTTTCTAATATTTATCTCTTCAATTTTACTATTTATTATCTTGTCTTTTATGTCAGAAGATTTTTTTTCTTCGTTTTCTTCATAAGAAATTAAGGTATTAAATATATCGTTATCTAATTGAGATAGACTTTCTTCATTTTCTTGTTGTAATTTTTCTAAATTTAGCTTCTTTTTTAAAACCTTGTAAGGTCGACCTTTTTTTACTATAAAATGTTTTCCTTTTTTAAATTTATTTGCTAACAATTCATTGTTATCATCTTTTATACATTTAATAACAAAATATAAAACTATTTTTCTTAAATCTGTTATGTTAAAAAAAAATAAAAAATTATTCTTGTTTTTTGGTAAAAGTATTACTCTTTTTCTATTATTACTTATATCATTTTCTATTTTAATTTTTGTTTTTTCTTTATTGAATTCTTTTTTTCTTGCTTTTGTAAGCTTTGTTTTTGTATTATCATTATTAAATTCTATTGACATTTAAGATTTCCTAGATTAAAATTATTCATTATATAAATATTTAATATAAGAATTATATGTTATTTTTACATTAGAAGTATTTAATTTTTCAGCTAGCAAATCTTTAAATTTTGTTGATTTTTCTTTGTTAATAAATCTTGTGTGGTCGTTTGTAGATCCATCTGTTACTTTATTCTTTTTATTAAATTCATAATTTTTTTCTTCATCAAATATTATTCTTTTACCAGCATTTTCATTTGCTTCATTAATTTCTATTACTACATCTTCTTCTTGATCGTTTTGTTTAGTTTGTTTTTTAGGTACAATATTAATTTTGTTTTCTTTAATTCTTTCAAGAAACTTAGTTACAGATTCTATACCTGAATAATGTTCAGAGTATGCTTGAGCTGATCCTTGTCCAAAAACAACAGTTGTTTCAAAAGATCCTGGCTTTATACTATGATTCATTGATGTAACTGTGTATGCATTATCTATATTTGTACCAGTTAAAAAGTCTAGAAATATATATTGACCAAAGTTTATAAAAGGACAACCTAACATTTTCATAGTAATTTGTGAAGGTACTACTCTTAAAGGAAGATCAGCATCAAACTTTACACCCTTAACCTTATAGTTTTTTGATCCTCTATTCATAAATATTGTATTTAAATCACCTGCTGTTGATAGTGTAGCTGATGCTGTTCTAATTGGAGAATTTTCAGCACCTACTGTTACAGAAGGTATCATAGACTTTAAATTATGCTTTATATTTTTAAGCTCTTCTAGCGATACAATGATTTCTCTATTATTCCCAGTTCCAGTTGTTTCTATCTTATCTTTTAAAATTTCTCTAATAACTTTAATATCTTCTTCTTCTATATTATCGACTTTTGTTTTGTTCTTTTTGTTTTTTATTTTATTTTTTACTATTTCTCTGTTTATTCTAACGATATCATTATTATTTGAAGCTTTTTTAATTATTTGATTTATTGAGTTGTAAGGATCATCATTTTTATCAATAAAATTCAATCTTAAAACAGTTTTGTCTTCTGAGTTTATTGATGATATATCTGGTTCTGATGGCGATAAGCAATCTAAAAAAACCTTAACATTTGCTCTTTTAAATATTAAATCATCATCACGGCCATATATTCTTGACAAGCTTTTTTTTATTTCTTCCCTGAAGTCTTTGTCACTTTTTTTGTCTTTTTTATCATGAATAGTACTTAAACCATACCCAGGTTGACTTTCATCAAAAATAAACTCTCTTATAATTCTAGTTAAAAGCCCTTCAATAGAATATTTTACATTACTTTCAGGATTAAACAAATCATTAGAAAAAAACTCTTTTAATTTTTCTTTTTCTATTATAAAGCTAGCAATGTTTCTATATCTCATTAACGCTGCTTGACTATTAACTGTATGAAATATCAATTGTATTTCATCAAATCTACCTAAAGTCGACATATAGTTTGATACAAAATAAGTTACAACTTTACCAAAAGATACATATCTTTTTAAAATAGGACCATAATGCTCTTCTAATATAGCATCTCCTTCATATCCTTTAAAAATAGTTGGTAACATTTTTTTAATATGCTCTTTATCAATATAAGGATCATCTAAAGTTTTTCCAAATATTTGATCATACTCTGTATCTAGCTTATCTTTTTCTTCCTTAATAGTTTCAGTTAGTTTTTCAGTATTACTTTTTATTTCAATTAAATGATTTTTTATAGAATTAAAATATTCTTCGTGCAAGTCTATATTGTCATTAATTTTTTGATCAAACTCTATTATATTTTCATCTTGAAGCTCTTCTGGGCTTAAACTAAAATATTTTGTTATATTTGTACTTCTAAAAACAAAAGCTTTGTTAATTCCAGACAAAGCTTTTGTAAGGACATCTTTTGTTTTTTCATCTAACTTTTTAAATTTTCTAGAAACTGGTGTCACTGTAATGTTTTCAGAAAACTCATTATCAAAATGGTAAAATATTCCAGCTTTATTTTTTCTATTTATTCTATTTATAGTTTTGATTAAGTTTATTATTTTTTGTTTTGACACATTAATAACATTAATAATTCCTGCAGTTTGAGACTTTTTTACAATAATTGATTTAAATGCATTGTTACCTACTTGACTTAAAGTAAGTTTTATATTAGCTTGACCATCTGCATTAATAGTAGAAGAAGATTGTATTATATTATATCTTTCTTTTATTTTCATACTATTTATTATTCTTGCTTTTGGATCACTAGAAATATCTCCATTAATATGTGACCAGCCATAGTCTATAATAAACTCCGGACCAGATACGCCATAAGTATCTGGTTTTATAAAAGGAGCAACATCAGCTAATCTAGATCTATCATGAACAACTAAGTCTAAAGTTGCTTGTTTATGCCCTTTAAGTCCATATGTTGGTGAAGTTACAAAATCAATGCTTTTAATAGTTGCTAATGGTCTAGAAATATCCAATACTGGATTTATTCTATTATTATCAAATATATCAGACTTACTTTGCCCAATACTCTTTTCATTAAAATTATTGTATGTTTGTGGCATTGTGAATAGCGACATATTCATTCCAGTACTCAAGCTCAAATCTTCATTAACATTTGTCTGGAGATTGCTTCCAAATAAGTCAAAGTTTTTAGAAGTACTATCATTATCTATAGTACCAAAAAGAAATTGATTAATTGTACTAGTTTGAAATACTTTTTTTCTAAAACCGCTATCTATTACAGTAGGCATTTTTACTGATATGTTTACATATGGGTATGACTTTGCAATATCTAAATTTGTAAAAATATTAAAAAACAAACTCATTTCTGTATCATTTCTATTACCAAATCTATACTTTGGTTCATTATATAAAATTGAAACGATACTTGGATTTTTTAGTTTATAAGGATTTTCAGGATTTTTATTTATTGACAAACCAGAATCATCTTGTGTTCTTTTAATTACTGCTTTTGAAATACATGATGATATATCTGCAAGTGGTAGTTTTGTGGATTTTGTTTTATTTTCTTCAGACTTTGGATATAAACCAAATCTTTCAACTTTTTCATTATTAGACTTTTTTAAATAAAAACTAATTTCACTAGTGGGTATATTTTGATTTTTATTTTTAATTCTATATCCACTATTGTGTATAATTTTAATGCTATCTTTACCAATCCCTTCAAGTAATGTTTTGTCCTCTTCAGTTACTGAGTATTTTAAATATAAATCACTCACAATATCATGAACAGGAATTCCTCCTTTTGTAATAGATGTAAAAAAATCAGCAACAATTTTTGTTATATTTGTGTCTATTTCTTCAGTTGATAATGCAATTTGTTGTTCTGCACTTAATAGAGGTATAAACTTTACAAAGTTTCCTTCTTTTGATATTTCTCTAATTTTTGACATAATCTTACTCTATCTAGAAGTTAAATTCTTTATTTGATTAAGGTCAGTAGGTATATATAAAATTACTCCAGGTGGAACTTGAAGCCACCATCCAATACCGCTAGCAGCAGCAATAACCCACCAATAAGAGCTGTCCCCATAAGCCTCTAAAGAATAATGGTCTAATCTTTTTGTTGAATTAGTTAATACAGTTTTAAAACTTATATTGTTTTTTCTAACTTCACTATAAATCTTAGAATTTATATTACTTCCTAAGAAATCATATCTTTCAAATGCCATTTATCTATCCTTATACTCTTGAGAAGTTTTTAAAGACTTACCTATCTTAGATACATTTAATCCACTATTAGTTCCTTTACCTACTTCGTCATGAACGTCACCAAAGAATTCATTATTGATTCTACCAAGATTCCATACAGGAGCTCTCATCATTCCAGAATAATCTAGTCCAGGAGTTATGTCTGATATTACTGCAAATCCGATTTTTATTTTCAACTTTATAGGACCTCTAGATCCAATTTCTGATGTTTCCCAAGTAGTACTTCCATCAAGAAAGTCTCCTGTACTAAAATTTGTAATAAATCCTGCTAAACCTCTTCCTTTTCCGCTATCAAATGACAAAGTTATAGGGTTATTTAAAATATCATCTCTGCCAACTACATCGTCTTCTCTGCCAACAACTCTAGTTGCGTCTTTTGGGTTCCTTAATGAATCAACTAATCTTTGATTTAAAGTATTATTTTCTCCTGTATTAGACACAGCTTTTGGAAAATAGTTTACTATAGATCTGCTATCAACAGTTAATACTACGTTAACTTCGTTTGCTATCCAACTTGGGTCAACAATTTCAACATTAACAAATTTATTTTTACCTAGATTTGGTATAAACCTTTCTAATACTTTTACTTCGACTGGATGTTTTATATTTACATAACCCTGAATAATATCTTCTAAGGGAAAGTATTCATAGTCTGTAAACGTATTATCTCTATATAACCCAGGAAGCAAAACAAAAGTTTCGTCTTCTTTGCTAGGCTCTCTAATAAATTCATTAATATCTGTTTGAATATTTTCTGTAGCACTACTACTGGGTATGTTTACCGGGGGAGCGTCAATGTCTAATACGTCTAAAGGTCCAGTATTTTTCACGTCACTTGTGCTCTTTTGTTCTCTTATTCCAGGTATTTCAAACTTGTTTTCAAATTCATGTAGTCTAGAAATATTTTGTGCACTATAATTAGACTTAACTACATCACCGATTCTTATTCTTATGATTGGTGCAGCTGCTGGAACTTGTGAAAAAGGAAAGCTAAAGTCGCCTTTTGTTATTTTATTTGTGTCTTCATCAATATCTGTAACACTTACGCCCTTAGTAAATTGTGGGTAACACATAGAAGCGAGCTTATTAACCTGATACCACATTAAATCAAAGTCTTTTTTAGAAGTAGCAACTAAATGAAATGTAAAGTCTATTTTTCTGTCAGTTCCTTTATATATTTGAACTTTTTCAACTCTTCCAAGACCTTCTACTGATGAATAATTAGGATTAACATTATCAGTTAAGCTTGATAAAAAAGCATGAAATGATAATATCTCATTAGTTCTTAAGTCGTGAAAATAAAAAGGCATATATTCATTTTCTAAATGTTCTTCTATTTCTCTAACTAAAGAGTCTGGGAGTCTTTTTCCTTCTACTTCATTTGGAATGTAAAAGTTTTGCAATAAATCTTCACCTATATTTACTAAAGGTGTACTTTCAGAACCTGAATTTGAAAATAAATCATTAATAATTTTTTTATTTAACAATAAACCTTGTGGTAATGCTCTTATTCTAGTAGATTGTTCGAACTTATATTCTTGTTGTTTTGATCTAGATGCTTCCCAAACATATGAACCATTATCAGCGTTTGCTAGAATAGTGTCTGTTGTTTTATAGAATTTACCACCAGCAACTCTATTAAAAGAATTTTCTTTTAAAAACAGAGGCATGTATGATGCTTTTTGCAAAACATTTCTTAGTATCTTTGAACCAACATGAATTCTTTCAATATAAAATTTTGTACTATATAAGTCAAACTCTGCAAAAAACTTAGACTCGTTACTTTCTTCATCTTTTGATTTATTACTATAAAGAAATTTTTGTCTCCATACTTTTTCCATAGAAAATTTATTAAATAATAATTTAACTCTTTTTTCTAAAGATCCATTAATCGCAAGTAATACTTCTACAGCATAAAATACTAAAGGTACTACAATCATTGATATAGGATTATTATAAAGAATATTTGCTTTTGAAGTTAATTCTAAAAAGTTATTTATATCTTCTTGAAATTCACTAGAAGCTTCTTTAATAAGCTGATCAACATCTAAAACTCTATCTGGCTTTAACCATATTGCAAATCCTATAACAAAGCTAGCTAGCCTTTCATCAAAAGACATTTTCTCCTTAGGGTAATTAAGTTTTTCAAATATAAATTTAGAAAAAATATCAATACCTTTAATTGAATAACTTCCATATCTAAAGCTATAATTTTCAGCTGTATTACTATCATCAAATATAAATCTATTAGCTTCTGTTATTATTTCTAACAATGCTATTTTTTGAAATGCATCAGCAAAAAAAGTGAATAGTGGAAAAAGTCTATTATCTAAATATCCACCATCTTTAACAGGTGTCCATCCTGTTAACATCTCAAATTCTTCAGCAAATATTGAATTTACATCATTAAAAGAGCTATAAGAAAATATTTTTTCTTCTTCGTCAGGTGATATAAAATCAAAACTATCATTTTTTTTTAATTCAATCCTATCTGTATACAAATCATCATTTTGAAGTGCTTCTTTGACAAATTTTTTAACATCATTAACTTTACTAGTTAAAAAAGTAAATTCTTCCTCTTCAATACTCTCATTATTGCTAGTATATGGCTTATAACCTAGATATCCTTTTAAATTTTTTACTTCTTTGCTCGACAAATTTTTGCTTTTGTCTTTTATATTTTTAATCGAACCATCAGGCTGTAAAACATAAGTCATATTTAATCCTTAATAACTTTTTCATCTAATTCTTCAATAGACATTTCTTCTAATGACTTAGATAGACCTTTATTATATTTATCTTCAGAAATGTTTTTAAATAAATTATCATTACTTTTATCAATACTTTTTAATAAATAATCATTTAAAACATCTTTGCTAAACTTTGTTTTTTTTGAAAAAATAAAAGATATTAACTCAGAATAAATTTCTTTCTTTTCATCTAGCTTTTTTTTAATATCATATTCTTTCATGATTGGTCCTTTTTTATGTTTGCTGTAGAGTAAGTTGTGCAGTATTTTGAGAACTATCTAAACCACTTTGTTGTAAAAGTTCTCTATACTGATATAATAATTCACTTATTTTACCAATATTATTATCAATATAATTTGTTGATGTTAACTCGCCAGCTTCATTATAAATATTATTTTCAAGTCTAACAATCAAGTCTCCATCTTTAGCTACTGTAGAATCATCTTTCACTTTTACAACATCACTTCTACTTTCAGCTTTATCTTTAATTCTTGCTGACATTTCATTAATTTTACTAATCAAAACAACAAGATTATTTCTACTATCTTTAGTTAATTCTTCATTATTTACTATTTTAGTAATACTTTTACTAAACACCTTAGGCTTATCTAATTTTAATCTTGCTAAAGATTCAATATCTATTAATTTATTAATACCTGTAGTTCCAAAAGAAGTTTTTATTACTTTAGGAGTCTTTGATGCAGGAGATGTAAAAGAAACCGGCTTTGTAGTTGAAAACTTATATATAAATTTTGCTGCCTCAACTATATTACCTAATATCATTCCTATTATACCGCTTATGTTACTAAAAGTATTACCTAATTTTTCAAATTGATTTCTTATTCTTTCTATAGGTAAATCAAATTTATCTGCTAATTTTTGAAAATCAATTAATCCATCATTTCCTAAAAGACTATTTAATTGATCGTATATTTCTCTTGTCAATTGTTCTGCAATTGGTATAATAGTAGAGCCTATAGCAAAAACAATTTTTGTTGTAAAATCTAAATAAAACTTTTTATATTTTTGATAATATCCTAGAAAAGCATCTTCTTTTACCATTTTTAAAATTTCATCGTACATTTCTTTTATTATATTTCCTCTTTGACTTTTGGTTAATCTTTTATTGAAAACACTAGCAAATTTACCATAAGCTTTTGTAAGTCTATTAAGACCATTTATAAGATTTTCATTAACAGTTACTTTACTTAATGTATTAACAAGGTTAGAAACACCTTTAGCAGCATTATGTAAAGATTTTTGAAACTTTTTTGATCCGCTTCCTGTAAACTTAGTGTAAACTCTTTCTATAGATGCACTTGTGTTTATCAAAGAGTCTCGTAAAGCTTTATTAGATCCTGCAAATTTCTTTATAGCATCTTTATAAGCCTCCATAGGTCCTTTTGGTTGCTTTACTTCCTTTGTTTCAGCAATAGAATGACTTAGCTCTTTCATAGCTTTAATTTGTCGCTTCATCAAATTAGATTTAGAATCTGCGTCTTCAAAATAACCTTCTTGTGATTCCCTAAAAGTTTGACCAACGTCGCCATATTGCATTGCTGATTTTAGCATGTCAGCTGACATTTTTGTATGTTGAGCGAGATATTTCTTCTCTCTAAATGTTAAATCATCATATGTTTTACCTGTATTAAGCAATGATTCTCTAAACATGTCAATTATTTCGCCAGGATTCTCTGCTTTAATTAACTTCATTGCATCAACATTCATACCAAAAGCTTGATTTAATGCAGCAGCTGACTTAGCAGCGTCATCAAAAGTTGTAAATCCCATCACAGTTTTAAGATCTTTTGCTTCAATACCTAATGTTCTCATTCGTGCAACTAAGTCTGCCATAGCTTCTTCACCAATATGGCCAAAGTTTTCAAAGTCGCTTCTTAAAGCATTAGTTTCCTTTCTAATTGTTTTAACATTAATTCCATACTTTTTTGCTGCTTTATCAGTAGCTATCATAATTCTTTCTAAATGCTTATAAGGTATCTCTCTTCTAGAAGCAGCTTCTCTTGCTATAGCTAATACATCTTTTGCTTCTAATCCAAGCGCCAGTCTGTACCTTTGAAACAAGCTTAAAGACTTTTCACTTCTTGTTATAGCAAATCCATATTGATCAGCAAAAACACCTAAATCTTTAATATTATTAGTGGCTGCTTCTTGAAACTTATCAAATGATCCATACAACTTAAAAGCTTCACTATTCATATTAGCAAATCTTCCGTAGATATTCTTTGTTGTATCTTCTAATCTTTTAAATGCTATTCCTAAGTAACTAGTATCCATAGCATAACTTTTTTTAAGATCTTCTGAAGACTTCTCTATTTTTTCAATAAAGTCTTTTCTTATTTCATCAGCAATTTTAATCATATCAACTTCATGCGTTTTTGGACTTGCTACTTTTCTCGCTTTTTCAAATCCTGCTACAACAGGACTCTTTTTTCCACCGGTAGGATTTAAAATAAATTTTCCTGTAGCTACGGCAGCCTTAGATACTAATCTTCCTCCAGCTACACCAGCCGCAGTTGATACACTGTCAGCAAGACCCGGAAATAATGTTTTAAAGGTTTTCCACGCTGCAACTGATCCTGCAGCGCCAGCTGCAATCATAATTCCTTTTGCATACGGTTGCATATTCTTAGGCAGATAACTTAAGAACTTTTCTTGTTCTTGTGTTAAACCTGAAGTTGATGTTTTTGCTGCTATTTTTTTAGTTGCCTTTGCTTGTACTTTTTGTGCTGCAGCTTTAAGTTGGGCTGCTTGCCCAGATTGGGTAGAAGCTCCTCCCGCTCCCGCTCCTGTAGATGTGGGTGCTGTTATTTTGCTGGTTGGTTTTTTGATTTGAGTTTTCGCTAATTTGGTAATTGACTGAGAAAGATTATTGTTAGATGTTGCAACTTTATTTTGTGCTGTCGTATTTTGTTTAGTTGCTTTTATTTGTTGTGTTGCTGCTGCTGTATTACTTTGTGTTGCAATTGTATTATTAGTTGTTGTACTTTGATTTCCTTGAGGTGACTTACCTTGCGCTTTCTTTTGTGGGTCGTTATTTGGTGGTGCCATTTATTAAAGTCTCCATTTTATGCAGGTAAGATTATAGAATTCTTTTGCTAATCTTTCTTTGTTTTTAAGAGACTTA
>MDTD01105021.1_pt1 | contig 13601 bp, 10 predicted proteins | sample 811221 | NCBI WGS metagenome assembly MDTD01 (sample SAMN05326646, study PRJNA326480) | marine metagenome | isolation source: seawater | place: Pacific Ocean: South West | collected 2011
CCGGTTTATAGCCGACGCCCGGTTCCTCGGCGAACACGGTGAAGTCGTTCCACATAAACCCGTTAATAACTGGCTGCATAGGAGAAGTCGGCATGTAGTTGCGTATGTTCTGCGTGAGGAACGGTTTTTTCGTGGGATCAGCCACCCTCATCAGGCCGGGATGCTTTTTCAAAAAATCGCCCCCCTTCATCTCGCCGAGCAACTGAAACGCGATGGGCGGCTTTGCCTCAAGCAGGCTGCCCGGCAGGTATCCCGGCTCCATCCCGCCGTGGTTGCACTGGATAAAATCCGAGCCGCTGCCTGTGTAGATGACCACCGGAAAAAAATCGTACAACCGCGCGATCAGCCCCGGGCTGAACTGCGTACCGTATTTCTTTTGACACTCGGCGAGAAACCCGTACGAGGCAATCATCTGAATGTCCTCGTGATTGCCTCTCGCCATGAACACCTGTTCCGGATTGGCCAACTTGATGCGCAGCATCGTGTAGAGCACCTCGATACCGTAATTGCCGCGATCCGTGTAGTCGCCGAGGAACACCATGTATGTGTTCGGCTTGGCCAAGCGGAAGCCGTCCATCTTTCCAGACTTGTTGAGCGAGTCGAGCATCGCCACGAACGAATGAATGTCGCCGTGAAAATCGCCGTGAAAAATCACCTCGCTGCCGCTTGGTACGGAAAGCTTTTGTGCGAACGGCTGGAACGGGATCGGTGGTCGCACAAAATAGGCACGTTGCGGATTGAAGAATTCTGAATCCTTCGGTTTCCCTCCCACCCAGTTTTCGGCCTTGTTCATCGTTCTCGTTTTGAACAGGTCGAACGCCGCCATTAGCGCCTCGGCAACGGGATCGAATTTCGGAAGAGAAGTCGGCAACTTGGCCGGTGGCGCTTGGCCAAGCAGCGCCCGGTTGGAGGGCAGTTTTTCGCAGGCTGCCTTCCACGAATCAAAGGTGGGATACTCCTCCGAGCGGTACTGCCCGGAAACATCCGAGGCAACAGAAAACACCAACGCCAACAACAGCGCTTGGCCAATCGATCTTAGTGGGGGATGCCTCCTTGGTAACATCTTCCAGTCGGTTTCAGAGAGAGTGCGCCCATCGGGTCACCCATTCAAGGCAAAAGGAAAAAGCGTTGCGAAGGCTCGGCGCCCTGCTAGTTTTGCCCCACCCAAGATACGAAATGATCGCTCCTCTCATTCAAAAACAACGAATCGGCTGGCTCACTGCCATCGCATTGACCGCCTCGATCTGCACTACGCAAGCTGGAGATTGGCCGAAATGGCGCGGCCCAAGCGCCGACGCCTATGTGGCCAAGGACGATTCCCTGCCCTCAAAACTGGGTGACACGCCGGATGTGGTCTGGAAAACCAAGACCGGCCCCGGCCATTCTGCAGTCGTCATTCAGGGTAACCTACTCGCGATCTCCGAGGAACAGGGCGACACTGAAGTGCTGCGCATGCTGGACAAGCGCACCGGCAAGGAATTGTGGAAAACCGCCTACGGCCAGACCTATCCAGATGATGGCTTTGGCGCCGGTCCGCGCTGCGCTCCGCTGTTCGATGACGATCTCATCTACGTCCAAACCTGCCGCGGAGAACTAAGCTGCCTCCGCGTCAAGGACGGTTCCAAAGTCTGGGGGACGGATTACCAGAAAAACTTCCGGGTGAAGTGGATCGTCAACAAGGCGCAAAATGAAGGCGCCGCCTCCCGCCGCGGCTACAGCGGCACTCCGATTGTCGATGGCGATCATCTGATCTGCCAGGTCGGCAGTGCATTCGGAGCCGGCGTGGTTTGTTTTGAAAAACGCACCGGCAAAGTCATTTGGAAATCCCAAAACGACCTCGCCAGCTACGCCAGCCCGATTCTCACGATTCTTGGCGGCAAAAAACAGTTCGTCACCCTGACTACCGAACGCCTGCTCGGCATCGATCCGACGAACGGAAAACTGCTCTGGAGCGAATCGGTCCCGACCCGCGCCTTCCGCAACGTGGTCACTCCGGTCGCCGTGGGCGACAGTGTGGTCGCCGCGTCACACTCCGAGGGGATGCTCGCCATGGCGGGCAAAGGCTCCAGCGGTCAAGCCGCCCGCAAATGGAAGGACGCCAAGCTGAAGATCAACCTCGCCACCCCGGTTGTCGTGGGCGGCAATCTTTACGGCTTTGCGGAGAAGGATCGTTTCATCTGCGTCAACGCCGACACCGGAAAACTCAACTGGGAGGAGCGCGGCTTCGGCAGTTTTTATGCCTCGACGCTCACCGACGGCAAACGGCTGCTTGTCCTCGGCCAACTCGGTGAACTGGTGTTACTCAATCCCAACCCCGGCGAGTACGAGGAACTTGGCCGGATGCAGGTCTGCGGCAAGTCATGGAGTTTTCCCGCCTACTCGGACGGCCAACTGTTCGTGCGCGACCAGAAAAACCTTCAGTGCATTCGCTTGGTCAAGTAACCAAGCGCTTGGCCAAGCGCTGGACTACGCTGCTTTGCTGACGATTTGGACTAGCGCCTGCTGAAGGATCAGCGTGTCATCCGTGCTGGAGGAGACCAACTGGCGGTTGCAACGCAACAGCACATCCATCGCCTGAACCAGTTCCGCCGAGGAATATTTTCGCGCGTGGCCAAGCGCGTTGAATAGCATGTAGGGATGCATCGACTTGGGATTGAACTTGCGATCCTCCGGCACGCGATCCTCCGGGATGGCTTCAAGCTGGGATTTGAATTGCTGGTATCCCCCCTTGGGATTGATCCATTTCAAACGCACCATCTCGCGCAGGAATAGCATTGTTCGCACTTTTGAAATCAGCCCATACAGCAGCGCGATGGGCGACTTTTTGGTGTCGAGCTTGACCTCCCACAACTCCTCGTCGAGCACACTAAGCAGCTTTGGCAGATTGCGCTCACCCAGTGCGTCGCCCAGCGCAAATGCCGCCGCCTGCTTGGTTCGCGTAGCAATCTCGTACACGTCCTGTCTCGTGACTTCCTCGCGATCGCCGATGTACGCCGCCAGTTTGTCCGCCTCGGTATGTAATTGTTGGAGGTTGGCACCGGCGAGAAGGATCAACTCATCCGCCACGTGTGCGGAAATCTTCTTGCCCAGTTCAGCCAAACGCTGCCGCACAACCATCGCCGCCCGGCCGCCGCGTTCCTTTTCGCCGATGGTTTTGTCCTCCAAGGCCGCGAATTTCTTGACCGTTTTAAAAAAGCTCTTCCGTTTGTCGACCTTCCCCGCGCTGATCAGCAACTGGACGCCCTGCCAGTCGAACGCCTCCCAGCCCTTGGCCAACTCAGTCAGTCGTTCCGTCACCGCCGCACTCGTTGCCGTGCGGTCGTCCCCGAGGAAGTTTGCACCCCTCAGCCACACCACCTTGTTGCCGCCAAAAAACGGCAGCGTCTGTAGTGCTTCATTGAGTTTGGCCAACACCTGAATTGCTTCGTCGGCATTGCGCACCGTGCCATCCACCACCTCGTGGTCCATTCCACCAGCCGCCTCGCACCAGCTTTCGTAAATCTGCTTCGCCCGGTCGCGGACAAGAAAATCCTCATCACCAAAAACAAGACAAAGGGGCTCGGAGGGAAGTTGGAGTTCGGGAGGCATCCGGCAAACGCGATTTGAATTTACACCTCGTCCTGTTCGCCAGACTCCTGGATGCGTGAAAGCACCTCAGTCATGTCCTCCACTTCGGAAAATAAATTGGCCGCCACATAGATCGGCGACTTGTGCTGCGCGGCCATCGCGAGACAGTCACTGGGCCGGGCGTCGACCTCGACAATTTTCCGACCCAGTTCGTTGTCCTGCTCAAGGATCAACCGAGCGTAGTAGGTGGAGTTTTTAAGCTCGGTGATCACCACCCGGAGCAACTGAATCCCGAAGCCATCAAACACGTGACCAAAGAGATCATGGGTCAGAGGACGTTCCTTTGGTGTCCCGTTGAGGAACATCCCAATGACCGCCCCCATATTGTGTTCCACCTGGATGACGAAGACCTTTTCCTCATTCCCGATGAACACAGCACAGCCGCTGTTTGCGGGAAGAATCCCTCGCACTTCAACGGCGACCACGTCATTACTCATCAGCGCTCACGGTAACACCGTGCTTCCCGAACTCAAACCATAAAGCCGGTCAGTTCCCGGCCGCCAATCGCCGCACCACCTCGCCCGCCGCAGCGAACCCAAACGCTCCGGTCACATGCGTCGCCGCGCCGAAGCCCCACTCGCAGTTCAGTTTCATCGAGCCTTCCTGCGCCCCGGCCTCCGCTCTACTGTTACAAACCGTTCCATCCTGCTTCGGATAAACAGGGGGTTCCGGCGAGAACACGCATGGGACACCCATCTTTTTCCCAGCCCGAGGAAAGCCGTGATCCTTCCGCAATCCCGCCCGAACCTTGGACAACAGCGGATCCTGAATCGACTTGGCCAAGTCGGCAACCTGCACCCGCGTCCCGTCCAGTCGCCCGCCGGCCGCACCACTGGTGATGACGGGAATCCCTCGCCGACAGCATTCGGCGATCAGCAAAACCTTGTTTCGGACATTGTCAATGGCATCCACCACGAACTCAAAACCGCCCGAAAAAATCCCAGCGCAGGTAGTTTCATTAAAAAACTCGGTCTTAGCCTCGACCTTGCAATTGGGGGAAATCAGCTTCACGCGCTTGGCCAATTCCTCTACCTTAAATTTACCAAAACCCCCGTCCAGCGCTGGTAGTTGACGGTTCACATTTGTGACACACACCTCGTCGAGATCCACCAGCGTCAGCGCACCCACTCCCGAGCGGGCCAAGGCCTCCACCACCCACGACCCCACTCCGCCGACACCGACAACACAAACGCGCGCTTGGCCAAGCGAGCTCAAGCCCGTCTCGCCAAAAAGCCGCCCCACCCCGCCAAACCGATCCGCATCCGGGTTCATAGCGAATTCGAACCCACTCAAAATCATCAACGGGCGAACTGGTCTGTGGCGGCCTGCTGGAAAGCCTTTCGCACCGGGGAATTGTCGGCGTTCGGAAAGCCGGCACGCTGGATCATCAAGATATAAATCAGCCCGGTTTTCGGGTCAGCCCAGCTATTCGTGGCGTACGCCCCGCCGTGGCCATACGTGCCGGGCGACACCATCGCAGTCACGCCTTGAGGCTCCTTCACCACCTGAAAACCGAGACCCCAACTCATCCCGGTAACAAATCCGGTCTCAATGTCACCCGTCTGTGTGCGTGTCAGTTCCTTGACCGATTTCTTCTTCAGCAATCGTTGGTCGTTGGCCACCCCGCCGTGAAGCATCATTTGATAAAAACGCATCATATCCCGCGCCGTGGAAAACAGCCCACCCGCCGGGTACGGAGTGCGACTCCGGTCACTTAACCCGCCTCTGACGAAATAAATCCCGGCCTCCTCCAACTTGCCATCGACCGCACGATACGTCTTGGCCAAGCGCTTGGCCTGTTTTTCATTCGGCCAAAACGTCGTGTCACTCATGCCGCACGGATCCAAAATTCGTTTCTGCAAAAAATCCTCGAACCGCTCGCCACTCACGACCTCCACGATCCGACCAAGCGTGTTGATGCCAGAGTTGCTGTACTGCCAGCGTGTGCCGGGCTCGAAATTTAGTGGCACCTTCGAATACGACATCACCAACTCCGCGAGAGTACTGTTGCTCCTTGGCGAGGACACATTGGGCTGGCCGGAGGTGTGCGTCAGCAAATCATGAATCGTGATCGGCCGCGGCGGCCGTTCCAAAACCAGGCGATCCTTTGCCCGCTCGCTGACCATCCATTTTCCCTTGAATTCCGGCAGGTGTTTTTCAACGGCGTCCTCTACGGACAGTTTCCCCTCCTCCTGCAGCATCAGAATGCACACGCCGGCCAAGGGCTTGGTCATGCTGGCGATCCAGAACAGGTGATCTTCACGCATCGCCTCGCGCTTGGCCAAGTCCGAATACCCCACGGCCTCCAGTTGCAGCAGCTTGTCCTTTGTCGCCACGATCGTCACCCCACCGGAGATCACCTTGCGGTCGACAAACCCCTGCATCGCCTTGCGTACCGGCGAAGCCGGCTCCGCGCCAAACATACCCGCCGCGATCGAAAACACGGCGGCCAAAACAGTCCAATTTCTCATGCTAAAAATCATCGTTCACTTCAACGCCCTCGCGCCGTGGGGGCACGTCATACGGGAACGTCAACAACTCCGTCCCGTCGCGCAACTCCAGCACATTCATGAACAGCTCGGATTTCTCCGGCACCCATCTTCCGTTTTGTTTGTGCACAAAATAGATCGGCCTCCGTTCGCCGTCGAAATCCGGAATGAACACTCCGAAGTCGCCATTCTCCGTGCCGGTCACTCCCTCGTCCCCTTTGTATTTCACGACAAAATCCCCGGAGATACCCCTCACCTTCATGCGCTCACTCCCGCCAAACGTGGACCGAAAACCGGAAGGATAAATCTCAGTCCAAATACCATCGCCATCCCGCTCCCACAACCGAAAGCCCGGTTCCGGTTTCCACTTGTACTCAAACCAAAACCGATTAATGCGATTCGCATCCTCCCGCTCAGGCGCGGACGAATCACTTATTCGTGCAGATTGAAAATCACACCCTGCCAAGCCAAGCGAAACCAATAGCCAGCCAGCTATTAACCTGAAGTTATTTTTCGAAAACAGGATCACCCCCGCGAAGCGTTACACCACCTCCGCCCCATCACAAGTCGTTTAGAGGCCAGACCGAACAACCAACTCCAACGTGGACCAAAACCAGATCGCTTGGCCAAGCGCTTGGTTGTTAAATCCGAAGTCCTAAATTCGAAACCCTAAACAAACTCGAAATTCAGATTCTCAAAAATCCTCTGTGGTACTCAGCGCCTCCGCGCGCTCTGCGTTTAGGTCCCCGCTGATGCCCACGGGGAGCGCATGCGGCTCGCATGCGTTTTTTGGCGGCCCGCCAAACAAGTAACCGGCGCCCGGCGAGCCGACAGCCGACACACGCCAGCGGCGTGTCCTCCCCTGACCAGACATTTCAGGTCTATAATGATCTGTGAAAATCCGTGAAATCCGTGTCTCAACCCGAGGACGGCTGGGACAGCCATCCCTACCTTTTCCCCGTTCTCACTTCGGCGTTCCTTGTTCGGTGTTCGATATTCCCCCACTGCTTGGCCAAGTGAGAAAATGGAGAGCGCTCTGCGAATCCACCAATGGGTCGTTTTTTTACTCCTCCGGGGTGGGTGGTTCGTCGGCTCTAATGATGATGGCTTCGCCGCCGGCGGGTGAGATGATCCGGGTTTCGGATTGGATGACGGCGGCCCCGTCTCCTCCGTTTAGGAAGACCGGGGCACCTTCCGCGCTGGCATCAATCGTGATCGCCTGAATCTCAGGCGGTGGCCCGAGTTCGCCGTCCGGGAGGTTGATGGAAAAGTTCAGTGCCCTGCCCACCGCTCCGGCGATGCCTTCCTGCCCGTCGCCGGTGAAGCTAAAGACTCTGGCAGAGGCGTTGCGTTTGCTGTACTGCTCAAGTTGGTCTGCGGTCAAAAAACCGGCCAAGGCCTGTTGCTCTTCTTCCTTGATTGCCTTGAGTTGTTCCGGCAACTCCTTCGGGTTGGCGATGCCGCCTCCCGCTTTGAACAAATCATCTCTGCGCTGCTTGAAGTCGGCTCGCACCTTGGCCAGTTGTTCCGCCTGAAACGGGTTGAGGCCAAGCTGCTCGGCCAACTGTTCGTTTCGACGCTCACGGGACTTGGCCATGGCGTCCTCAATCTTCTGCTGTGCCTCCTCGCGCTTGCGCACCTCACGATCCTCTATGTGCTGCTCGACGAACGGCTCCATCACCGCCCAGAGATCCTCTCCCCCGGCAAACGACGAGTCCAGCGACTCAGTCTCGTTTCCCGCCTCAATTGAGATGCCTCCATCGCTGAGTTGCTCGATGATGCGGGACTGGTTTTTGACCGTCTGCTGCAACTCCGAGATACTCTGCTGTAGCGCGGCGATCTCTTGTGCCTGTTGTCCCGTCAATTCGCCTTCCTGCGAACTGCTCCGGTTGACCGCAAAAACCAACATGCCCACGGCCACAACGACCGAGGCGACGAACATGTAAATGGGGGCTTTGGAGTTCATGAAAGTGTTTGCCTTGGCCGGTTACGCATCCGTGGTCTTGCCCGGCCGGGTGGGCTGAATCTGTCGCGGTTTAAATGAACCGGGCGCAAACGGATCGCGGTGTCGAAAATCCGGACGGTGCGGTTTGTTTTTCAGCGACTCCTCAAGCCACTTCAACATTTCTGCCGGCACCTTGGCCTTTTCCTCGGGCGTGTTTATGGGCCCATCGTATAACAACGCCCCGTCCGGGCCGACCGCTTTCAACGTCTCCAGACCGTTGTTTTTTTCGTAGTGCAGTTCCCCTTTGCCGCTGGCCTTGACGGTGCGAGTCACGGTGCTGTTACTCGAGGAGTGTTTTTTGCCTTTGCCTTCTTTTAATTTGCCCTCGTGCTTATGGGGAACGTGGCCTTTTTTGCCTTCATGCCAGTGAAAATCGATGCCACCATTTTTGCTTTTTTTCATCTGTTCCTCGATGAGTTTTCGCACATCATCGGGGAGATCAGCCGGCAATTTCGGGAGGTAATTTTTGTCACCCTTCCCATGCGGAATCACGAAGTGTTGGTGATGTTTTTTTATCTTACTTCCGTGGTGCTTCTTTAATTCTTCCTCCGCATGTTTGATTTTTTCCTCTGCGTTCTTCAGTTCCTCCTCAATATGTTCGCGCACCTCTTTTGGCATGTCGTGCGGATGATCCGGATGAAAGCTCAGCTCCAACTTTTTGCCGTCAGGAGTCGGGATGTAACCGTAGATCGCACTGCCGTGAGCCCCAACTGGCTGTGCAGTAGCCACGTCCCTTGATCCCAGCTTGGCGGCCAAATGCTTTTCGCTGCCCTGTCGCAGGACGGTCAACTTGACCTTCTCACCCGCTTTCTTGGAGCGGATCAACACGTGGAGTTGCTCGAAGTTGATGATCATCTGGTCGTTCACCTTTTGCAGGATGTCGTGTTCCTTCAACCCCGCAGCGGCGGCCGGGCTGTCCGGGGCGACGTGCCTCACCGATTGGTAAAACCCGTCCGGCAATCCCAGGTGCTTGGCCAAGCCCGACTCGACCGGCGTTGTGTGAATTCCGAGATATGTCGTCTGCGGGGAACTGCACGTCGCCTCCTCGACCACCTGCGCTTTTGGCTTGGCCAAGCGATAAACACGCGTGGTGCGCTTGGCTGATTTTTTCCTCCCTTCGCCTTCAGCGGGCTCTTTCACCTCGATCCGGCGCACCTCCACCTTGGCTCCCTTCGGTTTTCCCAGTTCCACGACCTCCGAGACGGTCTCCGTTTCGCCGTCCGAGTCCTTGCTCTCGATGACGATTTTTACCTCTGCCTTGTCTCGCGTCTCGGTTTCTTCCGCTTGGCCAACGCAAATGGCCAAGCCCAACAACGATGCTGTCAGTTTGATTTTCATTTTAATCATGCATTCAACGCGGATTATTCGACATGCCCCTGACCTGCGTGATCAAATGTTTCGCAGTCAAAAAAAAAACAGGGAAAGGCTGCATACGGAGTTAGCCCAACCCTGTTACCTCTCCACTCGGAAAGGCTAGGCGCGGAAGCCTTGCGCTTGGCCGAGCGCGAGTCAACCCCGTTTTTCAGCCAAATTGAGGCCGGCTACGAATCCAAGCTCGCTTCCCTCCCGCCGCTTGGCCAAGGTTTGCTGCGTTGTGAGGGAACTAATTCGATACATCGCCGCCTTGGCCACGCTCGTCGTCGCGGCCGCTGTCGATGCCCAAGCGCAGGAGGAATCGCCCACAATTTGGCAGGCCGCCGCCTCAGATGACGTCGCCCGGTTGCAGGTGCTAATCGAGGAGGACAGCGAGGCAATCAACGCCGGGGACAAGTTCGGCAACACGCCACTCCATCACGCCGCTTGGACTGGGGCGGTCGGGGCGATGCAATGGCTCATCGACAAGGGGGCCGAGATCGACCTCATGAGCGATCAGCAATGGACCCCTCTCCACTGGGCCACTCGCAACGGCCAACTACCCTCAGTCGATCTGCTGCTCAGGCACGGTGCCGAAGTGAATGCCGTTGGGCATCTCGAGCAAACCGCGCTGCACCTCGCCGCCAAGAACGAGTTTGAAAAAACCGTCAGTCGCCTGCTCGAAGCCAAAGCCGATCCGAACGCGAAGGATGTCAACGGCCAGACGCCGATTCACTTCGCCGCATTGGACGGCTACACAGTGATTGTCACCGAGCTGCTGGAAAACGGTGGTGACATCGAGGCCAAGACCGACTGGGGCGCCACGCCACTCAGCGCAGCAGCCGCGCGCGGGCGAACCTCAACAGTGGCGGCGCTGCTCGTCCGGGATGCAATCGTTGACCCGGTGACCGACGCCGGCTGGACTCCGTTGTTCGCCTCTGTCGTCGGCAAGTTCAAGGCGCCCACCAAGTTTCTCCGCGACAACGGCGCCAACATTCACGTGGTGACCCAGGCCGGCAACACCCTGCTGCACGCCGCTGCGTCGAGTGGTATGGATGAACTGATCACGGAACTGCTCGAGGCGGGGCTGGACATCAACGCCGAGGACGAAGGCGGACGGACGCCACTCGATCACGCCATCGGCAATTTGTGGAAAACCACCCCGGAACTGCTGAAGTCCAAGGGAGGCAAACCGGGGCCGAAACCAACACTGCACCACGCGGCGTTCACCGGTGACTTGGCCGCCGTGAAACAATTGGTATCCGCCGGAGCCGACCTCGCACAGCGGGACGATTGGCAACTGCCGCCGCGCAACTGGACGCCGCTCCACTACGCCGCCGCCGGAGGCGACCAAGCCGTAATCCGCCACCTTATTTTGGCCGGGGCCGACGTTCGGGCGATTGATTATTCAGGCTGGACCCCGATGGTCGTCGCGCTGGTCAATCGGCACATCGACGCAGCTAACCTGCTAAAACGCTGGCAGTCGCTGCCCGGCATCGTAAACCTCCGATACACCGGCCAGATGAGTTTCGACGTGGTGGGCGTGGCGGACACGGAGTGCGAGATCGAGGCATCGACCGACCTGAAAAAATGGCACGTCGTCGGGCGGGTAAAACTGAAGGATGGAAAAGGCCGCTTTTTCGACCGCCGCCGAATCCTGCTCCCCCGCTGCTACTACCGGGCCAAGGTGGTGAAGTAATCAATAGTTCTTGAAGATTTGCACGGACTCGCTGGCTCGCCCCTCCAGTTCGCGATAAAAGCCTCACCCGCATCCCTCACAAAGCAAAGCGTACTCCACACGATTTCGGTTTGTGATTGACTGCGAACGCAACAATACGAAGCATCCCCAAATCCATGCGTTACTCATCACGACTCAACCAGCTTGCGGTAGTTTTCATCAGTGTATCGCTCTTCATCGCGTTACCAACAACTGGTCACACGGCAGACAAGTCAGATGCCATTCGGCAATTTCAAAAGTCGCTGATCGACGACGAGATCACCGGCAGCAATGTGGTCATGATTCATCGGGACGGAAAACAAATCTATCACAAAGCCGTGCAATCGGGAAAAGAAGGGGACCGGGATATCGATTCCAAAACCCTGTTCCCCATCTGGTCGATGACGAAACCGATCACCACCGTCGCGATGATGATCCTGCACGAACAGGGCAAGTTTGATTGGAATGACGAGGTTTCAAAGTTCCTCCCCAGCATGGCCAAGCTCACGTGGCGCGATGGTGACGAAATCAAGCCGTGCACCAAGCCGCTGCGCATCATCCATCTAATGACGCATCGTTCCGGTTGGGAATACGACGTGCGTCCCGGCTACGAGACGGTGTACTCGCCGAACATCGCGTTCGACTCGATTTACCCCATCCAGACTCGATACGACGACCTCCAGTCGTACGTCGAGGCATGCGCGAAACACCCCCTCGCATTCGAGCCGGGCTCCCGCTATCTCTACGGCATCAACCAAGCCATCCAAGGCCGAATTGTCGAGGTCATCACCGGGATGCCTTTCGAGGCATATCTTCGCAAGGTCATCTTCGAGCCGCTTGGCATGAAGGACACCGGTTTCAGCATGACCGCCGAGCAGCGATCACGATTCCAGCCGCTCTGGTTCAACGCAGGACATCTAAAGGGCTACACCCATCTGCTCGACGAGTTGTCCTACAGCCCGAAAAGCCGCGCACACTTTGGCGATGGTGGACTCGTTTGCACGTTGGAGGATTACGCCCGTTTTTGCGAGATGCTCACGGACGGCGGCCTGTTCCGAGGCAAGCGCATTATTTCACAAAAAAGCATCGACACCATGACCGCCAAATGGTCGGAAGGTTTCCCGGAAGAACCCGACTCCTTCCCACCCATTCCCGGATACATCAACGGCTTTTCGCTGTTCGTGCTGGACGATCCATCGCACCACGAGACAACCGCACCCAAGGGTATTTACGGCTGGGTGGGCTATCATAACACCCACTTTTGGATCGACCCGAAGAACCGTCAGTTTGGCCTGTTCATGAGCCGGGCCCGCGAGTTCAACTGGGAAATCGGCGTTGGTCTGCGAAAGGCTGTTTACGGGAACAATCGCTGAAAAAATAAGCTCGGACTCGCAGGCTCGTCCCTCCAATTCGCGCTTGGTTTTCTGTGGAGGGAGGAGCCTGCGAGTCCGCAAAAAATCCAACTACCCGTTTCTATTTCCGCTTGGCCAAGCGCTTGGTTTATTCGCGCCGCCGAATGGCGATGAGGAAGGCGGTTGCGGAGGCGATGAGCAGTGCAGTCTCGGCGCCGAGGGTCAACCAGGCGGAGGCGGCGTTGCCGTATTTGGGTAACAACACAAAATAGAGTGCGCCGGAGACCACACAGCACGGCAGACAGCAGAGTACCGGCAGATTGTCACGATGCTCCGCCCACAATCCCCAGGTGAACATCGCCGTGCCCACGGCAAAAAACTTGCCCAGCACCAGCCACGGCAACAGTCCTGCGGCACTCGCAAATGCCTCGCCAAAGAGTAGCGGATAAAGCCAATCCGTGATCGCCCACAGCACACCGAAGGCAACCAATCCCACCGCGCTCGCCCCGCCGGCGATGAACAAAACACGGCGCCGAAACATCGCCAGATTCGCCTTATGCCAAACCATCAGGCGAGGCGCCATGAGGATGCCGAAATAGTGCAGGAACATCTGGAGCGCCAACACAAGATATTGCGCCGAGCCGAACAGTCCGCCGGACTCCTTTCCGATGATGAAAAACGTCATCACCTGCGCAATGTTGGCCAGCAGGTAGTAGCCGAGGTTGAACAGCCAGATGAGCCATGCCTCGCGCAACAGTTTCCCCGCGGCAGCCAGGCGCGATGGGCTAAGGCAGCGAAAGCCAAGTTCGCGGGACATCCGCCACCAGACCGTGCCCACCACCACGGCGTTGGCCACCAGTAGCACGTAGAGGTCACTACCGACGGCCTGCCCGCTTTCGAAAAACAGGACGAACCACAGGCTGGCCATCACGGAAGAAACCAGTTGAAAACGCGAGGCCCGCGGCATTTGTTCCGTCGCCTGAAACAGCCAACTGTAGTCCATGCAACAGACGAGCAGGAACAGCGCGCCGACCAGCCACGCCCATTTTTCCCCGCCC
>MDTD01075749.1_pt1 | contig 13598 bp, 12 predicted proteins | sample 811221 | NCBI WGS metagenome assembly MDTD01 (sample SAMN05326646, study PRJNA326480) | marine metagenome | isolation source: seawater | place: Pacific Ocean: South West | collected 2011
CAGACGGGAGGGCTCATCAATCGCCGCCAAGGACACCAGTACTTCCGGTGGAATTTTTTTGTTAAGCTTTACGTACTCTTCAAATTCAGACGTCACAGTACGCACCAGAGCTTCAAGCTCCTGCTCGGCGCCTTCGCGCTCAATAAATTTCTCCGGCAGGGCACGGAACAACTCGCCAGTATCATCCACATCGTGCAGACGCACACGCATCATACCTTCCACCAGTACTTTTACCGTACCATCCGGCAGTTTCAGCATTTGCAGCACGTTCCCCACGCAACCAACGCGGAAAAAGTCATTCACGCCGGGGTTGTCCTGCGATTCATCCTTTTGGGCAACCAGCAGAATCTGCTTGTCGTTGTTCATCACCTCTTCCAAGGCGTTCACGCTTTTTTCACGGCCAACAAACAACGGCACAATCATGTTGGGGAACACAACAATGTTCCGCAGCGGCAGAACTGGCAATGGTGTTTTTTCGTCTAAACGTGGGTTATCCATAAACTTTTCTTTCCCTGTTCTTTTTCTATCTCTCTATTCAATCCAGCTTTGGCGGGGTCAACTGGCTTCCGCCTCTTTATCTTCATTTTTCTTTTTTGACTTGTTCTTCTTCCCGTTGGATTCGGAATAAATCACCAGTGGATCTGCCTTACCAGCCACCACTTCTTTGTTAATAACAACCTCTTCCACGCCTTCCATACCGGGCAGCTCAAACATAGTATCCAGCAGCATGCCTTCCAAGATTGAACGCAGTCCACGGGCACCGGTTTTGCGCTCAACGGCTTGCTTGGCCACAGCACGCAACGCCTCTTTCGAAAACGACAACTTGACATTTTCCATAGCAAACAGCGCTTCATATTGCTTGATAAGCGCATTTTTCGGTTCAGTCAAAATTTGAATCAAGGCGTCTTCATCCAATTCTTCCAATGTGGCGACCACCGGCAAGCGACCGATGAACTCCGGAATCAAACCGAACTTGTTCAAATCTTCCGGCTCGGTAAAGCGCAACATAGCGTTGGACTCTTTTTCTTCATCGCTTTTCACTTCAGCGTTAAAACCAATACCGGATTTATTCATACGTTGGGCAATGACTTTTTCCAGCCCAGCGAAGGCCCCACCACAAATGAACAGAATGTTGGAGGTATCTACCTGTAGAAATTCCTGCTGCGGATGCTTGCGCCCACCTTGCGGCGGTACGGCGGCGACGGTGCCTTCAATAATTTTCAGCAAGGCCTGCTGCACCCCTTCCCCGCTGACATCGCGCGTTATGGACGGGTTGTCAGACTTGCGGGCCACCTTATCCACCTCATCAATATAAACGATACCGCGCTGGGCACGCTCCACATTGTAATCAGCGGACTGAAGCAGCTTAAGAATAATATTCTCCACATCCTCACCCACATAACCGGCCTCGGTCAATGTGGTGGCATCGGCGATGGTGAATGGCACGTCCAGCGTGCGAGCCAAGGTACTGGCCAACAAAGTTTTACCGCACCCGGTGGGGCCAACCAGTAGAATGTTGGATTTTTGCAGTTCCACCTCAGCGTCGGCACTGGCGTGCTCCAAACGCTTGTAGTGGTTATGCACCGCTACAGAAAGCACGCGCTTGGCGCGCTCCTGCCCAATGACGTATTGGTTCAAAACCTCATAAATTTCTTTTGGCGTGGGCAGGCTGGTACCGCTTTCACGAACAATGGGCCCCTGCTCTTCTTCGCGTATGATGTCCATACACAGGCGCACACATTCATCGCAAATAAACACGGTTGGCCCGGCAATGAGTTTGCGTACCTCATGCTGGCTTTTACCGCAGAATGAGCAATAGAGAGTGCCGCCGTTGTTTGAGTCTTTACGTGTCATAAAAGGCCCTTTATTCTTAAACTCTTAAGTGGTTCTAAACTTTATACCCCGCCCCAATATTGTATACCTGACAAGGTTTTTTGCAGAAATTACGCTACTTTCATATTTCCTGCTTGTTTTTAAATTATCCCAGAGCGGGCCTAAGCCTGTCAATGCCTGAAAACGCCCCCTTTGGGGGAATGTGCCCACTTTATGTGCTGAATGAGCCACAAACAAGGTCCAACCCTTTGGGCTTCATAATAAAAAAGGCCACCCGTAGGTGGCCAGTGATGTCGCTTACGCGCAGCCTTCAGCAGGCGGCAGGTTGAGGACCTGGTCCACAAACCCGTGCGCGACGGCCTCTTCAGCCGTCAGATAGTTATCAGTGTTGGCCTTGTCCAGAACCGCTGTGGCATTGATGAGTACCTTTTTCAGGGTGTCACGGTCTTGGCCGTAAACATTGTTGTGGTACTGGTAGATGTCTACCATTTTTTCCCACAGATAATTGGAGTACTCATTGCTCACGTTCATGTGTGAAAGCTGGCCATGCTGACCACCGGAAAGCTGATGCACCATAAAGGTGGCATGAGGTGCGATATAGCGCTTGCCTTTGGTACCCACCGTAGCCAGAAAAGTGCCCATGCTCGCGGCCATTCCCGTGGTGACGGTTTGCACAGACACACCTTTGCTTTTAGCCAGACAAATCACCTCATACATGGACAATCCGTCCAGTACACTGCCGCCAGGGCTGTGGATGTACAGCTTAATCGTCTTACCATCTGTATCTTTTAGCTCACCGCTCGTAATCCCATTGATTAGATACAGCATCGACTGCTTGAAGATGGTTTGCATGGCCCCTTCAACCGGACCATCCAGGATGATGATACCCTGTTGGAGCAGCCGCGAGGTGATGTCCATCGCCCGCTCGTTGGGGCCATCGCGGGTGATGACCATCGGCACCAGAGCATTGGAAGGCTCCTGCGCCGAGTTACCCAGCTCAGCCTGCAGCTGCATGTATTTTTCAGTAAAGTCGCTCATATGTCCTCCGTTAGACAGAAAGCAAGTAGGAAGAAAAGAATGGATGAAAAAAGGACTCAAAAGATGTAGAGCCCGCCTTTAACATGCAAGATGGGCTCTTGCGGTTCTAAAAGTCTAATTCTATGTATACATAAATGCAAGGGGTTTTAGAGAAATAATCAAAAATATACAAAAAAAGGAGCCCCGAAGGGCTCCTGTCGTTTTCAGGTTGAAGGTCATATCCAGAGGTTTAGGCGCTGGCCTGACGGCGCTCCAGAACGGGCCTGTTCTGGGCCGTGGGTCTGGCCTCTTCGGCCTGAATCCGCTGGTCTTCCAAGGCATGGGCAACGGCGTGCGCCAGGTCGAACGGGTCGACTTTGGACGGCGCAGTCGTCACCGGTGCCTTGGTGGTGCCGCGTGCGGCCAGAAACCCGGCCGTGTGGAAAAACCACTCGTCAGCCTCGCCACTGACCAGCCCGCGTACCAGCGGATGATCCAACGTAGCATCTTCCAGCGTTCGCTCACGTATCGCGCCCAGGTTGTTGTCCTGCTGGAACACCACGGCGCTGACGTTCTGCGTACGCAAAACGGCGTTGGTGGAAGCTGCGCCCTTGGAATTGAGCACCACCGCCACACGGGTTTTACCGCTGGTGACGATTTTGGCGTGCTCCGCCTGATCAACGCTGTCCAGCCAGTCCATGCGGTTGTTGTAGATGCCTTCGAAAATCAGGCACATCTGGTTCATCAACTGCTGGTCGCTCAAGCCGACCGTGGCCAGACCTTTGAACACCGTTTTGATAGACACCGCGTCGAAGCGGCTGGCCGCCTGCGCGTTGCAGTGGAAGTACTCCTGCGTGGTGCCCTTGGAATCGTGGTAGTCGATGTACATGGACAGCGCACGCATGGCCTGCCGGCTGCGGTCATCGGCGTAATCCTTGAGGATGCCCATGAAGCCGGAATGGGTGACCCCATTGGCCTCGCGCATTCCTTTGAAGCCTTTGCCGCCAGCCTCGATGTCCACAGCTATGGCATCGTCCTCCATGCCTTCGCCGTCCCAATTGGCGGGAACGAAGACCACTTCGGCGTCCATATAGCCAGACACGAACTTGCGTACGGCCCAGACGGAGGCGCAGGCATCCAGATCCGGATGAACGTGGGTATAAATTTTACGGGGCATAAAGCCATCCTTAAGTTACAGGGTGAGTTGAGAAAAGGGAAAAATAACTGCCTTATAACATAGTATACTATTTTGATTTTACAAGCCCTTAAATATAAAAAAACCGCCCCGATGAGGGCGGTTTTTGAATCAGGCTTATTTATTTTTTGTCGGTCTTGCCTTTACGGTGAACCAACACTTCATCAATAAGACCATAATCCTTGGCTTCTTCCGCGGTCATGAAGAAGTCACGGTCAGTATCTTTGGCCACCTGCTTAACCGGCTTGCCGGAGTGGTCAGAGATAATTTTATTCAACCGTTCTTTCAGTTCAATAATCTCACGGGCGTGGATTTCAATATCACTCGCCTGCCCTTGGAAGCCGCCCAAAGGCTGGTGAATCATAATCCGCGCGTTGCCCAAGGCATAACGCTTCTTCGCCGCGCCAGCGGTCAAAAGCAATGCCCCCATGCTGGCGGCCTGACCAATGCAAATGGTCGCCACATCGGGTTTAATAAACTGCATGGTGTCATAAATGGCCATGCCCGCTGTTACCACCCCGCCGGGGCTGTTGATGTAGAGGGAAATATCCGCTTCCGGATTTTCTGACTCCAAAAACAGAAGCTGGGCCACAATCAGGTTGGCCATATGGTCTTCTACCTGACCGGTAACGAAAATGACCCGCTCTTTTAACAGGCGCGAGTAAATATCATACGCCCGTTCACCGCGGGGGGATTGCTCCACCACCATCGGCACCATCTGGCTCATGGATGTAATCAGCTCGTGGGCTTTATTATTATTTTTAAAGGTCATTTTATCCAAGCTCCTTCAGCAGTTCATTGGCGTCGACTTTTTTGTCTTTTACCTCACCTTTTTCAATCAGCCAGTCGGTAACTTTGCGCTCAAAAATCGGGCCGACCAACTCTTGCTGGCGGGCCGGCTGCTGATAGTGCGCACGCACCTGGTCCGCCTGCGGGCCGTAAGATGCGGCAATGCGCTCAATTTCAGCTTTAATTTCATCATCGCCCACTTTGACTTGATGCTTGCTGCCGATTTCCGCCAGCAACAGACCCAAACGGACACGACGGGCAGCCAAATCTTTAAACTCGGCACGCATTTCGTCTTCCTGCTTGCCCAGCATTTCCGGGGAAATGCCTTGCTGCTTCAGTTGTTGCATCTGGGCGTTCCACAAAGCATCCAGCTCGGCTTCCACCAAACCTTTTGGCACATCAAAGGTGTTTTCTTTATCCAGAGCGTCAAACAACTCACGCTTTAAGCGTTGATCGGTGGCGCGCTCAATATCGCTGGAAAGCTGTTCTTTCAGCTTTTCACGCAATTCTGCCAGGTTTTTCAGGCCAAAGTTTTGCGCCAGTTTGTCATCCGGCTTCGCCTGTTCAGGCTCTTCCACATTGACCACTTCAGTTTTAAAAGTGGCTTTTTGACCAGCCAATTCCTCTGAGTGGTAATCCTTCGGGAAGGTCACATCAAAGTCTTTTTTATCGCCCTTGGCCAGACCTTCCAACTCTTCTTCAAAGCCCGGAATAAGGCTGCCGGAGCCGATAACAATCGGGAAGTCTTTCAGCTCACCGCCTTCAAATGGCTCTTTGTCACCTTTTTTGTAACCGGTGGCGTTAATGGTCACACGGTCACCCTTGGCGGCTTTGCCTTTTTTCTCTTTGTAGCTGCGACTGCCTTCGTGCAGGCGCTCCAATGTATCGTCCAAAAGTTTGTCAGTGACTTCAGCGGTCATACGCGTCAGCTTTAAGCCTTCATAGTTCTTGGGCTTTACATCGGGCATAATTTCAAAATGCGCGTGGTATTCAAAATCTTTGCCTTCTTCCGGGCTGGGGCCGGCATGAACATGCGGGCGGGTCGCCGGTTTTACGTCCTGCTCTTCCAAAGCTTTGGGCAGAGTGGTTTGGATAAGATGTTCGGCAATTTCATCCGACAATTTTTCGCCAAAGCGCTGCTTAACCACATTTACCGGCACTTTACCGGGGCGGAAGCCAGGCACTTTTACGGTTTTGGATAGCTGTTCCAGACGCTCGTTCATCAATTGGTCAACGTCTTTAGAGGGAACTTTAATATTAATCTGGCGTTCCAGAGCGCCCTTCTCTTCAATTTTGACTTGCATGCTAACTCTCTTTTTTTAAACTTTTCTCACGTGATATGGCTAACATATATACATCATCTGTTACAAGGCAGGCAAGTGTTCTGCCCTGCTTTTCAGCAAAAATCATCATGTTATAAATGGAAAAAGCCCCCATATGGGGGCTGAAAAATCGCTTACAGGCGAAAAGATGTAGTGGTACTCCCCTTCACCCGCCAAACCTTGGAGCCCACACGGGCACTGTATTTGGCCGGGTCATAAGGCTCACGTTCATGCGGCGGTGTGGCCAGACGGTCCGCGATAATCGCCAGCACACTCAAGTTCCATGCAAGTCCACAGTGGGAGCCCTGCACCAGCAGGTTTTCAGAGCGTCGGGTCGCCTCCTCCTGCAAACAGCCAGTCCAATGGCACAGCCGGTCATCTTTGGAGGCAATATACACACCCGGAACCCGCGGTTCTTTGTGGAGTTCGGCTTCCCGCAAGTGGCGGGCTTTGTTGAGCCGTTCCATGAAAGCGTAGACATGCTCCAGAACAGGGTTAACCTGGCCATCCTGGCGGCCGAACGGGCTACCAAGGGTGATGATCTGCTCAACGCTCTCTTGCTCCATATCCGCTAGAAACCGGGCATAAATACCGCCCAAACTCCAGCCGATAATGGTCACAGGTTTGCCGTGCTTTTGCGCCAGTTGGCGCACATAACCGCGCAGGTAAGCAATCAACTTTTCGCTGGGGCCGTAATTACGGTGGTTGTTCCAGCCATAGGTTGTATAGCCCAGGTGGTTGAGCGCGTCGCGCAGCAGTTTGGTGTCAAAATCGTGGCTCATAAAGCCGGGCAACACCAGCACCGGGCCGGGGTTAATGGCTTTGGGCAAATACGGCAACAGGTCACGATAGGCACGTTTATACCTGGGGCGCTCCACCCAAATAGCCGTGTTCAGGTCAATCAAAATATCCAGAAAAGAGGTGTGAGACATAAAAGGAAACCAAGACGCGTACGGTAATACACCTTACGTTTTGGGCCTTGTATGGAAAAAAGGAAAGGAACGTATGCCAGCATTAAAGCAGGGCAAGGATGGGTTGGCAAGGAATGTTTAGTGTGGGTAGCTCCCACTTAATATTATGATGAACCAAATTTTCTTTGTTTAAGAAGCTTAAGCCTCCTTCGCCTAACCTAAAGATAAGGCTTCGGCGTTTTTACCAAAACATGGTGCGGATGAGAGGACTCGAACCTCCACGTCTCTCGACACTAGAACCTAAATCTAGCGCGTCTACCAGTTCCGCCACATCCGCACGTGGGACGAGTGATTTTTAAACCACCTACCGACCAAAGGCAAGCCTTATTTTAACGCTCAATCAGGCTTTCGCGCTCCGGCCCGACTGAAACAAAGGTGATGGGGCACTTCACCAGTTCTTCCAGCCGCAACACGTAGTTTTGCGCATTTTGCGGCAGGTTCTCAAAGCGGCGGCAGGCGGTGATGTCCTCTTCCCATCCGGATAGCTCTTCATACACCGGCTCCGCTTTTTCCAGCTCATAATTTAACGGGAAGGATTGTGTGACTTTGCCATTAACCTTGTATCCGGTACACACCTTTAGTGTTGGAAGGCCGGAGAGCACATCCAGCTTGGTAAGCGCCACCTGAGTTGCCCCCTGCACCCGCACGCCATAGCGTGAGGCCACCGCGTCAAAATGCCCGATGCGCCGCGGACGCCCTGTTGTAGCACCAAATTCTTTAGCCACTTCACGCATAGGCCCGGCCTCGTCTTCCGGCATTTCAGTGACAAACGGCCCTGTCCCCACACAGGTGGAAAAGGCCTTCATCACGCCAATGGTCGTATCCAGCTGATGGTTAAACAGCCCCCCGCCCAAAGCGGCGTTAGCCGCCAAGGTAGAGGATGAGGTGGTGAAGGGATAAATGCCGTAATAAATATCGCGCAGTGCCCCCAGCTGCGCTTCAAACAGCACGGTTTTCCCTTCATCTGCGGCCTGCTCCAGCAGTTCGCTGGTGTCGCAGACATAGGGTTTGATTTTCTCACCCAGCAGGCTGGCTTTTTCAAACACCTCTTCCAAGCGAATGGGTTCATTTTTGTGGTACACGCCGCCGGCAATGCGGTTTTTCCATTCCACAATGCCTTTTAAGCGATCTTTCAAACTGCCTTTATCTAACAATTCACCAATCTGGATAGATTTTTTGGCGTACCGATCGGCATAGGCCGGGGCAATGCCCTGTTTGGTTGACCCATAGGCCGCTTTGCCCAGCCGCTCTTCTTCCCAGCCGTCTTCCAAGCGGTGAAAGTCAAAACACACCGTGGCCCGGTTGGAAATACAAATATTTCTGGCCGATATACCACGCTCTTCTACCTCGGCTATTTCCTGTAACAAGGCGTCTACATTTATCACCATCCCCGGCCCCAACACATTGATGGTATCCGGGTTAAAAATACCCGATGGAATAAGGTGAAGTTTGAATTCGCCATGTTCATTAATCACCGTATGACCGGCATTGTTACCGCCTTGGAAGCGCACGACATAGTCCGCCTTTTGCGCCAGATAATCAATCATCCGGCCTTTGCCTTCATCCCCCCAGTTGATGCCGACGACAGCTTGTAAACTCATGCCTTTTTCCTTTCTATGGTGGTTACATTGGTGCCAAAAACACGGTTAAAAATGGTATCTATATGTTTGGTGTGGGCGGTGTCGTCAAAGCACGCGGCCAGCTCCTCCGCCGACAGGTGGGTCATAACCTGCTCATCCGCCTTTAAATTTTCCAAAAGACTGCCGCCCTCTTCCCAAATGGGGAGCGCGTGACGCTGTACGATGGCATAAGCATCCTCCCGGCTCATCCCCTTTTGGGTCAAGGCCAAAAGAACCCGTTGAGAGTTATGCAACCCGCCCAGAGCGTCCATATTTTTTTGCATTTGGTCAGGGTAGACAATGAGCTTTTCCACCACCCCTATCATACGATGCAGGGCAAAATCCAGCGTGGTGGTGATATCCGGCATCATCATACGCTCCACAGATGAATGGGAGATATCCCGCTCATGCCACAGGGCAATGTTTTCCAGTGCCGGGGTCACATAGCCGCGCACCACACGGGCCAGCCCGGTGGTGTTTTCAGTTAAAATGGGGTTCTTTTTGTGCGGCATGGCGGACGACCCCTTTTGCCCCTTGGCGAAATACTCCATGGCCTCACGCACTTCGCTGCGCTGCAGGTGGCGAATTTCAACCGATAACCGCTCAATGGATGAAGCGATAAGCCCCAGCGTGGTAACAAAGTGGGCGTGGCGGTCGCGGGGGATAATTTGGGTTGAAACCGGTTCCACCTTAAGGCCCAGTTTATCCGCCACATAGCTTTCCACATACGGGTCAATATGGCTGTAGGTACCCACCGCGCCGGAAATGGCGCACACCGCCATTTGCTCGCGCGCTTCATTCAAACGCTGGTGGTGACGTTCAAACTCAGCATAGAAAGTCGCCAGCTTTAAACCAAAGGTGGTGGGTTCGGCGTGCACTCCGTGGGAGCGGCCCATGCACAGGGTGTTTTTATGTTCCAAAGCCCGCTCTTTTAAGGCAGCCAGTAAGGCCTCAATATCTGCCAGTAAAATATCGGCTGCCTGGGTTAACTGCACCGAAAAGGCGGTATCAATAATATCCGAGGACGTCAGCCCCATGTGCACATAGCGCCCCTCTTCCCCGATATTTTCACTCAGGTTGGTTAAAAAGGCGATCACGTCGTGTTTAACCTCTTGCTCAATTTCATGAATGCGGGCCACGTCAAAAGCGGCTTTGGCACGGATAGCTTCCACCGCTTTTTTGGGAACGTTGCCAAGTTCGGCCTGGGCTTCGCAGGCGAAAATTTCAATATCCTGCCAGATTTTAAATTTGTTAGCATCGGCCCAGATGCGGGCCATAACAGGGCGAGAATAACGATTAATCATATTAAACCTCTTCCCATAAATTCTGAGCCATTTGTGGGGTGCCATGCTACGCACAGGGGACAAAATAGCGATATTTTTTGCTGCTCATCAGTTATATAGGAGCAACCATACGCCTTCTTCACATCTAAAAATCTCATCTATTTTGCTCTCCTGCAAATAGCTAAAAATTTATGGGAACAGGTTTGGAATTCCTCTTCATTGTTACCCATTCAGCGTACGCCAAACAACGGTAAGAACAAGTCTATTTCTTTTATTTTTTATGTGCTAAATTGGATAGAAATACCCAAGGAAAACTCTTTTCAAGGCCCACTTTTTTACTGCCCTTCACCTGACCTAAAGGTAAGGCTTCGGCGTTTTTACCCAAACAGTCCGTCGGCGACAATACCTGTTTCAAGTCTATTTAATACATTTGGGAATACTTTTTTACGACAGTAAAAAAGTGGGGCGAGTGATGGGGATTGAACCCACGACCCCCAGAGCCACAATCTGGTGCTCTACCACTGAGCTACACCCGCCACAAGTCAAGACGTGTTGTCAACGGGGCAATTTATAACATGTTTTTACAGAATGTAAAGCAACTAAATATACTTTAGCCCTATTCCAGGCCATTGGCCGCGCAGAAGCCTTCCACCATTTGGTCAATCACCTCTTTTAACCTTTTGCGGCTTTCCGCTGTACCGCACCCCAGCGGCAGGCTTTTTCTCCCATAGCGGCAATTGATACCCGCATAACGGGTAATAGACGACAAACAGGCAAACAAATATGCCAGATTGTGCCTTTCCCAATCCAGATCCAATTCTTTGCAAAACTCCACCACCCATGCCTCACGGGTTTTAATGAAGGTATCGGTCAGGGTGTTCGAACCCACCACCTCCCACAAAAAGAACTCTTGCGCGTGCACATCTTCAAGGCTCACTACAAATAAAGTTTCAACCACTTTTTTCAAACGCTCGCACGGAGATAACTTTAACAGGCTATCCGTATTATTTTTATGTATGGGTAGCTCATTTTTTAACCATATGCCGCTATCTTCCGCAAAAGCGACCAGCAGCCCTTCAAAGCCGTCAAAGTAACGATAGATAAGTTTTTTATCCACCCCGGCGCGGCGAGCAATTTTATTGACCCCCAAAGCGGCGAAACCGTCTTTTTCCAGAATATCCAGCACAGCTTGTAGAATTTTCTGCTTTGTGCCATCACTTTTACGCTGAGGAGGTGAAATGCTCATACACCTGCCCCCTGCCCTTTAAAAATGCCGGCCATCATGCCCTCAAAGCATTTTTTTAATTCTTCCCGGTGGCCTTTGTCTTTCAAATCCACGCCGTAAGTTGTACGCCCACTAGCCAGAACGGTACCGAAGTAGCGCATCATCGCGGCAAAACAGCCCATCACCGCTTGCTGGTCAATGTCCGCCTTATCCAGCCCCATTCGCACAATAGCTTTTTTCATATAGTCATGGCGGGCTTTGGAGATAATATCGGTTGCCTCCGAGGGCTGAATAAGCTCCAGAACCAGAATATTCTGCATCAGCTTATTTTCAACCAGCATATCCAATGCGTAGCGCTGAAAGTTAAGGTAGTTTTCATATGGGTTATCACCAGAGGTGTTTTTGACGAACTCTTCAGGAAAGAAGTTATCTGGTGCATCACCCTGGGTAATGTATTCGGCAAAGGCCACCAGCAAGCCGTTAAAATCGCCAAAATATCGGTAAATCAAGGCCTTATCTATTTTAGCCTGGGTTGCCACAGCATTGACGCCCAGTGCCTTTGCCCCGTGCTGAACCAGCACCTGTTCAACGGCTTTGATAAGTTTTGATTTCGTTTTCTCCCTGTCACGTGTGGTGGACAAGGTGCCAGCTCCCTATATAGAGTAAGAATTAAGTCATATCCCGTAGCCACAACCGTAAGTTAGGGCTTGTTTTTTTGCAAGTATTTATTTGATTTTTTTGCCATTTATTCCTGACCTTGCATTTTGTGATAAGCCGGGTTAAAAAAAATAGCAGGCCTGCGCCCGTAGCTCAGTTGGACGCCAAGCGTATAAAAAACACACGGTGTTTTTATCGGTGGCGCGGGAAGAGCGATGTTTTTCTTCAAGAAAAACCGGTCGGAGGGTCTAGACAACTGAGCCTCAACCACGTATAGATTTATCTAGGCAAAGCGCCCGTAGCTCAGTTGGATAGAGCACGTGCCTTCTAAGCATGGGGTCAGGGGTTCAAATCCCTTCGGGCGCGCCACGTTTTACCGTTGCTGTCGCGAAGCATAGCTTCGCAAAAGAAGAAAAATATGCTGGGAGCATATTTTTGAGGTAAAACGCCGTAGACTTACCTTTAGGTTAGTCGGAGGATAAACAACAAGACATTCACAAACCTCAGCCAAAGGCAGCAAACCGAAACCAGCTAACAAATATAAAAACTTAACCTCATGAACAAAATTTTTACAGAAATTGGCATTGGTAACGATACGTTTATCAATACAGAAACCGAGTACCCAGACGGCACAGAAGAGCGTTCTCCCGGCTTTAAAAAAATGGCGTTAAAAGCTATCTATATACGCATATGGATAGGGCACACCGTTTTTATTTTGGGAACTGGTAGCGGATTTGTAATACGTAAAAAATCTAGACGTAGTTTTAAATTCCTTATTGGATTTGAAGGAGTAGAAAAGTAAGCCTCCCCCTAAACCATCCCCCGCACCAGCTCCAACAGGTTATCCACCACCCGTTTGGCATCTTTGGGTGTTTTGGAACTGCGCACATAATAAAACTCCAACCCTGCGGTTTGGGCCGCGGCGGCATCGCGCTCGCTGTCGCCCACCACACTGACTTCGTGCGGGTTCAGACCATGCTCCGCCAGAATATCTTCCAGCAGACCAGCCTTGGGCTTGCGGCAGGTACAGTTGTCCTCTTCAGTATGCGGGCAGTGGTAAAAGCCTTCAATTTTAGCGGGTGATAACAGGTTCTGCATATGGGTATGAATCTCCTGCAGGCCTTCTTCAGTCAGCAAACCTTTGCCAATGCAGGACTGCTGGGTCCAGACGAAAATCTTGATATTATTGGCACTTAAAAGATGCAGAGCTTCTTTCACGCCGGGCAATAAAACCAGCTGTTCGTGGTGGGTTACATAGTAACCACTCCCATCGTTCAAGGTGCCGTCACGGTCAAATATTACAGCTTTTAACGGCATTGTTGCGCATCCTTAATTTGCATATTTTTCCAAGCCATGCCACATTTTAACATAGATTAAAAATAATAAGGATACCCCATGGAAGCTCTGTTTATTGGTCACGGCTATGTTGATGTCACTCTAGTAGCGGATAAAATCCCCACCGGCGATGAAAAAGCTATCGCCAGCGATTATGCCTTCTCTTACGGCGGGAATGCGGTCACGGCCGGTTTTGCCGCGGCCAAACTTGGGGCCAAAGTTGACCTTATCATGCAGCAGGCCCATGACATGCTGGGCGATATTTTGGGGAAAATGGCCATGGATGCCGGCATCCGCCTGCATGCCCGCCCGGTGGAGCGCAGCTCCCTTTCTGTGGTCTTACCCAACAGCG
>MDTD01136865.1_pt1 | contig 13598 bp, 8 predicted proteins | sample 811221 | NCBI WGS metagenome assembly MDTD01 (sample SAMN05326646, study PRJNA326480) | marine metagenome | isolation source: seawater | place: Pacific Ocean: South West | collected 2011
AACTTAAAAGTTACAACTAAACAGAGGCTTTTTCAACTTCTAACCGACTGAAAACTTGATATATTTCATTTAATTAGAGTCATCGATTTCAACACCCTTTGATAGTGTTTGGTTTTGCAGTTCTGCTCCTTATATCCATATATTTTGTAAATGAAGATCGAAAAAGAAAAATTAATACGGAGATTAACCAGAGAAACGCAGCATTTATTCAACAAATAAATGAAACTTTAAGATTCTCAGTTGAAAATTTACAATCAGCATCGAATGTAATTGTCTATTTCAAAAACATAACCATTGAGCAGTTTCAAGGTATAACGACCCGAAACTTTGATTCTGACCCCGGCCTTCTGATTATTGAATGGCAGCCGATTGTAAAAGGGGATCTAAAAGAGCAATTTATAAGAAAAGCGCGGCTTGGCGGTTTAACAAATTTCCGTCTTTGGGAACCTGACAAAAGTGGTAACCCAATCCCGGTAAGCTTTCGTGACGAACATGTTCCTGTCTATTTTATGCGTTCCAGAAATATTGCTAATGATCAATTGGATACTTTGGGGCTTGATCTCGCTTGGTCTAAAGAACGAATGGAATCTAAATGGCAAGCCAGAGGTGCCGGCAGAGCAAGATCTTCAGAGTTTTTCAACGTAGTAACTGGGCCGAATAGTGACTACGCACCACTTGGTTTTGCAATAACTCTTCCAGTTTACAACCAGGGTCTTGTTCCTTCAAATCGTCTGGATCGTCAAAAAGACATAATTGGATATATGGCTGGTGTTTATTCACTTGAAGATCTTATCAAAAATGAAATAAAAGACTTTGCTGAACAGGGATTGAATATAGATATTCATGATGAAAGAAATGATGAACATCGTCTTAGTATTCAATCTGGAATTGAATCTCAATATACGAGCAAAATGGGATTTGATCTTTATGGTATCAAAATCAATGTCTGTTTAAACGCAACAAAAGAATTTATTGCCAGGCAATTTGAATTGATTTGGATAGCACTTCCATTATCGATGGCCGTTTTTGGCATCGTGACTTTTATTTTATTCAGACGAATCGAGCTGAAAAATCATCAACTTGATAACGCTCAGACTGATCTGAAAGCAGTGAACTCACAATTAGAAGAGTCCGTTTTAGACTTAAAAAAAGCGTTGGCCGATGTAAAAACATTGAGTGGCTTATTGCCAATATGTTCACATTGCAAAAAAGTACGTGATGACCAAGGATACTGGAACTCAATAGAAAGCTATTTAGACGAACACTCAGACGCAAAGCTGAGCCACGGGATTTGCCAAGACTGTGCGACAAAGTATTATCCCGATTTTGGTATTTATGATGAGGAATAGAACAGCGATACCTATGTCTACTATTGAATCCTTTTGACGAAAATAGAGCAACCACAAGATCTTGTGTTCTGATTATAAATCGTAAAACATGGGAAATAATACCATAAGGGCTCAGAGTGATATCGTCAAAAACAGGCCGAAGTTTCAAATTTCTTTACTTTACCAAAGAGCCCTGATAAGTCTTCTTTTAGACATGTGGATATCCTTTTTATATTAAACAGTTACCTCCATTAATTTTGTGTGGTTAACAGCACCACAAATTATCTTGTTACCGGGCTTATCTTAGGAGAATGATTTGATGAGTCTGCGTCGGTTTTTTCATTCAGTGGCCACGGGATCCCGGCGGAAGCGGGAGCTTCTGACACCAGTCGGATTTCTGATCTTTGGGCTTACTCTGGTTGCCGTGGTTGGGTTAGGTATCTACACTGACCGCGTTCTGAGCTTTCCCAAACTACTACCCGGAGCTTTCGGAATGGGCATTGGGATGGTGCTGCTTATGTTGGGAGCTGTGGTCTGCGGTTGGTGCGTTCTGCATTTCAGGAAGGCGAAGGGCACCCCAGTTCCATTCAACCCACCTAAAAAACTTATTGTTGAGGGGCCTTACGCTTGGATGCGCAATCCAATGGTTACAGCAGTATTCACGGCTCTGTTCGGGATTGGTTTCTTCCTTCATTCTGCTTCGATTGTGTCAATATGGACGCCGCTTTATATATTGGTGCACATAGTGGAGTTGAAGACGGTTGAGGAACCGGAACTGGAGCTCCGTTTTGGTTCAGCGTATCGCAAGTACAGACGAAAAGTGCCGATGTTTGTTCCCAGGCTTAGCCGTCGTGGGGAGGGGCAACGCTGACTAACAAAATGAGATAAATGAAGACAGGAGCTGAGATAAATGCCAATCCATTTCAATGACATAGACATCATTTCTGAAGTTGCCGGGTTCATGAACGCGCAAATAAAATTCCGTTTGCCGGGTAACGTCTCATTTGAAAACTGTAAAACAGTTCCCATATACCGGAAGCAGCAATAAAATCCCGCGCTGTTATGACACTACATGTATTGAATAGAATTACGGCTATGAACCTAACAAGCCGGGTGCAAACTAAGGCCGACAGCAGTGAGTGATTCGCAACATTAGAGCACAGACTTTGTTTTTCAAGCTTTTACGAGTTGAGCGCTTATTCTGGTAGTCCTGACCGAATTTTACCGTAAATCCCCATGAAAAATACCATTATCAAATACCTTTTAATACCTATCAAAAACTGAATTGGTCTTTTTTTTAATGGACTTTTCCAGTATAGTTGACTCGAATCAAAGAAGATCCTCAAACAAAACCGAGTCGCCAATGAAAAAATTACGATTTTTGTTCATAATTGTTTTTATTGTTAGTATCTCCAACATTTTGCATGCCAATGAAAAAACAAAACAAGTTCTTATTCTCAACTCTTATCATAAGGGGTTTCCGTGGACAGATAATATTGTGAGAGGGATAGAATCTGTCATAGATACTGAATCGAAAAATATCGAACTCATTGTTGAATACATGGACACAAAGGCCATGGGATTTGGGGAAACCTATAAAATAAAGCTATTTGATTTTTTAGACTATAAATATAGAAATAAAAATTTCGATCTAATCATTTCCTCCGACGATAATGCATATAATTTTTTAAGAGAATTTCATGACCGATTATTCCCAAGAACACCAATTGTCGTCTGTGGTGTAAACAATACCAATGCGCCTGATTTAGTCGATCCTGAACAATTTACAGGTGTACTTGAAAGTACCTCCCATGAAGCAACAATTGAGCTTATTTTAAAACTTCACCCTCAAACAAAAAAAATCTATCTGATAATAGATAAAACACCTTCTGGAAAATATAGGTGGAGAGTTACAAAACCAAGCTTTGACCGTTTCAAGGAAATTGACTTCATCCGTCTCTCTGACGATTACACAATAAATGAAATTGAAGATATCCTCGGTAAATTAGAGAACGATTCTGCTGTCATATTTTTTACACTTTACCGAGATAAATCAGGCAGATATCTCTCTTTGAAAGAGGGGGCCTCCCGTGTCACAAAAGCAAGTGCAAGACCTGTCTATACCACACACCTTCTGGAATTACCTTATGGTGTAGTCGGGGGAAAAGTATTAGGCGGATTTTATCACGGACAAACAGTAGCTAAAATGGGGATGCGCATTTTAAATGGCGAAAGTATAAAAAACATACCCTTTCTCCTGAAAAGTCCTACTCAGTATGTATTTGATTACGGCCAACTCGATAAGTGGGGTATTAAGCATTCTGATTTGCCAGAGGGGAGTTTGATTCTCAACAAACCATTCTCAGTCTATGATACCTACAAGTTACACATCTGGAGTGGAATCACAACTATTATCATTCTCATTTTTATCATTGTCTCTTTACAAACAAATATCAAGAAGCGGAAAAAGGCAGAAGAGTTGCTTAAAAAGCAAAACTACTATCTTGAGAGTTCACAGGCCCTTGGCAAAATTGGAACGTGGGAGCTGGATTTAATAAATGATATACTTGTCTGGACAGACGAGAACTGCAGAATCTTTGGGGTTCCTGAGGGAAGCGTTGTTAACTATGAGATCTTTTTAAATAAGGTCCATCCCGATGATAGAGATTATGTTAATCGGAAATGGGAAGCAGGTGTTGCGGGAAAACCTTATGATATTGAACACAGGCTTCTACTAAATGGTGAAGTAAAATGGGTTAGAGAAAAAGCCGAAATAGAGTTTGACGATGGTGGAAAGGCAATTAGTGCCATTGGGTTTACTCAAGATATTACCGAAAAAAAACAAAATGAAAATATGCTTCATGAAAGTGAGGAACGCTATCGTATCCTTTTTGAACAAAGCCCATACGGCATTGTGGTTTTTCAACCGGAGACATCTAAGTTCATAGAGTTTAATGAGCAGGCCTGTAAACAGTTAGGCTATTCAAGGCAGGAGTTTTCGCAGCTACAGATACACGATATAGAAGCGAAGGAAACTGTAGAAGAGACCAGAGTTCGCATTCAAAAAATAGCACAGTCAGGATACGATAATTTTAACACTCTTCAGCGCACCAAAGAGGGAGAATACAGACATATCAATGTGATTGCTCAACTAATTGAATTTTCGGGTCATTCTGTTTACTACTGTATTTGGCGTGATATCACTGAATTGATGCACTTGGAAGAACGCTTGCGTCAGGCTCAAAAAATGGAATCTATTGGCAGCTTGGCCGGTGGTATCGCCCATGATTTCAATAATATTTTGTTTCCTATTGTTGGTATGTCTGAACTGCTGCTTGAGGATCTTCCTAAGAATAGTCTTGAATATGAAAATGCAAAAGAAATACTGAAAGCTGGTAAAAGAGGGGCGGATCTCGTTCAGCAGATCCTAGCTTTCAGCAGGCAGTCAGAACATAAAATGACACCGGTTCGAATTCAGAATATACTTAAGGAGGTTTTAAAACTTTCGCGTTCGACTATTCCAAGCAATATTGAGATTCAACAAAATATTCAGCAAAGTTGCGGTTTAGTCATGGCTGACCCAATTCAAATCCACCAGATTGCTATGAACCTTATTACTAATGCATCCCATGCCATAGAAGATGAAAGTGGTATTATAGATATTGAATTAAAGGAAGTCGTTTTTAAAAATGCAGATCTTGATCGTGGAGAACTCCAACCGGGGGCATATATCAAATTATCAGTATCCGATAATGGTATCGGGATGTCTCAAAGCACCATCAATAAAATTTTTGAGCCCTATTTCACAACAAAAGAACAAGGGAAAGGTACAGGACTCGGACTTGCCGTTGTATATGGGATAATAAAGGAATACAAAGGAGAGGTGATCGTTCATAGTGAAATTGGAAAGGGTTCAACCTTTAATGTATATTTGCCTTTGATGAAAAAAGTCAATGGAATTGAGCAAAGGATTCAATCGAATTCAATGCCTATTGGTACCGAGAGAATTCTTTTAGTTGATGATGAAATATCAGTTGCGAAACTTGAAAGTCAGATGCTTTCACGCCTTGGGTATCAAGTAACCGTAGAAAATGACAGTAATAATGCATTAAATAGGTTCAAAGCGACCCCAAATTCTTTTGACATGGTGATTTCTGATATGACTATGCCTAAGATGACTGGAGATCATCTTGCAAAAGAAATCATGGCAATAAAAGATGATATTCCTGTTATTATCTGCACTGGATTCAGCGAACGGATTAATAAAGAGACCGCCAAGAGTATTGGAGTGAAAGGTTTTTTAGTAAAACCAGTTGTGAAATCAGATTTGGCACAAATGGTCCGGAACGTATTGGATGAAACTAAAAATAGTTGAAAGAATATAGTAATTTGATGGTATCAAATATGTCTATTATCGGTCGCTTTTGATCATTCAAGAACGACCACAATATATCGGGGTACCAGGAGAATCAATCCATCGGCCAAGTGTCTTGTTTATCGAATAGAATCCTGGCCTTTTGGAAAATTGGTTTTATAAAATACAATCAATTCTCAATTGATGGATTCGGAATGTCGGGTATTCTGATGATAGAAAGGCGAACCAAGGGGGCTAGGCAGGGGCGGCGTGAGGGTCGGTGCGGCGTCGAAAAGTGGATCGTCAGGGACAGAAAAATCCGGTTTTCGTCGCTTCGTAGGCGGTCAGGACAGACCGCCGGAGATTTAGTGCCGATCCCTTGCGCCGTTGCTGCCGGGTAAACGGTGAAACCGGTTATTTCGCTTATTCTATTTATGAATACTTTTTTTAAAACCATCCTGGAGATGTCAAAGGAGGCGCTATGCTGCCGAAGATAAAGATCGGGATTTCTACCTGTTTGCTGGGCGAAAAGGTCCGGTATGACGGGAATCACAGCCACGACCGTTTTTTGACCCAGACGCTGGGGATGTTCGCCGACTATGTGCCGGTGTGCCCGGAGGTGGAGTGCGGGATGCCGACGCCCAGGGAGGCGGTGCGGCTGGTGGGTGATCCGGCAAGCCCCCGGCTGATGACCCAGAAGACGGATGTGGACATGACCCGGATGATGATGTCCTGGATACCGGGACGGCTGGATGCGCTGGAGAATGAGGATCTTTGCGGGTTTATTTTCCGGAGTAAATCGCCGTCGTCCGGACTGTATCGTATCCGGGTGTACGGGGATGACGGCAAGGTTCGTAAAATCGGGACCGGGTTGTTTGCAAAGGCTTTTACTGAGCGGTTTCCCCGAATTCCGGTGGAGGAGGCAGGCCGTCTCCAGGATCCCAAGCTGCGGGAGCATTTTATCGAGAGTATCTTTTCATTCCAGCGGTGGCGGCATCTGCTCAAGGAGAACATGACCCGGGGAGGGCTGGTGGATTTCCATACCCGGAATAAATACCTGATTTTATCCCACAGCCAGGGGGATTATCGGCAGATGGGCAAGCTGGTGGCCCGGGGTAAGGAATTTGAACTTGAGGATCTCTTTGATCAGTATGAGCGCCTGCTGATAAAGGCGTTGAGCCTGAAAACCACGGTGAAAAAGAATATCAACGTGCTCATGCACATGATGGGGTTTTTCAAAAACCAGCTCACCAGCGATGAAAAGCAGGAGATGCTGACCCTGATCGATAAGTACCGGGACGGTTTTGTGCCCCTGATCGTACCCATGACACTGATCAACCACTATGTGCGCAAGTATGACCAGCCCTGGCTGCGGAATCAGACCTACCTGAATCCCCATCCCTTTGAGTTGAAGCTAAGGAATTACTTTTAGTCCGGATATCCGGATTGGCCTGCCTGGTTCAGGCGGTCTCCCAGCAGAAGGCCTGGGCCAGCTTGCCGATAACATGATTCTTGAAGGTGACTTTTGCCTTTGCAAAGCCTGCGGCTGCGGCACAGACGTGGAGGGGCAGAAGATGCTCCTCCCGGGGGTGGCAGTACCTGGCATTGGGGGCGTACTCCCAGCGAAGGAGCAGGTCTTCTCTGTCTTGCGGGGAGAGGTCCGGATCTGAAAGGGTCTTTGCAAGCCAGTCCTGGAAAGCCTGGTTTTCAGGATCTTTTGTGGCCTGCCCTGAAAGATTGAAGGCCCCCATGTTATGAAATGAAAAACCCGATCCCAGAATGAGGATGTTTTCACAGGCCAGCGGTTGCAGCGCCCGGCCTGCTTTCAGGTGGGCGCCAGGGTCAAGATCTGCGGTAAGAGACATCTGGACGCAGGGGATATCTGCCTTCGGGTACATGAGTTTCAAAGGGATGAATACCCCGTGGTCAAAGCCCCGGTTGCCATCCAGCTTGGTCTTGATGCCTGCGTCAGAAAGATGATTGTGGATTTTGGATGCAAGGTCTGGGGCGCCTTGTGCCGGGTATTGGATGGTGTAGGCGGCTTCGGGGAAGCCGTAGTAATCGTAGATCAGTTCCGGTGACGGTCCTGAGGTGATGACCGGAATATCCCTTTCCCAGTGGGCGGAAATCACAAGAACGGCATCGGGCCGGGGAAGGGTTTGACCGGCATCTTTGAGAAAGCGGACCATGGCGGCATGGCCGGGATGGTCCGGTGCGTTGATCAGGGGCAGCGGTCCGCCGCCGTGGGGAATATATAGAATTGTGGCTGTCATGGCTGTTCTCCTTTGATATGCCGTATTATACATGGGTGTGTGGTATTATCAATCCGGTATTGACTTGGCACCGGATAATCCGGATACTTTTTTTGTATTCGACGGCAGTTGAATCCCGCACAAATTTAAGCAGAAGGAAAAAATCATGGAGACATTTTTTGCGCCGGCTGAAAAGACAGATCCCGACCGTTTTGAACAACAGATCTCTCTGGTCAGCCAGAGCCCGGTGATGGCGGCGATACTTAAAATTGTTTCCGGCCTTTTGCTGGTGATGAATCAGGACCGCCAGGTGGTGGCGGTGAATCACGGGTTGATGGACAGCCTGGGGCTCTCCGATATCACCTCGGTATTGGGGTTGCGGTTCGGCGAAATCATGGCATGTGCTTATGCGGAGGATCAACCCGCTGGCTGCGGCACCACCCCCCGGTGCGTGACCTGCGGGGCTGCCATCGCCACCATGGCCTGCATTGAAACCGACGAGGACCAGGAGGAAATCTGCACCATGTCCCGGGAGCGGGGCGGTGTGGTAGAAGATATGTCCCTGCTGGTCCGCACCCGGGCCGTGACCATAGATGACCGTAAATGGGTGCTGTTTTTCGCCAATGATATCACCCAACAGCAGATATGGACCCATATGGAACGGGTGTTTTTCCACGATATCAGCAATCTGCTCACCGGATTGCTGGGCAATGCCGAGCTTTTGGCCATGCGGCAGCCGGAAAACGACAGGGCGGTCCACATCCGCAACGGCATCCGGAAACTGGCCGGTGAGGTGGACCTTCAGAAGGTTTTTTCCTATGAGAAGGACGACACCTACATGGTGGATACCGCTGAGGTCCGCCTGGAAGAGATCCGTTCCGAGCTTTCCCTGATACTGGACGGCCACAGGGCGCTAAAGGGAAAAAGACTGCGGGAGCAATGGCCTGATGCGCAGATCCACTTGTTTACCGATCTTATCCTGGTGTCAAAGGTGCTGGGGAATATGGTGCTCAACGCTCTGGAGGCATCACCGGAAGGCGGTGACGTCCTGCTCCGGGTGACCGAAGAGGCGGATGGAGTGGTCTGGTCGGTCCGGAATCCGGGCGGGATTCCGGATGAGATTCAGCAACGGATTTTTCAACGGTATTTCAGCACCAAAGCGGATGTGGGGCGGGGCCTGGGAACCTATTCCATGAAACTTTTCGGCGAAACCTATCTCAAGGGCCGGGTTTGGTTCATCACAGATACGGACACCACCTTTTACTTCAAGCTGCCTTTTGGCAAACAGGCATGAGTTTTTTTTCGTCACCTGACCCACGCCTATTTTTTTGCTTTCAGCAGGTGTTTTCTTAACCCTTCCCTGGTAATCCCTAAAAGTTCGGCCGCTTTTGTCTTATTGCCGCCGGTGACATCCAGGGCAATCAGGACGGCCTGGTGTTTGAGGCGGTCCAGGTTGAGGTTCCGGCGGTCATCCAGGAGGGCTTTCCTTCCCGTGGTCTCTGCCGGTGCGGTTTCGGCCGGCGATTCTTCCGCAGCGCCCGTTTCCCCGTCAGCCGGCCCCAGGGTGTTGAGCTTGGCGGACAGGTCTTCACGGGCCACCCGTTCGGTGAGGGTGAGGGCGGCGGCGCGCTCCATTTCGTTGTTCAACTCCCGGACGTTGCCGGGCCAATCGTAATTCATGAGGCATTGCCGGGCTTCGGTGCTCAGTGATATCGGGGGGCGGCCAAGGTCGATGCAGTTTTTGGCCAATAGCTTTTCGGCAAGGATCAGGATATCATCCCCCCTGTCCTTGAGCAGGGGCAGGGTCATTTCAACCACATTCAGGCGGTAGTAGAGATCCTCCCTGAATTTCCCGCTTTTAACATCTTCCTTGAGGTTGGCGTTCGTGGCGGAGATCACTTTGACATCTATTTTGACGGGTTTGGATGCCCCCACGGGAAGCACTTCCTGCTCTTCTAACACCCGGAGCAGCTTTGCCTGGTTCGGCAGGCTCATGTCACCGATTTCATCCAAGAATACCGTGCCGGTGTGGGCCTGTTCAAAGATCCCCTTGCGCTGGGTCACCCCGGTGGCCACCCCTTTGTTGATGCCGAACATTTCACTTTCAAACAGGGAATCTGGAATAGCGGTGCAGTTGATGGCAACAAAGGGCTTATCCGCCCTGGGGGAGTTGAAGTGGATCATCTTTGCAAAGACTTCCTTGCCCGTGCCGCTGGCGCCTAAGATCAGGGTGTTTATGGGGCGAAGGGCGATGTTCAGGGCCAACTGCTTTACGGACTGCATTTCCGGGCACTGGCCCACAAATCTGGCCGGCTGGTACCTTTTTCGCAGGGAGTCTTTCAGGGATTTGTTTTGTTCCCCCAGTCGTTTGCGGGCGGCTTCAAGTTCCGTGTTCTGTTGCTTTAAGGTGGCGATCAGCTCTTCTTGCCGCATCTCCCGGGTTTCCAGTTTGACCAGCATCAGCCCGAAGGATTCGGCCAGGCTGGAGATTTCTTCGGAGGACCGCCCCTTGTCCGTAAGGGCGAAAAGCGTTTCGATATTGGTTTCCCGGCTTCTGGCGCCTGTGGCTTTACGATTCGCATTGGACGGGGAGTCATAGGCAATGGAATGGCATATCCGGGCCATCATTTCCAGCAATTCTATATCGGATGTGTCGGCGGTTCTGCCCATCATGCAATTCTCCTTCAAAGGGTCCATAGGTCAGGTGAGTTGTTACATCCTCGGGCGGTCACTGTCAACGTTCAATTTCGGCTTTGTTCCAGCAGGTCTTTTGCATGCGGGACCGGGGCTGACGCATATATCCGGGAGGAACCGGCAGGATTAGGGGCTTGATGCCGCGGCACCACCCCGTGGTATTTTCTTTTTGATGATCCGGTGGAATTCGTGTAGTATATCCCAACGTATCCTGAAATCACGGTTAATTTCTCTCACTGGAGAACCGGTGCTTAAATGAACGAAAAACGTATGGTTTTTGCAAAAGATGCGGTGAACCCGGAAAAAGGCTGCGCCCTTAAGCGTTTCGCCAGGAAGTGGTGCTTTGGCCTTTTTTTTCTTTGTATGGCCCTGTTGCTGACGGTAGACCAGGGGTTCTGTACGCATGCGATCCGGGTGGGTATCCATGAAAGCCGGCCGCTGGCCTTTACGGAAGCCGACGGGACTGCCGCCGGGATCTACCCGGAAGTCGTTGCTGAAATCGCCAGAAGGGCGGGGTGGCAGGTGACGTGGGTCCAGGTTTCCTGGCTGGAAGGCCTGGAAGCGGTCAAAAAAGGGGAGCTTGATCTTCTCGGCCCCATTGCCGTGACAGAGGATCGGGAAAAAATCTTCAGATTCCCCCGGGAGCCTGTCATCGTAGACTGGGGGCAGATCTACTTGCCGCCGCAGTCTTCTATCACCTCATTGATCGATCTTCAGGACAAACGGATTGCTTACCAGGAAGGCCACATCATGTACCGGTCCCTGGCCGATCTGCTCCGGCGGTTTAATATTGAGTTCGAAGGGGTGCCGGTGGCTGATCAAAAGACAGTTTTTAAAATGGTGTCCGAAGGCCGGGTGGATGCGGGGACCGTAAACCGGCTGTTCGGCCTCCTGAATCAAGACGCCTTTGAATTAAAGGGCAGCCCGATTATCTACGCCCCCCTTGAACTGAGCCTGGCAATGCCCCTGGGCAAGGATGACAGATTCGTCGAAGCACTGGATTTACATCTCAAGGCCATGAAAGATGACAAGGCATCGGTCTATCCGCGTATTCTGGATAAACATCTGTTCGGTATTACCGAGCCGGGGTGGCATGCCGATATGCGCCAGGTGATTCTGATTCTTAGTCTCACGCTGGTGATCATCCTTGCCATGGTGGGCTGGAGTCTCTCCTTGAAAAAGACGGTGAACCGGCGGACCCGGGAACTTGCGCGAAGCAAGGACAAACTGGAAGAATCCAGCCGGTTGCTCAATGCGGTGATGGAGACAACCACGGATGCGATTTTCATCAAAGATCTCTCCGGCACCTATATCCTTGCCAATTCCGCCACCTGCGCCGCTTTAGGAAAGCCCATGGAAGAGGTCATCGGAAAAAATGATGCCCAGCTCTTTCCCCTTAAGTCCGCTGAAGTCATCAGCGAAGCAGATGCCCGGGTCATAGAAAACGGGCAAAACATACTTGCCGAGGAAAAGCTTGAAACCGCATATGGCGAGGAAACCTTTTGGCTGTCAAATAAAAACCCCTACAGGGATGAGTCAGGTCAGATTATCGGCCTGATCGGGATTTCAAGCAATATTACGGAAATCAAAAACTCCCAGATGGAAAGAGAGCGGCTGTTAAATGACCTTCGTCAGGCCCATAAAATGGAGGCCATCGGTACACTGGCCGGCGGAGTGGCCCATGATTTCAACAATATCCTGGGTATTATCCTCGGCAATTCAGAGCTTGCCATGGAGGATCTGCCGGAAGGGCATTCCGTTGCCAATAACCTGGCTGAAATAAAAACTGCGTCCATGCGGGCCAGGGATGTGGTCCGGCAATTGCTCAGCTTTTCCCGGAAAGGGCCACGGGTAAAAGAGGTGATCCATGTCCAGTCCATCCTGAAAGAATGTATTAAATTGTTGCGGGCCTCATTGCCGTCTACCCTTGAAATCGTTCTTACCATTGACAATGACACAAGGCCCATCAAAGCGGACCCCACCCAGATTCATCAGGTGATTATCAATCTGTGCACCAATGCGGCCCACGCCATGGCGGACGAAGGCGGCCTCCTGGAAATCACCCTCAAAAATACAACGGTCCCGGACACCGCGCACCCCTATGTCAGCCTGACGGTTAAAGATACGGGAACAGGTATTGGCCCTGACATTCAGGACCGGATTTTCGAACCGTACTTCACCACCAAGGATGTCGGCGAGGGGACAGGGATCGGTCTTTCTGTGGTTCACGGCATCGTCCGGGATCACGGCGGGTCCATTGATCTGGAAAGCGAACCCGGAAAAGGCACCCTGGTGAGGGTGCAATTCCCGTCATCCGAGGGGGGGCAGGCCGAGGATTTAAGAGAATCCGGCAGTGCCATCCCCGGCCGGGGCATCGTCCTTTTGGTGGATGACGAAGCCTCCGTGGTCAGTATGGGAACGGCCATGTTGGAGCGGCTGGGCTACCGGGTGGCCGGCATGACGGACCCTGAATCGGCCCTGGAATTGTTCAGTGAAAATGCCGGTATGTTTGACCTTATCATCACCGATCTGACCATGCCCAAACTCACCGGAGACCGGCTGGCAAAACGGGTCAAACTGATCCGGCCGGATATTCCCGTTATTCTTGCCACGGGTTTCAGCAGCAAAGTGGAAAACGGAACCATTGAGCACATCCCGGTGGACGGGGTTCTGGAAAAACCTTTTAACAGGACACTCCTGTCACATCGCGTCAGCGAAGTCCTTACCGGCACCGCCGGATAATACACGTTGAGGTCTGAATCGTTATGTCAGGTGAGCTGAACCGTCCTGAACGCCCTGGCCAGGGCGTCCCGGGTCAGTTCCCGGCCGGTCCAGGTTTCAAGGCCCGGGATAAGCTGGGTGGTGATGGGCTCCGGAATGGGGGTGGAGGAGATGAGAACGATTCTGACGGCATCTTCGGTGGAGATGGCTTTGCTGGCTTCCCACTGGCGGATTTTGGCCAGCACCTGG
>MDTD01036804.1_pt1 | contig 13594 bp, 3 predicted proteins | sample 811221 | NCBI WGS metagenome assembly MDTD01 (sample SAMN05326646, study PRJNA326480) | marine metagenome | isolation source: seawater | place: Pacific Ocean: South West | collected 2011
CCCTGAACTCGAGAGGAGGACGCACGATCAAGGAGAAGTCCCCGCCGCACGCCTCCCTGACGCTGAAATAAATGTCCGAGGGACGCCCCTCTGTGCGCACCCGGGTCCAATCCATTTTAAGAAGTGCCTAAGTATAAATATATCATGCTGGTTTGTAAATGGATAGTGTGAATGTGTCTGTTTCAAGCAGTGTAATATCATTAGGAGATCGTGAGGAGATTTCGGTGTCGTTTTCTGGGGACGGGTTGCGCATCGTGTCCGGGTCTAAAGACAATACCGTGCGGGTGTGGGACGCGGTGTCTGGGGTTTTACAGAAAACGCTGGAGGGGCACACGAGAGACGTGAACTCGGTGTCGTTTTCTGGGGACGGGTCGCGCATCGTGTCCGGGTCTTACGACTGGACCATGCGGGTATGGGACATAGATCCGGGTAGTCAAAATTATGGGGAGTGCGTGTTGGGTCCGCTGGAGGGGCACACGGATTGGGTGAACTCGGTGTCGTTTTCTGGGGACGGGTCGCGCATCGTGTCCGGGTCTTCAGACAACACCGTGCGGGTGTGGAACGCGGTGTCTGGGGAGTGCGTGTTGGGTCCGCTGTATGGGCACACGAATCAGGTGTACTCGGTGTCGTTTTCTCCAGACGGGTCGCGCATCGTGTCCGGGTCTGGGGACTATACCGTGCGTGTGTGGGACATAGATCCGGGTAGTCAAAATTATGGGGAGTGCGTGTTGGGTCCGCTGAGGGGGCACACGGATTACGTGAGTTCGGTGTCGTTTTCTGGGGACGGGTTGCGCATCGTGTCCGGGTCTGGGGACAACACCGTGCGGGTGTGGGACGCGGTGTCTGGGGATTGTGTGTTGGGTCCGCTGTATGGGCACACGGATGGGGTGACCTCGGTGTCGTTTTCTCCGGACGGGTCGCGCATCGTGTCTGGGTCTTACGACAATACCGTGCGGGTGTGGGACGCGGGGTCTGGGGAGTGCGTGCAGACGTTGGAGGGGCACACGGATTACGTGATGTCGGTGTCGTTTTCTGGGGACGGGACGCGCATCATATCGGGGTCTCGGGACAACATTGTGCGGGTGTGGACGCCAACGATGCCATGGGTCAAGTCAATAAGGGTCGAGACAATACCTGTACCACACCTACGTTTCTAATTATAAATACCAGCATGGTGTCTAAGTAATGCACAAGCGCAAGAGGAGCGACAGCGTGTTGAAGCACACAAAGCGTTTCAAGAACCGTTTCGGCAAGCTGCACGCCAAGATAGAGCGTCTGGAGGCGCTGGTGGGCATGCCCGAGGTGAAGAAGAACGTGATGGGGCAGGTCAAGTACCTGTTGGTGAACGACGGCAAGACGGACAATCATTTTCTGCACACGTGCATTTTGGGTCCACCCGGTTGCGGCAAGACGACGCTCGCCAAGGTGCTGTTCGAGCTGTGGAGTTCGATCAAGGTGTTCTCCGAGGGCGCGCGGTTCTCTGTGGTGCACCGCTCCGACCTCGTGGCGCCCTACATGGGTCAGACGGCGGGGCGCACGAAGAAGACGCTGCAGAAGCACAAGGGAGGGTGCATCTTCATCGACGAGTTCTACACGCTGCTGACGGGACAGAGAGACTCGTACGGAGAGGAGGCGCTCGGCGAGCTGAACACGTTCATGAGCGAGAACCCCGACACGGTGGTGATCGTCGCCGGGTACAAGAACGAGGTGGAGCAGGTGTTCAAGGCGCAGCCGGGTCTGCGTCGCCGCTTCGCGTGGAATTTCGAGATTCCCAAGTACACTGGCGCGCAGATCTTCGACATTTTCAAGCTGCAGCTGGAGGAGCACGGGTGGAGAGTGGAGGGGCGCGCGAAGAAGCTGTTTCGGTCAAACCGGTTCAAAAACGCGGGGGGAGACACGCTGAACATTGCGCTCAAGGCGAAGATTCAGTACGCTGAGCGCAACTGGGTGCTGGGCGGGGACAAGCTGCTGCTGTACGAGGACGTAAAGAAAGCGATAGACATTCACTTTAAGACGCGTGCACAGCCGTTGGATATGTACGTCTAGAACCTCCGTACTCTTTGGGTATCCGCTGCACGAGATCCTTTGCGATAATCTGCGTATCTTTGACGGGTAGGTTGAACCGCGAAAGGAAACGTACGAGCAGTGCGGTAGGGTTTCCTGAAAGTTGTACCGTGTGCGTGTACTGCAGCACGAGCTGCTCGACGGAACGAATACCCTGTCGCACGAGCGCGTGCTCGCACGCCGCGCCGATGCCTCTTACGTTTTGCAGCGGCGTAATGTACTTGGGGTACATGAACATCGACGAGGGCGGCACGCGCTGCATGATGTGCCACAATCCGATGGCGTCGGCGAGGGCGGTGTGCGTTTCCATGAATTTTTTCCCCATGACGTGCTCGTAGACGTCGGCGAGTTTGTACGAGGGAAGCGTGATTTTCGTGCGCAGAAAGAGCAGCGAGTCGAAAAAGTACCAGCACGGCATTTGTACGTTGTGACGTCTGCACTCGTGTTCGAGCACGAGCTTGTCGCTGCGGAAGCAGTTGTGCGAGATGAGCACGGCTTGGGGTCCGACCCACTGCGCGAACTTGGCGAATCCGGTTTCGAACGGCACGGCGTGATGTTTCTTGAGATATGCGTCGGTGACGTGCACGCACCCTTTGTGCGTTTTCTTGTCGGTGGGCACGTTCATGATTGCTTGAAACGTAGTGCCGTCGATTTTAACGGCGCCGACGTGCCATATGTGGCAGTCGGACGCGCCGTTGTTGATGTCGCCGACAAACTCAAAGTCTACGAACACGTGGTTGTAGGGGGTTATGGGTAGAGCCATTGAAATAAAATATATATTGTTTATACATATACACCATGTTAAAGTCTATACACGTCGTACTGCAGTCTAAGCGTCCCGGTGTTGCATGTTTGTTTTTTGTAGGTGTGCACGTAGTAGTCCAACTCCTCCTCGCAGTCTCTCCCCTTGCCGTACGTCTGTATGCTGTAGTCCTTTGAAAACCCATCTTGCAGAAACCCAGGCAGTCTGTTTCTTCCCCAGTATTTGTATCTGTCGATATCAAAATCATCTTGATTGTACCTCGTGTATGTATTATATGCATCTGTGTAAACGCACCCGGACCACACAGAATTGATGGTTTTCTCTAGTTCTGTGTAGTAGGGGTAGTCGTTTCCAATAAACCCTGCACATATTGGCAAAAGTTCTGTTGCTTTGTAGTCGTCTCTCCTTTCCCAGATGTAGTATATATTTTCTACGCGCTTACACGCACCGCTGCTATCCGCATTTTCTGTGACATCAAGATACGAGTGCGGAGTGAATTGACCTGACAGCTCTCCGTCGCACTTTTTGCACGTCTGCTGTCCTGCTTCGTCCTGGTATTGGTGGCAGAAAATACACGCGGGATTTGGCGGAACTATGTAGCTGACGACTTCGGTGCGACTGCTGAACTGGCTCCAGTCGATGGTTTTCCCGTAGATAGATCCACAGGGCAAACACGTTTTCGTCTCTGGCTGCGCGAGCATGATCTCGTCACTGTTTGGAAAGTACGCCTCGCGCGCCCACCCAATAGGGCACGCGATGCAGGGTTCGGTTCCGCCGCGATGAATCTGATGATGACCGGACGCGCACTTTTTACAGTGCGTGGTGCCGGCGCTGTCTTGGTAGTATCCTTCCGGACAGATAACGCACGTCCGCGTTGCCGGATCGAACCCTCTCCAGCCGGCGGGGCACGTTTTACAGTCTCCGTCCAGATACTCGCCTGGTTTGCACGATCCACACTCTGTCGGACGAGAGTATGTCACCGATCTCGGCGCGTAGACCCCCTCTGCGAGTGTCACGCTTGTCGTGATGTACGTATCGCCGAGCTGCGGTTTGTACGCCTTGCTCGCTTGCGACGCATCGAACAAGACGATCTGATTCAACTCGTTGCATGGCGTGCACGCAGACAAATCTTTGACGCTCCCCTGCTCGCACTCTCGAAAGATACCCGCGAATCCTTCGTTCGCAACGAGCTTTTGCATCTCTGTTAGCTCGTCCTCTGCAATCGAAACCAACGTATTCTGTTGCGCGATGAGATATCCATACAGCGCGTTTGCCTCGTAGACTGGTATCGAAGCACTTCCCAAGGTTGTTGCGATAGGTAAACTGACCCAATCTATGTTCGTGCCTTCCTGACTATTTATTTCAGTATACGTTGATTCAACAACCACACCCATACGACTAGCTAGATCATCAAGTGCTCTAACAGCTCCCATATAGATTTCTAATGCATTAGCGGCAAAGGGATCAGCCTCAAATGCATCGCGATACGTATTGACTATAGCCAGTGCTGAATTGTAGTTGCTAATCAATTTATTCATCTCACTCTCAATATATTCGGCGAGCTCTCTAAATATGACACTGTACGTGTCTCTTGTTTTTTTCGCCGATATGACATTCGATTCGGCTCTAGTGAGCATGGACGGATCAGACCTGCACGTGTTTGTGCATACGCGACATCTTGCCTGCCCGACGCCGTCTTGAAAGTAGCCTTTCGGGCAGATTTTACACTCTGAAGCCTTTTCATTGTCCTGGTAGTATCCCTTGGGACACAGCGTGCATTTGGTGGTGCACGCGTCCATATTGAACGATCCTCGTGCGCAACTCTTCCGCATGCCCCTATCCATGTACTCGCCTTCACAGTTGCATCCTGATACAATCTGATACGCGTCCGCCACCTCGACGTCTCTAAAGTCGTATCTCGTGTACGAGTCCTTCGCGTCGATAGGACAGTCTTCGTGCGGATGCGAAGGGTTGGCTTCGCACCAGCACGAGCCTACGTAGAAGGCAAACCCTAAGACAGGACCCTTTGCTAACGTCACGCCTCTGCACGCCCTTGCGCACGCCTCGACAGACACAGTGCCCCATGGTTTATTTATCTCCCAACCCTCGGCATTTTGCTTGCATTCGCCCTTGTGCGCGAACTCGTATGTATTGTATGGATTGTCGAAGCCTCCGGCAGCAATGTTGTGACATAAACACTCGCCGCTTTTGCTAAGACGTATGGCGTCCGGAGGGTTGTCGAGTATAAAGTCTGGGTTGTGGTTGTGCTCTTCAGAGGCAATGTTCACGCCGTTGATGCAGCTGTATGCGCACGCCTGGAGACGCTGCTCTTTGGTATCACCGGGTGTTTTGAGATACGTCAGTGTTCTGAACGCGGCAGTGGTAGAAAACAATTTCATTTCTCGGAGTACAAACTTGTCTTCGCAGCCGCATGTCGCGTCGTCTATGTTGGAGTTGTCTGTATACGACTCCATGTTGCACACGAACGGATTTTTTTCGTTGCGCCGATAAAACAAAGAGTTCTCCCATGTCGGTTGCGTATCTCCTCCGCTGACCCTGAATAGACGTGAACCTTGGTTGGGGTGAATCGTGCCACCAATATGACACCTGCACGTGTTTCCGCGCATTTCCATGAAAGACAGTGCGCCGTCGGCGTCCCCCACCTTGTTGATTGCGCGCGTGTTTTTGTACGCTGTCCATGTCGGTTGCACGTAGATTTTAATAGTTGCAATGCGTGGGTACATGCCTGCATTTGAACGGATATCGAAGGACGTGCCTACCCTATCACAATCGTACGATTTCGTGGAGCTCATGATATTGAGTTCCGAACCATCTACGTTTGCGCACGATGCCGAGTCAACAAGCAGCGATATGTCCGTATTTCTCCACGGATCTAAAGTATTGGTGAGCTCCACGCGTTTAAACCGAACGCGCGAAGTATCCAGAATGTAATTGTATCGCGCGTACGCGTCCGGGAAACCTTTCATACCGCCAATGAAGTTATCCACGCAGTGTCCATTAGCAGAGCACAGGGATTTAACAGAATCGTCGTCTAAGTACGTTTGCAGATTGGATGCGCTGAAGTGTGCAATATTTGACACGCCTTCCACCCAAAAACCCCACACGTATGCGCCAGATAACGTCGTGACGACAATACGTAATCCCCAGGATTCTGATTTATAGAATAGCAGCTTGTCGCCCACACGATAAGGGTGTTGATTCGACACTACTACTGATTGGTGAATTACAAAATCACCAGTGACATCCTCGCAAATGGTGTTGTCTTCGCAGTCGAAATTATTGCAGTCTTTGTGCGGGTGCGACGGATTCGCCTCGCAGTAACAACTCCCCCTCTGCCACGCAAAACCTAGTACAGGTCCATTCTTATATATTTTACCACTACACGCTCGTGCGCAGTCGTCCACAGAGGCGTCACCGCTTGTTTCACTATCCTCCCACCCGTCTGCGTTATGTTCACACTCACCGAAATGTGCAAACTCGTACGGTTTCCACGAGTATTGTGTATCCATGTACACGAATTCGTACCGAGTGTAGCTGTCGGGGAAAGCCAGACGAGATGACGCAAAGTTTTCTAGACAGTAGCCTCCCATCGCGCAAGAAGGTCCTTTGTCAACCGAATCGTAAATATCATCGGTTATGTCCGTTATGGCGCTTATACCGTGGACTCCGTAGTTCAGCCAAAAGGAGCTCAACCAAACGCCGTTCAGCCGCGTTGCAACAACACGAGCGCCTCCAGAATCTTCTTGGTAAAATATGAGCTTTTCGCCCAACATGAGTGGATAGTGTTGCCTATGAACATGTGTATTGTATACGAAATCGCCTTTGTACAGTTTACATATTTCCCCGCTTTTACACCCCTCGTTGCAATCGACATGGGGATGTGGTGGGTTCGCCTCACACCAACAAGACCCAGGCGACCATACGAACCCGCGTGCGGGTCCCTTGGGCAGTGTTGTAACTCTGCACGCGTCTGCGCACTCTGTCGCAGTGTGTCTGCCGGCTGGTTTATTTATTTCCCATCCATCGACATTGTTCTCACACTCACCAGGATGCGATAGCACGTATCCGATATTGGTGTCCGATGTCGGTTGCACATCCCAAGTCTCGGTTGCAACAAGCCTTTCCGATGCTTCGTCCTGCGTGTTGCACTCGGTGAACGATAATGCGCACCCAGACAGTGATACCGAAAAGTAAGTGCATTGGCGCCGAACACACTCTTTCTCGCACATCGAGTACGTCACGCTCCCCTGCACGATGTTCAAGTCCTGCGCGGTGACCAGAGTGTCCGCAGGGCACTCGCGATGACCAATGAACTCTGTTTTTACGGCAGGATCATGACCTCTCTCAGGCAATAAAAAGTACACCGGAGCGTCCGTGCGACGGCAAAGACAATTGTAGCCGTCCGTGCCGCAATCCGCGTTCTCCACAAGAGCCACCGCAGTGTAGTTGAAGTACGCTGAACCGCTTTTCGAACTGCAGCCGGGGATAGGAGAGTCGGACGATATGCTCTCCACGATCGCACCAGTGCTCTCGAACGCCTGACGACACTCCTCCTCTGTATCTATTCGGAACGCACCGGTGAGGCAGCTGCCGGCAGTGCGCAGAAAGTAGTTTTCCTCGCGCACCTCGCGCTGCGCGCAGAATATGCCGCATCTGGAAGCGTCCACCTCTGAATCAAAGGTAATCTCGTAGTACGTGCTGTCCGTGATGTTCTTGTCCTCGTGCTCAAGAATCGGTTTGTACAAAGGCTCCATATCGTACACGGTATACTCTTTGTTCGGCTCGTTCATATTAAAGTGCGCGATCTCGTAGTACTGCACGTTGTTAAAGTCGTAGCGAACATAGCCACCGCTCGGTTCACCGCCACAATCAGGATGAGGGTGCGACGGATTCGCCTCGCAGTAGCAGGTTGAACCTGACCAAATGAACCCCAGTGCAGGTCTATTTGCAAGTTGCTGTCCCCTGCACGCGTGCGCGCAGTCGTCTATCGTCTGTGCCGGTTTCTCCATCTCCCATTCTGCCCCGTTCTGCATGCATTCGCCTTGATGCGCAAACACGTACGTCCATTCAGGATCTGTATTGTCGGTACACTCGCCGCGCGCATCGTCGTTGGGCACGAAATCGTAGCACCTGCACCTCCCGGTATTCTCAGTGTACGCAAAGTACTTTGCTGTCCTGTAGTCGAAGAAGCGGCGCTGATCCTCGGTGTCGCGCACTCCCTCAGAGCAACCTGTCAGGCACGACAACGCGCCTTTCGAAGCCAAGGGGAATCCAGGTATAGCTCTCTGACATACGCAATTGTACGTCCCAGTGCATTGGTCAAGAGCGTCATCTGCTGTGTTGAAGTATGTTGTTTTAATCGTCACACTCGTAGAAAACATATTCATAACAAAAATCTGCTGAGAACAGAACGCGGGAACGTTATTTGTATCGTCTGTGTTGTATACAGACGAGATCCCATCTTGCATAGTGGTGAGATAGGCTCTTTCGCATGTGGGTTCGTCTATAATGGTTTTATACCCGTGGTGCTCGCACGTGTGAGAGCTCACAAATACGAATTCAACCGGAGAATAGATTTCGACGACGCGATCAGGGCACATGCTGTTCGGGTAGTCAGTGTTCCAGTCCTCGTGTATACGCTTGGCAGTGTATGGGTTGTCAAAGAAGCCGTCGTCGTCGTAAAAACTGCAGCCGTACCTATTACGTGTACCGACGTCGATACCCTGAGATCCATCCCATGGAGAACGCTCAAAATTCGTTTCGTATAACCAAACCCCCTCTTTCTGTATTCTGTTCCACACCCACGCCTGCTTAAAAAACATGCCGTTCTGGTGAAGCAAGTCGTGGCAGCCTCGGAGCGCGCACTCGATGTACCCAATACTGCCGAGCGCCTGTTCCTCGCAGCCGCTGAGATACAAGACGCCCATATTTCTCTCCACCGCCTGCACCGGCTGCGTGCCGGCAGAGCGTCCGGCGTACACAGAACCCTTCACGCCCACACGACGATCGCTGTCGTACGTGTGAAGATGCTCGCGCCCAATATTGAACACTCTGCGCGTGTCCTGCGACGTCACCTCGAGGCATCCCAGCGGCGCCGAGATGATGCGGAACAGCTGAGCGTCCTGCTCCTCTGTCTTTCCGGCTTCGCCGCACTCGTTGCTCGCTCTGATCTCTTTGCGCACGCAGCTGCAGTTCATCGAGCTGTATTCTTCATAGTACGTCGTGTACAGCGGATCGCCGCTGAGAACGCTCTCGAACTGCTCTTTGACGTTTTTGTACACCTCTGGCACGCGATCGCCGCGAACCATAAAGCCGTGTATCATGTCCTCCTCGTCGTTCTCGTTCTCGCCGATCTCGTACTCCTTTTCCACACACGCTTCGAAGCAGTACCTCACGGCATCCTCGCGCGTCACTGCGGGAGACTTGTCCTTGAACTCGGACGCGAACACGTACTTGTGCGCTGTCTCGTAGGTTTCGTGCAGACAGGGCATGTCTGTGATATGCTCGTAGTCGTACAAGTAGTCCACGCGCGGCGTATCGTCGTTACAGTCGGTCGCGCGTCCAATCACGCGTATCTCGTCGGCGTTCGTCGCGTAGTTAAACACGCTCCTCGACTTGTCGGCGTCAGGCAGCGACACGTTCTGAGTGATACCCGGATGTGGACGGCATATCTCTAGCAGTGAATCCTTGAAGAAGCTCTCGTCGCGAATAGGTGCGCGATTCTCGAACGGCGTGAAGGACATGTAGCGATCCGAAGCGTACACGGTACCCTTGGGACAGCAGCCTTCGCCCAAGCGCGCGTCCTCTTCCGACAAACCATTCAAGCACGTGCAGTACTCGCCGTCCTCGGACTCTATGCCCCCGAGAATGCACGTCTTACGAGGATCTCGACACAAATCACCCGTAAAACCCCGCATGCACGAGCAGTCGCGACGATTGAAGTTTCCGTCCACAGGATCGCGCTGGTCCTCTGACACGCACACCGACTGAGTGCCCACAAACTCGTACATGTCGTACAAAGAATTCTCCGAGTGAGCGCACGCGGTGTCCTCAAATATGCAGTAGCACTCTCCGTCCTCGGGACTCCCCACCGTGCGCTTGATCATGATGCCGATCGCCGGATCCTCTCCAAAAGGGTATAAAGAGGTCGAGGCTGGCGGATCCTTGTCGACGCACGCCTCTGCACACACATCCGCCTCGCGCCCGATCTTCAATCCGGGGTTCATATTGTTCTCGCCGTACTCGAACATCTTCACCATGCGCCCCTCACACTCCGCATCGCGCTGTATGAGCTCGATGCGTGAGGGAGTCGTATGCATATCAAAAAGATCTACTGGCTCTGCTGCGCACAAGCACATATCAATAGATAACCAATCTCTTCTCTCAGCGCACTGAATATTCGACTCGTGCGTATTGTAAAACACAACGTAGTTTCCAAACACCGTATATGTTAAATGACACCCATGCGCTAACGTTGGGTCGTTTTGAAGTGGAGCTGAGTTATGTACAGTGACATAATCAATCGCATCTGCTATCGCAAAGCACTCTTCTTTCGATAAAAAGTCCCTGCAGTACCCCGACGAGCGAAAAACTGCTATAAACTCCGAGACTCCACACGGGTCCTTGTCGTAACAAATGCACTCTGTACCCTCGAGCGAGTTGGGCATCACGGTCATGTACGCAGTGAACACCGCCTCCGCAATATTCCATGTGCGCCCGCGTCCTGTGGGAAGCATTGTAGAGTCCACCTTGTCCGAACTCTGACCGTCGAGTGCCGTCCAAACGTCCTCGGCGTCGGCGCACTCCTGCTGGGTCGTCAGATTCTGACACCAACACTTGAACACGTCGCGCTGCTCGTAGTACTTTCTGCCGCCGAGTCCAAAATTCGCGGTGGGATCGTCGTACATGCCCTCTGGCAAAAACTCGTGCGTAAATACCGCCACCGCCGCCTTGGTGTAGTCACCCTCTTTGGACACGCCGTTGCGCGCGCACTGCTGCACGCAATCGACCATCGACACAGCGTCGTAGGGCACGTGCGGCTGAATCGTTTTGCCGTTCTCCCCGCCAACACGCCCAAACGCATCTCTATCAATACACGCGTGCGTCACGACTTGGCTTTCAGCGATGGCGTTTTCAATGCGGATGTCCACCACGATCCGATCCGACTCGTACTTGCACTGCTCCTTGCACGTGTCCTCCATAGAGAAATCCGTCACCTCGATGATCTGCCGCTTATCGAGCACGTCGTTCTTGCAAAAACATCCCTCGGCGCAATCCGTGCCGCTGCCAGTGTTGAGCGCGAACGTAGAGTCGTACATAATGCAACCGGGAGCGAGGTCGTCTCTGGAAATACGCTCGAGCTTGAACTCGTAGGGAGAGCGACACACGCGCTGCAATCCGGACGCAGTGTTGGGCGACTCGCTAAAGTACGCCTGGGTTCCGAACGTGCACCCTTTCGGCTTGGAATCGTCTCGCGTGACCCCCGGCTTGCCCAGGAACACCGCCGCCTGCTCGCACGTCTCCAACGTCAGGTCGCAGCGCGTCACCAGCGTCGCGGTCACCGCCTCCAACACAAACTCGGGGAAAAACTCACTCACGGCAATCATACACTCTTGGGGATCCTCGACGCGCACCTCGCAGTCGTCCGAAAACGTGTACGCCTTGACCACGAGAGGCAGCTGGGACGTGCACAAACCGTCGAGCTCCATGCTCGTGGACTCTTCAGACGAAGCGGGAAACACCCTGGTGCCCACCTCGGCGCAACCGTCAAAACTGGCAGTGATCGTATCGTCCTCAAACGTCTTGCCCAAAAACGCCGCCGCCTCGCGACAATTCGCCGGATCGACGTGCACGAAACCGTCCGTACCGCACTCGTGCGCCACATACTTGAGGGTTTTGACGTACAAAGGTTCACTGGCGCTCGTGACGTGCACCATAGCGTCCCCGTCGTTGTTGCGCGGCGCATTATCGAACGTCACGTCGTCGTCCACCTTGCCGCAAAAACACTGCGTCTGGGTCTCCGTAATCGTACCCAACCCCAACAAAGATCCCCAGTTGCACGTGCCCCTGCCGTTGCAGGGTCCATCCTCCCCCATGCCCCTGCACGTCTTGGTACCGCGCGCGCCAAAGTACCCCTCGGCTGGCGTGCGGCAGTTATGACCGGTATAGTGACCCATAGCATCATGCTCGAAACAGCGACACATACCGCAAATGACCCTGTAATTGGGCAGCACGGCGCAAGGGAGCACCACAGGGCGGTGCTCCAACTCTATCAGAGGCATCGTGTGCCGCTCGCGCGTGCTCATCACAGTGTCGAAGCAGGGCATGTGAGGCTCGGCGGATTTGTACGGCTTGCGGTACAGCGCGCCGTAGACGTAGTAGTCGTTCGACACGGTAGGACGCTCCTCGACGGGGATCAGCACGTCGCCGAACACCCTGTCGTATAGAATCCAATTTTCCTCCGACACGAGCGTGCCAATGATCTCACCGTCGTCGTTCGTCGCGGTATTGCACTCGGCGGCGTCCACAAGCAGACACTGACACGTACCGGCTGTAGGTATGATGTTGAAGCCTTCGTACTGCGCACACAACGTCATGCACGCGTCCAGGGCGCCGTCCACGGGAAGCTGGTACTCTACCATGGGTGCCTCGCAGCGTTTGTCGAGCTCCTCGACGCGAAAGTAGTAGCCGAGCGTCACGTTCAGGCGCTGGTAGATCTCCGCGCCCTCGGACTCGAACACGTAGTGCACCGTATCGTTGATCCGCACGAGCTTGTCGCGCGCCAAGTAACCGAGCTCGTAGGGACAAACCCACGACTCTATGGCGTCGCGCACCTCGTAGATATCGTCGCGCTCGTACTCAATCTCACGCTCCTCGCACGTGCCGTGACCCGAGCAGCTCAGAGGTCCCGGATTCGCCTCGCAGCGGAGATGGCACTTGTACCCGGTAAACGACTGATCACAATCGCAGCCGTTCGTGTCGCGGCACACACCATGACCAGAACACACACTGTCCATCGTACGCATGTCGTAGCCGGGACAAAACTGGTCGCACGCCACTCCGCGGTACGGCGTCTGAAGACTAGTCGGCTCCTCATACAGAAGACCCACGCCAGACTCACCCAAATCCAAATCCTCCGCGTAGTCGCACACGCACTTGCTGCTCACAACAAACCCCTTGCCGCTGCAAGGCACCTGGTCCACGGTTCCAGGCGCCTCGTTCGAACAATCGCCGACGCGGTACGACGTGCCGCGCGCAAAGTGCTTGAGCGCGCGAATGTGGCTGCAAGGGACCTCCAGACGATGCTCGAGATCCTTGTAGCAGCGCAGGAAGCGACTGCGATCCTCCCAGGCGGCAGCGAGCTCGAGCTCCTGAATCGCGTAACGATCGACATAGGGGTCGCGGAACGCATAGCGATCCACGTTCTCGTCGGAATCGCAGTTGTTCGTGCAGAAACACTGCGAACGATTGAGCGCAAACGCCTCCACGTCCATCGCCGAGCACGCCCCGGCACAGAACGCCATATGGTCCTCGAAATCCGTCAAACCCAACTGCACGGGGATCGCGTCCTCGCACATACCGCCGCCGGCGAACGAGTACGGCGCGTTCCTGTCCACCAACTCGAAACGCTCGGTGTCCATCGACGCAGGACACTCCACGTCGGAGGAATCCTCTGAGCACGCGCACTCGTTGCCGCGCTTGAAGAACGACTGGGCAATGCCACCCTTGGTGCCTCCTCCGCACACG
>MDTD01181525.1_pt1 | contig 13593 bp, 10 predicted proteins | sample 811221 | NCBI WGS metagenome assembly MDTD01 (sample SAMN05326646, study PRJNA326480) | marine metagenome | isolation source: seawater | place: Pacific Ocean: South West | collected 2011
AGCTTTGTGTTCTCGGCCTGAAACGTCCATGCGATGAACGCCGTGAAGCCGCCGGTTTCATCCTGCTGCCGGCGCACTCGCTCGAGATGCTCGACGCGGTGCTCGATGTTTTCCACGTGGCCAAACATCATCGTTGCCGTGGTGGCCATGTCCAGTTTGTGCGCAATGGCCATCACCTCAAGCCAGTCGTCGCTCATCGCCTTCAGCGGCGCGATGCGGTTGCGGACCTCGTCCACCAGTATCTCACCACCGCCACCGGGGATGGAGCCCAAACCGGCATCGTGGAAATCCCTTATCAACGTCTCGAGAGGTTCGTCGAATACATCTCGAAAGTGGATGAACTCACTTGGGCTGAAAGCATGGATGTTGATTTGCGGAAACTTGGCCCGGATGTGTGACAACAGGTCGAGGTACCATTGTTTGTCCAGCTTGGGATGGTGCCCCCCCTGCATGAGAATCTGCGTGCCCCCCAGCGCGACGGTTTCCTCGATTTTTTTGTCGATCTCGTCGTGCGTGATGACGTAGGCGTCGGCCTGTTTTTCCGACCGCCAAAACGCGCAAAACTTGCAATAGACGTTACAAACGTTGGTGTAGTTGATGTTGCGATCGACGATGTAGGTGACGATGTCGTTGCCTTGGCCGTCGTAGGCATCGGCCTTGGCCAAGCGACGTCGACGGTCGGCCAGCGCACCCAGTTGCTGCAGCGGCAGACTGTACAAATCAACGGCCTCGGGACCAGTGATGCGGTCGCCGTTCCACACTTTTTGGCAGAGGTCGTCCATTGTGGCTTCAGAACCCACGCGGGGAGTTTACTGTTTCACGGCCAAAAGGCAACGCGCTTGGCCAAGCGGTGCGCTTACGATCAACCCTTGGCCTGCTGCTTGGCCCAGGCATCCCGCAGTGTGACGGTGCGGTTAAAAACCGGCCTGTTCGGTTGAGAGTCCTTTGCATCGGCACAAAAATAACCCAAGCGCTCGAACTGATACAGCGCCCCCGGTGATGCCTCTGCAAGCCCCGGCTCCAGCTTGGCCTCGCTGATTACTTCCAGCGAATCCGGGTTCAGGTGATCGATGAACGATTTACCATCCTCTTCCTTGTTCGGATCCTCCGCCGTGAAAAGCCGATCGTACAGCCGTACCTCCGTCTCAAACGCCTCGGTGGCCGACACCCAGTGGATGGTGCCCTTGACCTTGCGGCCGTCCGGGGCGTTGCCGCCTCTTGTCTCGGGATCGTAGGTGCAGTGCAGCTCCAGCACCTCCCCCGCGGCATTCTTGATGACCTCCTGACAAGTGATAAAATAAGCGAAGCGCAGGCGAACCTCGCGTCCCGGCCCAAGCCGGAAAAACTTCTTCGGCGGATCCTCCATGAAGTCATCGCGCTCGACATAAATCTCTCTCGTGAACGGCATCGTGCGCGTCCCGGCCTCGGGGTCTTTCGGGTTGTTGACCGCTTCAAGCTCCTCGACTTTCCCCTCCTCGAAGTTCGTGATGACCACTTTCAACGGACGCAAAACCGCCAGTCGGCGCTCTGCCGACTCATTCAAATCCTGCCGGATGCTGTGCTCGAGCAGAGCCACGTCGGTCAGGCTGTTGAACTTGGTCAGGCCAATGGTTTTGCAGAACGACCGGATGCTCGCCGGGGTGTAGCCGCGGCGACGCAACCCGGAAACCGTCGGCATGCGGGGATCGTCCCACCCATCGACATGCCCCTCCTCCACGAGCGACAACAACTTGCGCTTGCTCAGGACGGTGTAGGTTAAATTGAGACGGGCGAATTCAATCTGGCGCGGGTGGCAATCGACAGCGACGTTGTCCAATACCCAATCGTAAAGGGGCCGGTGCACCTCAAACTCCAGCGTGCAGAGTGAGTGGGTGATTCCCTCGACCGAGTCCGACAGGCAGTGTGTGAAGTCGTACATCGGATAGATGCACCACTTGTCGCCGGTACGGTGATGTTGTGTTTTGCGAATGCGATACAGCACCGGATCGCGCATGTGCAGGTTTGGCGAGGCCATGTCGATCTTCGCCCGCAGCACCCGCGTGCCATCCTCGAATTCCCCGTCTCGCATGCGTTGAAACAACTCAAGATTTTCCTCCGGCGACCGGTCGCGGTACGGGCTGTTTTTGCCGGGGCGCGTTGGCGTGCCTCGATGTTCGGCGATTTCGTCCAGCGACAGTTCGCATACGAACGCCTTCCCGTTTTTGATCAACTCAACCGCGAAGCCATACAACTTCTCAAAATAGTCCGACGCGAAGTAAAGATTTTTGCCCCAGTCAAAACCAAGCCAGGCCACGTCCTCCTTGATCGAGTCGACATACTCGACATCTTCCTTCACCGGATTCGTGTCGTCAAAACGCAGGTGGCAGACTCCCCCCTCGTTTTCCTGCGCGAGACCAAAGTTCAGGCAGATCGACTTGGCGTGCCCGATGTGAATGTATCCGTTCGGCTCCGGTGGAAACCGCGTCACCGTCGAGTCATGCTTCCCATTGGCGAGATCGTTCGCGATGATTTCACGAATAAAATCGCGCGACTCAGGTGCCGTTTCGCCTCGGTTTGTCTCTGCTGAATTGTCGTTTGGATTCCCCATCGTGTCATTGGCCAGCCGGCTGGCGACCAAACGGCGAGCCTAAATCAGCTCCGGAACTTGGCCAAGCGCATTAACCATGCGGCAACTCCGCACTTCACAGCTCCGGAATTCTACCGTTGACTGTGGCAGCGCTTGGCCAAGCGGCGGGCGCCCTGTCATGCCTGAAAATGCCCCTTTCATTTTTGATGTCCACCTCGACCTGTCGATGAATGCCCTCGAGTGGAACCGCGACCTGTCGCGACCGCTCACCGAGATTCGCGAACGTGAGGCCGGGCAGACCGATAAACCGGATCGCGCCAAGGGTACCGTTTGTCTGCCGGAGATGCGCCGCAGCAATATTGGCCTTAGCGTCGGCACGCAGATCGCCCGCTACACCAAGCGCAACAATCCACTGCCCGGCTGGCATTCCCCCGCCCAGGCTTGGGCGCAAACGCAGGGCCAACTGGCTTGGTACCGCGAGATGGAACAACAGGGCGAGCTGGCTCAGATCTCTAACCTCGAACAACTCGAGGCCCACTTGGCCAAGTGGGAATCCGGCCCGACCGAGTCGCTCCCGGTCGGTTATGTGCTTAGCCTCGAAGGGGCCGACTCAATGGTCACGCTTGGCCATCTGGAGCAAGCTTACGCCTCCGGGCTCCGAGCGCTTGGCCCGGCGCACTACGGCCCGGGCACTTATGCCCCGGGGACGGGCGAGAGCGGCCCGCTTGGCCAAGCGGGACCGGATCTGCTCCGCGAGATGGAGCGCTTGGGGATCATCCTCGACGTTACCCACCTGAGCGACGAGTCGCTCGATCAAGCGATGGATTTATTCAGCGGCACCGTCTGGGCCAGCCACTGCAACTGCCGGGCGCTGGTGCCGGGCGACCGACAGCTCAGCGATGAGCAGCTCAAGCGGGTGATCGAGCGAGACGGCGTCATCGGTGCAGCGTTTGACGCGTGGATGCTGATCCCCGGTTGGAAACGCGGGGAGACTACGCCAGAGTCTTCAGGCGTCTGTCTGTCCCATGTCGTTGACCACATCGACTACGTCTGCCAACTCGCCGGAAACGCAAAACACGCATGCCTCGGCACCGATCTGGACGGGGGCTTCGGCCTAGAGCAATCACCTGGAGACATGGACTCCATCGCCGGCCTGCAAAAGCTACCAGCGATGCTGTCCGGCCGCGGTTACTCTGAGGAAGATATCGCCGGCATCATGGGCGGGAACGCGATCGGCCTGCTGCGCCGCGCCTGGTCGTAGGGTTTGCTCGCGGTTTTGTCGCCGTCTGTTTAAGCTGCCGCGCCTTCGATGAGCGAGCCGGAGAAACAAAACGAAGCCCCACAACCCAGCGTGATGGACGAAATCTCACGCCTATGGGCCGGGCTTCCGGACAAGCCGTTGTTTCTCGCACTGATCGGCACTTGGCTGGTTTTCTTCCATTTTCTTGGCAATTCCACTCTGGGGTACGTCGATACCCACTCGCTTTACGCGTGGATGAACTACACTTACAGCACCTCAAAAGATGATGAGTTGGGCTACATCACCCCGCTGATTGTACTGGGGTTGTGCTACTGGAAACGCGACGATCTACTGGCCGCACCCAAGCGCACGTGGTGGCCGGCGTTGGCGCTGGTGGCGCTTGCGTTGGCGATCCACCTGATCGGATATGTCATCCAACAAGCCCGGGTTTCGATCGTCGGTTTTTACTTTGGCATATACGCCTTGACCGGATTGGTCTGGGGTCCGAGCTGGCTGCGAGTCAGTTTTTTTCCGTGCCTGCTTTTCGCCTTCGGCGTACCGGTTGGCACGATGGCCGAGACGGTAACCGTGCCACTCAGCCACATCGCCTCCGACATCACCGGCTGGATCTGCGGGACGTTGCTGGGGATCGATATCATTCAGGAGGGGGTGCAGATTTCAGACTCACAACGGCGTTACACCTACGCCATCGCCGCGGCATGCAGCGGGTTGCGAAGCCTGATCGTCACGCTCGCTTTCTTCACCATCTACGGGTTCGTGGCGTTCACAAAAAAATGGAAAACCGGCGTGATCATCCTGTCGGCGTTTCCGTTGGCCGTTGCTGGGAATGTGCTCCGATTAACATTGATTATTCTGGCCGCAGAAATGGTCGAAACGGCCAAGCCGGGTGACGGCCAAGCCGCAGGCAACTTCGTGCACGACAACGGCATCCTCAGTCTGCTGCCCTATGTGCCGGCTTTTATCGGCGTGTTCATCCTAGGCCGCCTCATCAAGGAGGATGATCAAAGCGACCCCGAGACCGATCCAACTTTATCTGGAAAGGAAACCAATGAATAAAAAGGCGATCTCCATCCTGATCGTTTTCCTCTTGATGATTGGGGTGTCCACCGCCTTCCTCAGCAAGCTCACCTTCGCGCTCGGTGACCCCGGGGTACGTCTTGCTGAGATGCAGATTCTTAACGAGACCAACAAAGTCGTCCGCACTAATGGCGTGGCCCTGCCGGTTGACGTCCTGCAGTGTGTCTCGGAGGCAACACCCATCACCACCAAGGAATTGGATTGGCTCCCATCCGACACGACCTACGGCCGGCGACGGTATACGTTACCCGACAAGATGTGGATCGACAATAACGTGGTTCTCATGGGCCAGGATCGTACCTCCATTCACAAGCCGGAATACTGCCTGCCCGGTCAGGGGTTCACCATCGACCACCGTGAAGTCGTCAACATCCCGATCGAGCAGCCTCATGACTACGATCTGCCGGTCATGAAACTAACAACATCGCGACCGTTCCGGGACAGAAACGGGAACGAAGTGCAAATGCGCGGTATTTACGTCTACTGGTTTGTCGCAGACGGCAAGCTGGCCACGGATCACTTTGACCGAATGTGGACGATGACCAAGGGCCTGCTCACTGAGGGTGAACTTCAGCGCTGGGCCTACATCTCCTATTTCGCCATCTGCCAACCGGGCGCGGAAGACAAAACCTACGCCAAGATGGCGAACTTCATCACGGAATCCGTACCCAAGTTTCAAACCACCACTGGCCCGCCCAAGGGCTGATCACCTGCCGGACTTGGGCCTCGTCTCAAGGAACGCCTTGAGTGCCATCGCCGATTTTTTCCCAAAACCGGGCACCTGTTGAATCTCCTCCAACGAGGCAGAACGCAGCCGATGTACCGAGCCGAATTTTTTCAACAACGCCGCCTTGCGACTGCCGCCGATTCCCGGCAAATCATCCAGTACGCTCTCCGAAATCTTCTTCAATCGTAGCTCGGCGTTGTAGGTGTTCGCAAACCGGTGAGACTCGTCGCGCACCCGCTGCAGTAACTTCAGCGCGCCGCTGTCCAAGCCCAAGCGCAACGGCTTGCTCTCCCCGGGCTGAAAAATTTCCTCGAACTCCTTGGCCAAGCCGATGACCGGCAAATGATCCAGCCCCAACTTGGCCAACTCTCGAATGGCCATCCCAAGTTGCCCCTTTCCTCCGTCGATCAGAATCAAGTTCGGCATCGTGCGCTGCTCACGCTTCAGCCGACTGTAACGCCGCCGCACCGTCTCCGCCATGCAGGCAAAATCGTCCTGCGCCATGACACTCTTCATGCGAAACCGTCGGTACTGTGCCCGATCCGGTTTGCCGTTAAGAAAGCTGACCATTGACGCCACCATGAACGTCCCGCTGATGTTGGAGATGTCGAACCCCTCAATTCGCTTGGGAGGCTCAGGCAAACCAAGCACTTGGCCAAGCGCTGCGAGGTCGCGCTTGAAGTCAATCGCTCCGGGCAATTTCACCGGCATGCGTGTAAATTTTCGCGACTTACGGGTGGTTTCTCGCAAATCTAGAATCATATCCCGATAGCGGGCCGCTTTTTCAAAATCCCGTGCCTCGGAAGCTTTTTGCATCTCCGCCTCGAGTTCGTTCTCCCAATCAGCTGTCTTGCCGTCGAGATAATCACACGCCGACTCCACCTGTTTTTTGTAATCCTCCAAAGAAACTTTCTCTACACATGGCGCGGAACAATGCTGCAGGTGACCGTAAAGACAATGCTTGTAGTCACGCTCCGTTGGCATCAGCGGCCGGCAGCCGCGCAGGTTAAATTTCTTTCGCAACTGGGAGATCGTCCTCCGGCAAGCTCCTCCACTGACAAATGGCCCAAAATACTTCGCCCCATCCTGCTGCCTCATCCGGGTAAAGGTAAACCGCGGGATTGCATCGTTCAGGTTCACCTTGATCAACAGATAATTCTTATCGTCCCGAAAACTGACATTGTATCTGGGTTTAAATTCTTTAATCAACTTGCTCTCCAGCAGAAGAGCTTCCGGTTCGCTCTTGACGATATGAACATCGAAATCCTCGATCGCCTCGATTAAGGCAGCGAGCTTCAAATCCCACCCTTGGCGGCGTGAGGGATGGAAGTACTGGCTGACCCGCTTCCGCAACGCCCGGGCCTTGCCAACATAGATCACCGTGCCAAACCGGTCACGCATCAGGTACACCCCCGGCTTGTGCGGGAGCTTACTGAGTTTGCTGCGAATGCGATTGTTGGCCGGCATGGCGTCCACGCTTCTAAAGACTCAACCGAGGCGGTTCAAGAAATCAGGCAGCAACCAAGCGCTTGGCCAAGCGCACCATCGTGTTGCCTTTGGCCAACGAATATGTTCGATTCAGCCGTTCTGCCATTTCGGCAGCGACTCCAGTTGAATTCAAAATGCCTCAACTCGACAGCAATCAGCTTTGGGAACGGTTCAAAAAATATTACACCGAATTCCCTTCCATCAACCTAAGCTTGGACATCAGCCGGATGAATTTCACCGAGGAATTCATCGAGGAAATGCGTCCACGCTTGGCCAAGGCGTTCAGGGCCATGGCTGAATTGGAAGCCGGCGCTATTGCAAACCCGGATGAAAACCGAATGGTCGGCCACTATTGGCTTCGTAATTCCAGCTTGGCACCGACAACGGAAATCAAGACCGCCATCGACCAAACCTTGGCTGACATCAAAGCCTTTACAGCCAAGGTACACGCCGGGGAAATCACCGGTTCAGATGGCAATTTCGAACACTTCCTCATTATAGGAATTGGAGGCTCAGCACTGGGTCCGCAGTTTGTTTCCAAAGCACTGACACAGCCCGGTCAAGACCGGATGACACCTTGGTTTATCGACAACACTGACCCAGACGGAATCGATCAAATTAAGGCAAAATTGGCCAATTTACTGGGGAAAACGCTCGTTATCGTCATTTCCAAGTCGGGTGGTACCAAGGAAACCCGCAACGGAATGCTCGAGATTCATGCCGCCTACGAGGAAGCGGGATTAGACTTTTCAAAACATGCAGTAGCCATCACCGGCGAAGGAAGCAACCTTGATCAGATCGCATCAACCGAGAGCTGGGTTCAACGATTTCCGATGTGGGACTGGGTCGGTGGTCGCACCAGTGAAACCTCTGCTGTAGGCCTCCTGCCTGCCGCCCTCCAAGGATTCGACATCGACGGGTTTCTCAGAGGTGCTGCCGCTTGCGACGAAGTCACTCGTAACGAGTCGTTCGAGGAAAACCCAGCGGCGCAACTCGCTGCCATGTGGTATTACTCCGGCGACGGTCAGGGAAGAAAAGACATGGTCATCCTCCCGTACAAGGATCGGCTGGAGTTGTTCTCAAAATATCTCCAGCAACTCATTATGGAGTCATTAGGTAAAGAGTTGGATCTAGACGGCAACATCGTAAACCAAGGCATCGCCGTCTACGGCAACAAAGGCTCTACCGACCAACATGCGTACGTGCAACAGCTTCGCGATGGAATCCACAACTTTTTCGTCACGTTCATTCGAGTCCTGACACATCGTGATAACACGTCTATGGAGGTCGACCCCGGAATCACCACAGGCGATTATCTCGATGGTTTTTATCAAGGCACACGAAAGGCACTTTATGAAAATAATCGGGAGTCTATAACAATCAATATTAACAACATTGATGGTTTTAATATAGGGATGCTCATCGCTTTATATGAAAGAACAGTAGGTTATTATTCATCATTAGTTAATATCAACGCTTACCATCAACCTGGTGTTGAAGCTGGCAAGAAGGCTGCCGGAGAAATAATTGAAATCCAGCGTAAAATTGCGCTTTTTCTTAAGGAAAATGCAGAAAGAAGATATTCACTCATCGATTTAGCAGTCGAAATTGGGGGGGAATCTAAGCATGAAGAGATATATCTGATTTGCCAAAATCTTGCAGAAAATCCATCGACTGGCATCACAAAAACCGGAGGCGACACAATCGACTCAACACATTATAGCGCGAACTAGACGATGTTTGTTTACCCAAAAAAATATGACGTCATCGTCGTCGGTGGAGGCCACGCTGGAGTCGAAGCCGCACTCGCAGCAGCGCGGATAGGCTGCCAAACATTGATGCTCACAATGAACGCAGACACTATCGGGCAGATGTCCTGCAACCCGGCGATTGGAGGGTTGGCTAAAGGACATCTCGCACGTGAAATTGATGCGTTGGGAGGAGAGATGGGAAAGTGCACGGATATGACCGGACTGCAATTCCGCATGCTCAATACGAAGAAGGGTCCGGCCGTGCGAGCGCCCCGAGCACAGTGCGACAAAAAAGCGTACCAGTTCCGAATGAAATGGATCTGTGAACGCGAACCTAATTTGGATGTTCGCCAAGGCCAGGTGGCATCGCTTGTGCATAAGAGCGGAAGAGTCTCTGGAGTTCAAACAACCATGGAGATTCACTACGAAGGAAAAACCGTAGTCATCACAACCGGGACATTCCTAAAAGGCCTAATGCACGTCGGTGCAAATAAGCAAACCGGAGGTAGAGCTGGAGAAAGTTCGGTGGGTGGGTTTTCTGATTCTTTAAAATCTGTCGGGCTGGAACTCGGCCGATTAAAAACCGGGACACCTCCACGGTTGTTAATGCGTTCCATTGATTTTTCAAAAACAGAAGAACAGCCCGGAGACGATCCCATCCCCTTTTTCAGCTTCTGGAAAGAAGAATTGTTCCACGTGGAACATTCTGGGGTTAATCCAAAAGATATTGGCCATTCCGATGGGAAATATCCTCCCGGTTCCACTTTAGACCGTCTAAACGGCCAATTACCGTGTCATATTACCTTCACCACAGACAAAACGGCTGAAATCATTAGGAAAAACCTTCACAAATCCCCGATGTATTCGGGTGAAATTGAAGGGGTTGGCCCGAGATACTGCCCATCAATTGAAGATAAAATCGTTCGTTTTGCAGACAAGGAGCGCCATCAGATATTTTTGGAACCGGAAGGGATTGCCACGGATGAAATGTATGTAAACGGGTTCTCGACCTGTTTACCGTTCGACGTCCAGTACGAAATGGTCCGATCGATTATAGGATGTGAAAACGCTGAAATCCTAAGGCCAGCCTACGCTGTGGAATATGATTTTGCCTTTCCTACCCAGCTAAAAAATACACTTGAAACGAAACCCTGTGAAAACCTTTATTTAGCCGGTCAAATCAACGGAACATCAGGCTACGAAGAAGCTGGGGCTCAGGGCTTAATTGCAGGAATTAACGCTGCGCTCAAAGTTCAACAAAAAGCGGCATTGGTTTTAAGAAGAGATCAGGCGTATATCGGCGTGCTTATTGATGATCTTATTACCAAGGGAACAGCCGAACCTTATCGTATGTTCACCTCCCGTGCTGAATACAGACTGTTACTCCGTCAGGACAACGCAGACCTTCGTTTATGCGAGATTAGCCGTGAGATTGGACTCCTTTCTGATCGGCAGCACGCCATCTTTAAAAGCAAAAAGCACCAATACGACACGGAATTGGAAAGAATTCGCGACCAAAGAGTTGGCACAGATTCGTTGGAACAATTGTTAAAACGTAATGATTATTCGCATGAAGACTTACCTCAGCCTGACCAGACTCTTTTGCCTGAAGTCGCTGAACAGGTTGAAATCACAGTAAAGTATGCCGGTTACATCGAACGCCAAGAAGCCGAGGTTAAGCAGTTTAAAAAAATGGAATCCCGCTCCATTCCCGATTGGATCGATTACGACCAAATCCCCGGCTTACGCACTGAATCCAGGCTTAAACTCAAAGAAATACAACCGGCTACAATAGGCCTAGCCTCCAGAATATCCGGAATAAACCCAACCGATATCTCATTGCTTATGGTCCGGATTAAACGAGGAAAAGAGGAATTGAAGAGTGATATCGCCGACATCGATTCTCCTGGCCCTCACAATTCGTGTTGTGGCGACTTGTAATGTTCCACGTGGAACAATCCTAAAGCAGTCTCCCAATTATGGGTTTTAGTTTCTCCACTGCGGCGCTTGGCCAAGCGCTGCGTTCAGTCATAATTGCGTTTTCCAACACTTGCTGACTTGGCCAAGTTGGTCTCTCTGGAATGAGCGGTATGGCCTTACGAATGATCTCTTTGGCGTTAGAGACGTTCTTGGTCATATGAGTGATGACCGTTTCGACCGATACCGGTTCTTCCTCCACCTTCCAACAATCGTAATCTGTGACAAGCGCCAACGTGGCATACGATATTTCCGCCTCTCTCGCGCATCGAGCTTCTCCCAGATTAGTCATCCCTATCACATCAAAGCCAAGTTTTTGGTTTCTCAGAGACTCAGCCCTTGTACTGAAAGCTGGGCCTTCCATGTTCACATACGTTCCCCGGTCGTGAATTTCAACCGGTACATTCTGCGATACACTCAACAGTATTTGTCTCAGCCTTTCACATATCGGCTCGGCAAATGGGATATGACCAACTATTCCTCCACCAAAGAAAGTATGTGTTTCGGACTGCTTGGTATTGTCGATGAATTGATCGACCAGCACGATATCACATGGCGCGTATTTCTCTTGTAGCGACCCCACTGCACTGGCACTGATAATCCATGATACACCCAGTTGTTTCATGGCCCAAATGTTGGCTCGATGGTTTAATTCACTCGGCATGATTCGATGTCCTCTCCCGTGGCGGGGGAGAAACACCACTTCTCTGCCTTCTAGGTTCCCAACTAAAAACTCATCAGAGGGCGACCCGAATGGGGTGCTCACTTCAGTCCATTTTTCAGCTTCAAAGCCTTCAATCTCATAAAGCCCGCTTCCACCAATGATGCCAATTTTTTCCATGCAAAGAAGGTATCAAATAACAGTTAGTTAATAAGTAAAACTTATATATATTGTATAATATTATTCTGTAATTAGTTGGGCGTGTTTTTTTCCTTTAGCGGTAAGGACCCATTGTTGGCCTTTTTTAAAGACCAGTTTTCGACAGGGGGCGGCCTTGTAAACTTCAGGGTTTACCTCTATCAGACGCACCTCATTTTGTTCCAAATCATCAATGTTTATGGGGATAATCTTTATCGGGAGGCCATTCGTGTTTAGGTGAATTTCGTAAGCTCCGGATGGGTTGGTTCCTATATTTTGACTGAGGAGTTGAGGGAATCTCTTAGCCCAATCCAAATTCGCTTTCCTTATTTTTAATCGACATAGCAATGGCTGAGATTGAATAAACTGAAGCAGGCTAAACGATCGTTTGTTGGCATTGGCGTTTCGTTGTTCCATGAAAACTTTCCATGGGTCGATGCCGATTAGGTTCTGGCCATTCCACATACCGTGATCGTTGCGTTGCCCTGGAAAGTTATTTTTGTACCAAGTTGGAAAATCGTCATTGGCCAGAAGATTTATCTCGAAATGTAAGTGCGCTCGCTCTCTTGAAATCCCCTGTCGGGTGTTTGCTGTGCGGCCCATGACGGCGATAATCTCGCCTGTTTTCTTGAAATGGCCGACTCGAAGTCCATCGGTAATTTTCCTCAAATGGGCGTAAAGGGTATACACGGTCAGCCCATCGACGGTGTGTTTCATGACGATGTAGTTGCCATAATTAGAGAGTCCGGGCTTGGCATTGATGTAAACGATGACGCCATCGGCGGCCGCACTGATGGGGTCTATTGGCTCTCCTTTTTCATCTCGTTGAATGCATTTGATGTCGAGACCCTCGTGCATTTGCCAACCCTCGGAACGGACACAGCCGAAGGTACCGCTTGGCCAAGTGCGCCCTACTGTCGGAGTAAAGTAATCGGCTTCCCGACCGGGCTCGAAGAGGGCGCTGTTCGGTGTGGGGAGTTGGAACGCTTGGCCAAGTGCACTGTCCCCTTGGCCAAGCGCAATCAGGAATAGGAGAGCCAGTGGCCGGATCATCAGTTGTTTTTCTGGATTTCCTTGATGGCGTTGGTCAGCCCGGTAACGATTTGCTCCGCCTCTTCGCGTGAACAATCAGGCGTAAACCGGAGTATCCCCGTTGTTTTTCGTGTGGTGATCATCGGGGCAGCCAACATCCTTGCATCGGTGAACTGGCAAAAAATGGCCATCCGTTTGCCCTTGGACGAAGTCGTGAAACTCTCCAACACAGCAGTGCCGTGGCGGTTAAACTGGAATTGCAGTGCAAAGCCGCCGCGTGCCTCCATCAGGGTGACTCGTTCAAGATCGGCCGTGTCGAGGAACGGTTTGCTATTGACGTAAAAGATAAATGGATCAGCCCGGTACATGGCGACTCGTTTGGAAAACTTGGTGCCGTCGTTGTTTTGCTCGAGGTAAATATTGATGAGCGCATAGTTCTCCCCAGGCTTTTTGTCCTTGCCTGTTTTGCATCCCATTCCAAGGCTTGCCACGATGGCCAAAGCCAATAAATAGTGTTTGAACATGAATCTCTGTATCCGCATAGTTCCCGGCCGCATTTGCGCGGAGAATGTTTAAACATCATGGGCAAACAACACAACAAACTAATCAAACGTCAGCGTCGCAAGGCTTACCTAAAGCGTAAAAAGATTGCTGCCAAGAAGTAACTAACACGGCCCGAGGGAGTCATCCACGGCTGGAATATTCGTTTTAAAAATGGGACAGATATACGACAACATTGTGGACACCATTGGCAAAACTCCGCTGGTGCGCCTGAACAAGGTCACCGAGGGAGTTGACGCCACGGTTTTGTTGAAGTGCGAATTCTTCAACCCGCTTTCCAGCGTGAAGGATCGC
>MDTD01068152.1_pt1 | contig 13591 bp, 10 predicted proteins | sample 811221 | NCBI WGS metagenome assembly MDTD01 (sample SAMN05326646, study PRJNA326480) | marine metagenome | isolation source: seawater | place: Pacific Ocean: South West | collected 2011
CAGTCATATTGCCAGACTCGTCAGTATGGATGGCGAGGGCTTGGGGGCGCCCTAAGACAACTCCTATAGTTTGTGTTGCCTGCCTTGAGACCTCTCCCCTGCCCCTTTTGCCCGCCCGAGGCCGCGGTCGTCGCGGAATCGACGGCAGCGGTTGCGGTGCGGGACGGCTTCCCGGTCGCTGAGGGGCACACCCTGGTCATCCCGCGACGGCACGTGGGCAGCGTGTTTGAGCTGGGGCCCGACGAGCTCGCGGACTTCTTCGCGCTGGTCGCGCGGGTCCGCGCGCAGCTGGCTGCCGACTTCGCCCCCGACGGCTTCACGATCGGGATCAACGACGGCGAGGCCGCCGGGCAGACGGTCGGCCACGCGCACCTCCACATCATTCCGCGCCGACACGGCGACGTGCCGGATCCGCGCGGCGGAGTGCGCTGGGTGCTCCCGGAGCACGCGGATTACTGGAGCGCCCCATGACCGACGCCCTCGACCGCTCGATGCGCGCATGGGCGGAGGCGCTCGCCGGAATGCGCACGACCAAGCCGACCTACAAGGCCTCGCTGATCGTCGCGATTCTCGAGCTGCTGGAGTCGGGCGCCGGGCAGCTGGTCGAGCCCACGCAGGCCGGCGCACCAGCGACTCTCTCCCTCCCCACCGACGACCGACTCGCCAGCGCCTTTGACCTGGTACTCGCCGAGCACGGCGCCCTCGAAGGCCCGGGCCGAGTCGAGCAGCCGCTCACCCACATGGCGGTGCGCACCGGCAAGATGCCCGACCAGCTGTGGCGACGGCGCCGAAACGCACTCACTCTCGAGCCGCCCTTCGCCCCCGTCCTCCTCAGCCCCGAAGGGCGCGCTTGGCTCCGCATCACTCTCGCTGAAGAACTCGAGCGCCGCGCAAGCCCCGTCGGCCTGCGCCTCGCCCACGCCCTGCGCCACGGCTGGGACAGCGACCGCGAGCGACTTGAAGAGGCATCCGACTGGCTGCACAGCCACAGCGACGCGCCGCTCACCACCGCCAGCGACCGGGTGCGCGAGTCCCTGCCCCAACTGGAAACCTTCGGACTCGCCGCGCGTACGCGCGAAGACCGCTTCCGGCCGCTCGAAGGCGACCTCAAGACCGGCCGACTGATCTGGCAAGCGCTGCGCGCCGGCGACACTTCCATGAAGCTGCTGACGACCAGCGCCCAACGCCGACAGGGCCAGGAGGTGTTCCGCGCCCGCGTGCTCAGCAACTTCGACTACTGGTGCGCCGTCTGTCCGATTGGCATCCCGGAGATCCTCGAAGCGGCGCACCTGCTCCCGGTTCACGCCCACCCGGAGATCGGCCTTGACTTCCGCAACGGCATCAGCCTGTGCCGCAACCACCACCGCGCGATGGACGAAGGCCTGCTCGCGATTGATGGCGAGCGACCACGCATCGGCCACGCACTCGCACAGGACGATTCCGCGCGCGGCCTTTGCGAACCGCTCTCCGCGAACGCGCGGCAACCCTTCGTCCCCCTACACGCGCACGCCCTAGACTGGCGGCTCAACCAACTCCGGGGCTGAGTATGCCGACCGCCCCCTATTCCGAGCACGAGATCCGTGATGCCGCCCTCGCCCATTGCGAGGCACTGCGCGCGGCATGGGGGGAGGCTGTGCCGGCGCGCCTCCTGCGGCGCTTCCCGTGCCGCGGCGAGTGGATCAACCTCTACGCTCAGCAAGGTGTCTTCAAACCGAAGCAGCTCAGCGACACCGCGCTGTCCCTACGCACAACTCTCGGCAGTCGCTACCAGGACGAGGTCCATGTCGACGGCAACACCATTGACTACGACTACGCACCATCCGACCACCAGAACGCTTACGTCAAGCGCGCCGCCGATCAGAACCTCCCGCTGATCTACCTGGTCCAGGTCAAGGCCAAGCCGGATCCGGAATACATGGTCGCCTCACCGGTCTTCGTCACCGGCTGGAACGACCGCACGCGCAAGTTTCAGGTGCGCTTCGAGCCGATCGCGCAGGCAGCAGGCCAGGTCTCCGAGTCCAACCTCATTGAGCAACGCTATGGCCTGCGCGTCATGCGCGCACGACTCCATCAGGCCCACTTCCGACGCGAAGTCCTCGCCGCCTATCGCAACCGCTGCTCGATCTGCGAACTCCGTGTGCGGCCACTGCTCGATGGCGCGCACATCACGCCGGATTCCGCCGATGGAGAGCCAATCATCCAAAACGGCCTCGCCATGTGTGCCAGCCACCACCGCGCGTTCGATCGCAAGATCCTGCGCGTGACCGAGGACTACACCGTCGAGGTGGACCGGGACCAGGTGTCGGCGCAAGACCGCGCCGGCAAGACCACCCTGCTCGACCACCACGGCCAGCCGATCTGCCTGCCCAAGGATGAGGCCCAATGGCCAGATCGCGAACGACTTGCTGCTGTCTGACCGAATTCCCGATTTCGCTCCGCGTCACGCAACGGGATCTGCTTTGGGAGCAGAGGGTCGTTGGTTCGAATCCAATCGCCCCGACCATATCTAATGCTGTCCGTTGAAAGGAGATGGCGGGGTCAGCGACTTCGCCTGGTTGTTCATCGGTCTATCGCCTTGCCACTGGCTTGCCAGTGCGCGCAATCAAGCGATGGTTCCATGAGCAAGAGAAAGACACATCCAAACACATTTCAACAAGACGGCCGGCTCTATGTACGAGCCAGTTTTGACGGCACACGCCAGTCCGCTCCGTGCACGAATGATTGGCTCCGAAATCGCGGCTTGAAGCCCGCAGGGAGCATCGAGACGAGGGTTGAGCGCATCCACGGGGCGCTCCTGCGAGAGCTCCAAGAGAGGGCCTCAGAAGGCCTCCAGAGGGCGAAGCCGCCTACGCTGGATCAAGCCGCCAAGGAGTTCGTGCGTGAACTGTCGGGACTCCCGAGCAGCGTGAGGCCGAGCGCCAAGCAATGCGGCCGGCTGACCGCGACCGTGCTGAAGGGGACGGCCTGGAGACGATCGTTATGTGCGATTGTCGGTCCACGCCAACGACTGGACCGTGTCAACCAATCAGATCTTCTGAAGATGGAGCGAGAGTACGAAGACCGAGGGCTCCGACCGGAGTCGGTCCGCGGCTACATGAGCGATGTACGACGCTTCTTCAACTGGGCGGTTGAGCACGGGTTGATTGCACGCTCACCCATTCGTCGAGGCGGCTACAGACTTCCCCCCGGTGGTCGCCCGGAGGGGACCATCGATCACTACGATGCCTGGACGCTGCGGCGGATTGAGGCTGAGCTTCCGACCGGAAGTTCGCTTGAGCGTCTCTACATGCTCGCCAAGCTGACCGGAGGCCGTCGAAGCGAGCTACTGCGGCTTCGCATCCAGGACATCTCTTTCGAGGAACAAGTCATCCTCATTCGCGGGGCTCGCAAGAACCCTCGCAAACAACCGAAACCCCGCGCTGTCCCTCTGCTGGACTCGCTTGCGGCCTACCTGAGTTCCGCCTCAATTGATCCACTCGCGTACGTCTGCTCGTTGAAGCGGACTCCCTGGACGGCCAACGCTGCAAAGTGCGCGTGCAGGCGCTTCACGGCTCGGACGGGAATTCGCCTCAGCATGCAGAAGCTGCGAAGAACCGCGGCGCAGTCGCTCTGCGAAGGCGGCCTCAGTCTTGAGGCGGTGGCAGCCGCGTTGGGCAATAGTGTCGAGGTACTCCGATCGTGGTACGTCACCCCGACGCGGCCACAGTGGCCTAGTGCTGCCCTAGACGCCCTTGAACACGGCCCAGGGCGCCGCGAGAGACAGCCCTACTCACGATCATCCGGCCACTCGAGAAGTTGACGTCCAGACCCACGCCGCACCGGCTGCCCATCGATAAGCCACTCAAGATACTCCTCCGAAATCCGGTACTCGTTGCCGATCTTGACCGCCTTGATGTGCCCCGCGCGGCACCAAGCTCGCACTGTTCGGGCGCTGCATCGGAATCGTTCTGCAACTTGTTTGGTGGTGAGTAACTGCGTGGCGCCTCCTGAGTCGGGTCTTTTCATGGGCTCATTAGAACCCTAATTTTGCACTCACCCAAAGCACCTGTTTCGTTCCCGCAGGCAGCCGTTCGAACGATTGAACTTAACGGCAGGAGTACGCCATCACGCGGCGGCTTTCACTTCCCCACGCAACGCATCCCAAAGCTCTCCCGCCTCCATCTCAGGTAGTTTCTGCCATATTGCACCTTATCGCCACGGCATTTGCGCAAAAATCGTAAGTGCCGCACACGAAACAGCTTCCGTCCGAGGGAGTGAGGATTCGGGGGACTTACCACCATTCTGACGGTGTGTGTGCGGGAGGAAGGGGGGGGAGGGCCCCCGAGATACAAGGGACTCCGGGCGAGATCCCCACCCCCACCCCTCCCAAGGGGGTATCTCGCGCTGCCCGCAACGCCCGCGCGCGCTGGCTGCCCCGCGCCCCGCGCTGCCTGCAACCCCTGCCCACGTCGACGCTTGCGCGCCTTGCCCCCCTAGCCTCGCCGCCGATGCCGGCTGCACGCTGCCCCGCTGGTGGCGCCGGCTGCACCTTCGGAAGCCAACCCGGTTGCAGGCTGACTCTGAGAGTTCCCACCCCGTAGCCCGCCCAACTGCCTGCGCGCTACCCGCTCGCCCTGCCTCGGTCGTTGCCTCTGCCCTCCGTTGACCGCTCGCCTCTTCCGGGCCCTTTTGGGCTCTCTCCCTGATGGTCGGAGCGCGTCCTACGCGCGTCTGCTCCAGCTCTGTTTGGCAATGCCTCTGAGCATTTGCCTGCACGCCGCTGCCCGCTGACGTGCTCGTTCGCGGCTGCGGCTGCTCTGCGCCGCGCCCCGCTCGCGGTGCCGTAAGCGTAATCCGGATGTCAACTCGTTCGCAACTCCTTTTTCTACGTTTCCAGAATTGCCTCGAGCATATGCCTAGATGCCCAAATTCGAGCTTTCCGGCAAATGAACAGATGCTGCTCTTACCAATCTTCAACAGCTTGGCGAAGTGCGTCAGATCGCTTCGCATAGCGACGCGCTGTGTTCAATGAACTATGCCCAAGGTGCTCAGCGACATTGCCCAAGTCATTGAGCTGGGCGAAGACACGGTGCCCCGCTGAGTGGCGTAGAGCGTGGAAGCCCCGGTAATCCACTTCAGCCTTCTTACAGAGCCGCTCAAAGGCCGATCGCAGCCCACGAGTCTTCAGACCGAGGACACGCTCGGCGTTCTCAGGCGCGCCCTGCGCGTGTCTCTCGAGCGCCTCGCAGAGACTCCGACTTGCGGTCACGAGCCTCTCCTTGCCGCCCTTTCCATCGCGCACACGAATCGTTCGTGCTCCCAGGTCAGTGTCGCCCCACTCGAGCTGAGCAGCCTCCCCAATGCGTAGGCCAGCGTGAGCACCGAGCAGGACCGCGACTGTTTCTCGGGTGCCTGCCTGCCTAAGCAAGCACTCAAGCTCCTCGGACGAATACTCCCGCCGCTTGTCCATGGGTTCGGTCAAATCCTTCGGCGCCGAGACTTCCTGGAATGGATCGGCATCGGAGGCCCCAGCCCAGCGAAGCGCCGAGTACAGGTGCCGCGCTGCGGTGAGCCGGACCTGGACGGTCGAAGCGCTCGCACCACCCTCAGCTAGCGTGCGCACGTAGAGGCTCCCCCAGCTCGCGCAATCACGAGGCCGAAGCAGTGGATTCGCCGACTCTGCAGCAAACCGGATCACGTCTCGCACGCCCTTTGCATACGCCCGTGCCGTGTGAACTGATAGCCCACCACGCGCCGAGGAGCGCAGCTCTGACCACGCGAGGGTCAGGTCAACTAGGACCTCCTCGTCGCAGTCTCGGGACGCTGCAGCGACACGCCGCTTTCGCTCAGAGGGATCCAGGTTCACCCAGACCGACGCTCGGTCAGCAAGACTCGCCAGCGGCCCGTCAGCCGCCCGAATCGGGAGCGATTCCATGGGGAGATAATATCAGTTATCCGCCCATAGGCTGCGACCTAATCGAAGCTGCTCATATTTCCGAGACCGCATTGCCGAATTCATTCGCCGCCTCGCCACCGATCGAATAGTCCCGCAAGCCCGGCGGAACTTCAGGCTGCAACTTCGGGCGTGTTCGGAAGCAGATAAACAGGTCGCCGTCTAGATCCGCCGCCAATTCGGCCTTCAAGTAGATGGGCTGCCCCGTTCGATTCAGCCCAACTAGCCAAAACGAGTCGCCGGCGCCCGCGTTGTCCCAATCATCGCCACTTGGGTTCAACACCAGATTCCCAGTCTGAGAAGACACATATGTGCTTCCGACAGTTCGGACCTCTCCGTCTTGCAAGCACAGCAACTCGGCTTCAAAAAGCGGCCGATCGTCTAGCGGAAGCACAAACCGATCGAACTCGACATCAGGCTGAGTCTCGAGAGCATATGCACCATCCAGCCGCGGCGATGCGCTGAGCGCGCCCATTCGCAGCTCAGCTCGACGAAGCTTGTTTGACTCTTCAGCCTCCTCCCTTGACCGACGGAGTTCCTTTCGAGTTAGCTCAAGCTCCTCACTTTGAAGACGAAGCGAAAACAACAACGCGAGGAACGCAAGAAATGAAAACAACGGCCCGAGAACTCCTGCCAGGAAATCGCCGAAAGCACCCCAGTCAGCCGAGTTCTGCGATAGTTGCTGCCCATGGTAAAGCTGGAACCAAACCGAGTAGGCGCCAATCGCGAGGATGAATCCCGCTATTGCCAACCCTAGCCAGCACCTTGCCTTGGCCGAAAATACTATTGCATTGCGGCTGACGCGTTCAGGGGGGTTCGATTTGTTCATAAGTAGATAGTCACTTGCGCTGATTGCACATGGCACACGGTCATGGAGAAGCAGCGTACTTATTCGCCAGCAGCGACATCGCCTCACAGTCCTTCCTATTGTGCTTCACGAGGCTGGTCCATTTTCTCTTTGCACCCGGCGACCAAGAGTCATAGGAATCCTTCGTCCTGGCTTGACGCTTGCAATACCGAATACGCGCTCCCACTCTTCCAAACCCGTAATCGGTAGGCACTACAAAATCACAAGCCAACCTAGCGCACTGGACGCACAACCCGAACGCCTTCGGGACCAACTTCTTTTTCAGTGAGGTCGATGCGCCGAAGATCTTCTTGTACGCCTTCTTTGATTCCGCAAACGCCTCTCGAAAGTGAGGCTTCACAGGGATCTTCAAGTCGAACCCAAGCCTCCCCGGAGGGAATCCGTGTTGTTCAAACACTTCCGCTTCGTGGCTCGTCCAATACACAATCCGCCGTCCCTCAGATCGAGCGCGATCGACCAAGTGCTCAAGATAATCGGGCAATTCGATTACGGGCACTTCGTGAAACCAGGCGACGTCCTGCAGCTCCTGGTCAAGAAGCGTCCATTCGTAGACACCGTCAACGAGAATGCCAGCGAGAATCGGATCGGGCGCTGCCGCATGAAACAACCGAGCCCCCTCTCCCTCGAAGTCGAGATAAATCGCCCTTTCAATCTCTGCTCGAGAAATAGAGTGATTCGTCCTGGGCAAGTCGAGTTCCTCTCGCTAGTCGCCGAACTCAACGTGCTTGAACTTCAAGGCGTTCGCGTTCTCTCGGACTGTGCGGACGACTTCCGGTGAGATCCCATTCGATACGTCGACTCGAATCTCTAGTGAAAGAGAGACGCCAGCCTGACCCGGGTCCAAGTGCTGGAGGATCTCTTCTGAGATCTGGCGTACTTGGCTAGACAGCCGCATGTAGTTGAGATCAACACTGGCGGCGAATGTCTTAGGCAAGATTTCCGGCGAAGGTGCATCGGGATCCGGGCCTGGCTCAACGCCATCACCGTCGTCGTCTGGCGCCGGCGGTTCGACCTGCTGCTTGGCGGCCTGCGCCACTTCGGGCTTGACCAAGAGCGTCTGCCCATAGACTACTCCAACACCCTCAGAAACGCGAAGACCCATGTACCGGCCCTTGCCTTCGTCGAAACCCTCTGCGATTCCAAACGCGTCTCGGACCTCGAGCAACCCGGCTCCGTCACGCACCGCATCCTCTAGTACGGTTGGCTTGGTCAGACGCGGCAGGTACAGGTACTTGGGGAACCACTCCTGAAGATCTTCAAGCTTGACGTGCTCGACCTCTTCCCAAAGGTACTTGTCAAGCTCCATGCGCAATCGAACGCCACCCATCTGTGGCAGCAGGTGTTCGTCCTTTGTGAGCTTGCTTGCCGTTCGTTCGGCCAACGACTCAGACCCTGAGACCTTCACGAAGTCCCACCGGATCGGCTCAGAAGGAGTCAACCGCGTCGGGCTAATTGCCCAGATCCAAGTCTGCCCAATTTTGATATCGACCGCTTGCTTGAACTCCGCCGCTTTGGACTTTGCCTGGTTCTTCTGGAATGCGTCGAGATTGTAGGTTTCCCAACGCTCGTGGATCTCGTTCCACGCTCGGTAACTTGCGGCAGCCTCAAGGAGGCTTGCTAGCTCCTTTTCATCCGGCGCAAGAAACACCACCGCATTCTGATAAACCCTCGGCCCAGAGCCTCTGGACTCGAGATACTCCGCCGCCGATTGCGCAGCCAGAGTGTCCTCCTTTCTACGCTTGTGGGTCAGCTTTGGTCCGAAGATGACGAGCCGCGTCTTCGCTTCGTCCGGGACTTCTGCAGGGCTCTCTGGGCAAACGTGGACCCCCGAGAATGCACCGCGACTTCGATCCTCACGCAGCTTCGCCACAAGATCAGCATGCAGCTCCTCCGGCTCGCGCAGAAGCTGAGAAGCCTTCGCCTCTGCCGTTCGGTTGAGGTTGGGCTTGGTCGAGATCCAATAACGGTTACCGTCCTGGTGAATGTTCTGCCCACGGTCACTGATCCTCCGAAGAGCATCGCTGAATGTACCGAGCGGCTCTCCCGGCTGTGCCGCACCGAGCAGGATCCGCTCCGCACCAATGCCAGGCGTGCTGGAGTCCGAACCCGGCGCAGTTCCGATGTAAAGAGTCCGGGCGACCCTGCGAGCCGCTGCAAGTTTCCCCAGATTCGTGATCCGACTGTCCAGCTCGAGGGGCATGGAATCGGCCCCATCGATGTCCTTGCTAATGATCGGCTCCCACGGGTCCGAAAGGTACCGCGTCAGCTCACTCTTGATCGTGGGATCATCCATCGGGATCGACGCCGGCATGATCATGAGCGCTTTGTCCCCACTCTCCCAGAGTCGGTGGATGACTTTGGCGAGAAGCCGTAGAACTCCACGCGTTCTCTGGAATCGGTCGAGCGTACTCCAATCGTCGTACAACCTGCGGAAGAGCTCGGGATGAATGGGGTAGGACCCACGCATCTTCTCTCGATAGTCGCCTTCACGGCAATCAAGCGGGAAGTCACCCTCATTCTTCCGGTACATGTTGAGGAAATCCTCAATCACTGCATCTCGAGTGGCAAAATCCTCCTTTGTTGCGATGGGTTCGAAGAGACGCCTGCGCACAATCTCGAAGCCCTCGTCGCCTCCAGCCGGGCGCCAAGGCTTGGCCACGCGCTGAAAGACATTCTTCAGGACATCGAGCGCCTTCTCGCCGTTCTCGCCACCGATTTCGATCTTCGATGCAGGGATCGACGCAACGACGAGCGTCCCGGGCGCCTGCTTGGCCGCCTCGGTGAGCGCCTGCGCAAACGAGGCCTGAGCATCGAAGCTGCCCGCAGGAAGGCCCTCCTTTCCGGGGATCTGCCTCGCGTATGCGACCCATTCGTCGATCAAGACCAAGCAAGGCGCATGTGCCTTGAACAACTCAGCGAGCACCCCGGCACCAGGGCTCACCCCCGCCGCATCTGAGTCCGCGACTTTGGCGTAGCCGTTTGCGCCACCCAGTTGCCACGCCATTTCCCCCCAGAACGTTCGAACGGTTGTCCCATCCTCTTTCACCGAGGTTTCTGATGGGGACAGAGCCGTGCCCACGAGTACGGCGCGACTCGCCCGCTTCGGATGCGTAACCCCACTCTCATTCAGAAGAGGCTCCAGGCCCTCCAACGAGCCCGCGTCTACCCCCGAAAACAGGTGGTAGAGCGCCAACATCGAGTGCGTCTTGCCACCTCCGAAGTTGGTTTGGAGCTCAACGACCGGGTCGCCATCTCCCCCATCTAAGCGGGTGAGCGCGCCGACCAAGAGATCCTTCATTCCTTCTGTGATGTAAGTGCGCCGGAAGAACTCAACCGGGTCGCTGTACTCAGGCACCCCCTCCCCCTTGTTGACTTGAGCGAGGTCCGCGGCGAATTCCGCCTGCATGTAGTTGCCGGAGGCGACGTCCTTGTGAGGAGTCACCACCGACCGCCATGGCTGCAAGTTGGCCGACGCCATGCCTTCAAACGTCGGCGTGTAGCGAGTCCGATTCCTCGCCTCCTCTGCAAATACCGCGCGATTGAGATCTTTCCTCTGCTTCGAGGTCTCCTCTGCCTGCTCCGACGCACCAACAGCGCGCAACAACTGCTCCATCTGATCCAGGGCTCGCAAGACCTCATCTGAAGTGAAGCGCTTTTCATGCCCCCAGTCATTCCGAATCGTCCGGATCAAGCTGAGATAGGAGCGTGCGTCATGCCCCAGAGTATTGCTGAAAACCGGACGCCAAAAATCACTCATCGCCTTGACCAGCGCAGAGACGTCCCAGTCAAAGGTCCCATCACTCGCCTTGCGAACCTGAACGGAACTATCGACTCGGTCCATCCAATCGTCGGCGTACGCAGCAAACTCCCGCTCGACGTAGGGGATGAGACCTTGCTTGAGGGTATCGAGACCGTTGCGGACTCTCTGTGTATTTGATACTGCCATCGTGATCAGCGGACTATTCGTACAGACTTGATTGAGTAGGCGACGAGCCTGAATCCACGGTCGCTGTTGACGCCAGCCTCTCCAGCTCGGGCCAGGCGACGACGAGGCCGTTGTAGGCGCGGGCCTCCTCGGCGTCGCCCTTGCGTTCGCAGTGGGTGTAGAGGCGGTAGGCGAGGGTGCGGGCGGCATCGGCGCGGGGGCCGATGGCGCGCAGGAGAGCGGCGGCAGCCTCCTCGCCTTTCTCCTCGAGGCGCTTAATCAGGTGCTGGGTGCACTCCCAGACCGTAAGGGTCGTGTCCGTGACGGGGTCCCAGTCCTCGGGCAGCTGCTCGCGGGTGCGCAGACGGGTCTTGCTGGCTGCCGAGTGCACTAGACCTGCCCTCTTGACCGCTTCGACGGAGACATTGCACGACGTGGCCAGGATCTCGGAGTCACCATAAGGGCCCTCCGCGAAGCCGTGGGTCTCGAACCAAGTGATCGCGAAGCGAGTCTTGGCGTCAAGGTCCGTTTCCTCGCCACCCCGCACCTCGTCCACGACCTCGTGGATGATCTGCAGGGCCGTGCGGACAGACATCGCCGAGCCATCGGCCTCGATCACCTTGGAGTGGCGCGAGAAGACTGCCATGCCCGGTCCGATCGAAGCCTGGGACATGTCGACGGGGGCGATGTTGCCTTTCTCGAGGTCGTGAATCGCGGCGGGGAGCTCGTTAAGGAGCAGCCGGCGGAAGTCGCCGCGTGTGATGATGGGAGAGGATGCGTGCCTCAGTCGACAAACAAGCACCATCGAAGAAGCAAGGGCATTGGCGCCAATTCCGATTGTTCGCGCCGCACGCTCCGTTCGGATAGGAAGAGTTGCAGTAACGGCTAAGCCAGATGCCAAGACTGCCGCTAGGAAAGCCTCCCAACCTGTGGATGAGGTTGAGCCGGCCTTGGTTTCGGATTGTTTGAAGGCGTAGTAGATGGTGACAGGGCTTGCAGTCGAAGCGCTCACGCAGACGGCATTCATGACCTCCGTCATTCCTCCGAGAAAGAAACTGTTCGCCTGATCCTTGCTCCCATGCCTGGCTGGTGTCGCAACGAGTTCTTCAGCCTTCGGAACCAAGACAGTGCCAAAGAGGCGAGGGAAAATTGAGTTGAGGTTACGCCTTAGCCAAACGTAGAAGAAATCAGAAAGGTCGGCGTAGCTGATGTTGTCGTAGTAAGGAGGATCCGTTGAAACACAGGGAGCAGTCGATGCGCGCGGCATTGCTTGCGCAGGGGCCTGAAAGGCCGTTCCTGTGTTCGGCATTGACGGCAAGCTATGAGGGGAGCTTGCGACCCACTCGACATGGTTAAGGAAGTTACCGACGGAGTTTGAAAGGGGATTGACTTCCGTGAAGTCCCAGGCCATCGGGATTGCCTGCCGCGCAAAAGTATTCCGAACGCCCTGGATTGGACTAATCCAGGAGCAAATAGAGGAGGACCAATCTGCGAGCTTGCTTACAGAAAACTGCAGGTATGTCGCCAAAGAATCCCCATATGCCACAGCTCCAAGCGCCCCATCCTCAAGCCCCTTCCCATCATCGGCCCAGCCCGCGGCGCGGGCATCGGCGATAACCTTGTCGCGGGCTTCCAGGACCAAATCCGAGAAGGTCGTCAGCGCCACGAGCTGGCGGGGGGTGAAGAGGTCGCCATGGGTCCTCAGGCCATACCCACCGACGTTGACCTTCGCCTTTCCCTCGAGCCCGGTCTCGGGAGAGAACGTGGGCTGAGCTGATTCAGCAAGCTGCTGCATCTCGTCGGTTGGAGGCAAGTAGATCCGCTTCCTGTTGCCCTCTGCCACGACGGCCATGAGACGCACCCCCATGCGACCTGCTTGGCCTTCAGTTCTGATGTACTTGAAGGGGAGTGGGGCTCCAGAAGACAAGCAAGTTCCACCCTGGCGGACGACAGTCCCCGCTAACTTTGGCTCTCCCTCCCCGGCCCGAATCTCGAAGCGGTACGACCTGCGGTCTTCCGACAACACGGGCTCCACCCATGCACGCTTGCCCTTCTTCGTCGAAAGCATGAACGATCGCACCAGCGGGACGTGGACCCCCTTGAACGCAGGGTCCGGGCTCTCCACCGTCCGGGCCCACAGCCACGCGATCACCGCTGCCTTGCCTCCGCCGTGCTCTTCAGGCAGGTCGACCTCCGGGTAAAGGTGCCCAATGCGCTTCTTGGCCTCAGCGCGCATCCACTCGCCGTAGTGGCGCACATCCTCAGCGAGGCCTTCGGCTCCACTCCAGTTCATACGCTGTTCTGCCTCAGGATGCACAGGCGCACGACCCGCGAACTTCGGCGGGATCTCGATCAGCGCCTTGTTGATCAGGACCGCCACCGGGTTCAGGTCGGTGGCGATGGCGCGCAGGCCGAGGCGCTGGGCCTCCAGGGGGATCGAGCCGCCGCCGGCGAAGGGGTCGTGGACCGGAGGGGCGACCTCGGCGAGGTAGGCGTTCACGACCTCAGGGGTAGCGGACTCGGCCAGCACTTCTTCGTCGCGCTCGTTGGCCTCGCCGTCGGCCACGCGATTGCGGGCGAGGCTCTGGGCGATCTCCTTGCGAGCGGCGTTCAGGACGCGGGTGTTGTTCGAGTTCTCCCAGAGGACGAGCTCCTCCAGAATGCGGAAGAGCCGCTGGCGCTCGGCGTCCTGGGCCTTCTCGGTGGGGAACAGGTCCGGCCAGGATGAAGGGTCGTCGACCAGCTGGCCGAAGAGGACCGCGCGGCAGGAGGCGAGGGGGCGGCGGGCCCACCGCAAGTGAAGAGTGGCGGGATGCCCCTTCCTCGGCACTGACTTCTCGTGCTGAGAAGCAGCGTTGATCGCCTC
>MDTD01107226.1_pt1 | contig 13588 bp, 14 predicted proteins | sample 811221 | NCBI WGS metagenome assembly MDTD01 (sample SAMN05326646, study PRJNA326480) | marine metagenome | isolation source: seawater | place: Pacific Ocean: South West | collected 2011
GGAAGAGAATTTAAAAAGCAAGCATGGTGTTATTAAGAATAAACCCAAACCCTACGAAGTAAAAGGAGATTACAGTCACAGACTATCCTACAAAGAGAAATTTGAGTTTGAGCAGCTTGGCCCCAAGATTGAAGAACTCGAAAAAAAGCGCGATGAATTATCCGCTAAACTTGAGAACAACCCTCCCCACGATGAATTAATGAAAATGGGGGAAGAACTGGGGGTGATAGCCAACGAGCTTGATGAAGCTGAATTGCGCTGGCTGGAATTAGCTGAAAGAGCTGAGTAATTACTGTTGATCGAAATCAACAACCCAAGGGCCTTCTCCAGTTGGGTGAGCTTGACACGATAGGATAAATCCATTTTCCACCTCGTCCTCTTCAAGAGCAAAATTGATATCCATTTCCGCTGTTCCCTTATCCATCTTGCATCTGCAAGTACAGCAAACGCCTCCTTGACAAGAAAAAGGTGCATCTAGCCCGGTGTCTAATGCAGCATCAAGAATGGATTTGCCATTCTTATTGACTTTAACCTTCGTTGTTACACCATCTAAGACTACTAATACGTCGACTTCGTCAGAATCAACCTCTTCTCCTATTTCAGTTTGTTTGGTTTGGCCTGCGTTAGAAGTTGAAGTGAAGAGCTCAAACTTTACTTGGCTTTCTTCCATACCAGCTTCAACTAAAGCCTCTTTGCAATCCATCATCATTGACTCTGGGCCGCATAAGTATGCAATGTCAAATGAATTTGGGTCTAAGACTTCCTTGAACATCCTACCGCATCTTTCTTTATCTAATCTCCCTGCGAATAGTTCAGCATCGAGTGGTTCACGAGTTAAAAGGTGGAATAACTGGAATCTATCCATGTATCTATCCTTTAGTTCAGCAATCTCATCTCTGTAAATAATGCTAGCGGTTTCTTTGTTAACGTAAAACAGAGCGAATTTGCTGTCGTCACTAGACTCGAGTACGTGTTTGATTTGGCTTAGGATTGGCGTTATCCCAGATCCGGCTGCAAAACCCAAGTGATTTTTAACGCTATCATCAACCTTGAATCTCCCATCTGGTTGAAGTGACTCAAGCATATCCCCTGGTTTTAACACTCTATTTGCATAGGTACTGAAACGTCCGTCTTTAACTTCCTTCACAGCAACTCTAAGTATACCCTCAGAAGGTGAAGTACTCAATGAATAGCTCCTACGCACCTCTTCCCCATTTATTTCAGCTTTTAGAGTGAGGTATTGGCCAGCAGTAAACGAAAAATCTACTCCAGATTTAGGTTCAAGAATTAGACTTACACAGTCATCAGTTTCTCTTTGAACCTCTAGGACTTTTACAGAATGAAATTTTGCCATGGCGCGAAGTTAGGTTTGAGACGAAGAAATAAAAACACCCAGCATTATCTTTGAGGTCTAAATCTAATTTATAAATATGGAAGTCACTGAAGAGCAATTAAACGAGCAATTTGAAGCGTACGTTGCAGCTGACAAAAAAATCGAACCAAAAGACTGGATGCCAGACGCATACAGAAAAACCTTGATTCGACAAATTAGCCAGCACGCTCACAGTGAGGTAGTAGGGATGTTACCAGAGGGAAATTGGATCACTCGAGCACCTAGCCTTAAAAGAAAGGCAATACTATTAGCAAAGGTGCAAGATGAGGCTGGGCACGGACTATACTTATACTCTGCTTGTGAAACACTAGGCGTTGAGAGGGACGATTTAGTTAGAGATCTACTTTCAGGAAAAGCTAAATACTCTTCAATATTTAACTACCCTACTTTAACATGGGCAGATATTGGGGCAATTGGGTGGTTAGTTGATGGAGCTGCCATTATGAATCAAGTTCCACTTTGCAGATGTTCATATGGTCCATATGCAAGAGCAATGGTTAGAGTTTGTAAAGAAGAAAGTTTCCACCAAAGACAGGGGTACACTATCATGATGGAGCTTATGAATGGAACTGAGGATCAAAAGGCAATGGCACAGGATGCTTTGAATAGATGGTGGTGGCCTTCGCTTATGATGTTTGGCCCTAGTGACAAAGACAGTAAACACAGTGCTCAAAGTATGAGGTGGAAAATCAAAAGATTCTCAAATGACGAACTACGTCAGAGAATGGTAGACATGACCGTTCCTCAAGCTGAATTGATAGGCCTTAAGATGCCTGATCCAGATTTGAAATGGAATGAGGAAAAAGGAGGGTATGATTTTGGAGAAATAAATTGGGAGGAGTTTTATCAAGTTATTGCTGGCAATGGACCATGTAATAAAGAGAGATTGGAAACTAGAAATAAAGCTCATGATGATGGAGCTTGGGTTCGTGAAGCAGCAATGGCATACGCCAATAAACAAAAAGCACAAAGAGCATAACTATGAGTGAGAACAAGAAAAACTGGCCTCTTTGGGAAGTATTTGTTAGGAGCAGACAAGGACTAGGACATAAACACGTGGGATCAATTCATGCTGCTGATGCTGAAATGGCTATAGGAAATGCTCGCGATGTATACACAAGAAGACAAGAGGGAGTTAGTATTTGGGTTGTTCCTGCTGAGCAGATTACAGCAAGCTCTCCAGACGATTCTGAAGCATTATATGATCCAGCTAACGACAAGGTTTACAGACACCCTACGTTTTACGATCTGCCTGATGAAGTAAACCATATGTAATCCCTATTCAGTGTCAGAATTACAACTAAAAGAATTACTTCTTAGGCTAGGTGATGATTGCCTGGTATTAGCTCAAAGACTCGGGGAATGGTGCGGTCACGCTCCAATTCTAGAAGAGGATATTGCATTAACTAACATATCTCTAGATCTACTTGGTAGAGCTCAGAATTTTTTAAAAATGGCTGGAAAACTTCACGATCAAGTGAAGAGTGATGACGATTTGGCATTTCATAGAGATCCTGAAGGATATAGAAATTTACTATTGCTAGAACAGCCTAATGGGCATTTTGGCGACACAATTTGCAGACAATTTTTATTTGATCAGTACTCATTAATTGTAACAAAGCATTTAGCTTCTCAAACTATTAATGAAGAAATCTCAGCTATTGCATCTAAAGCAATTAAAGAGATTCGATATCACGCTGACCACAGCAGTAAATGGATGCTTAGGTTAGGAGGAGGAACAGCTGAGAGCCACGAAAAAATTCAGAATTCATTAAATAATCTTTGGGCTTTCTCAGATGAAATGTTTGAAGTCGATGAGGTTCATTCAGCAGCTATTGATGGTGGAATTTTACCTGATTTACAAATTGTAAAATCTCAATGGCTAGAAGGAGTTATGTCGATAATAACTGAAGCAGGATTAGAAATTCCAACTGGAGTTGACATGAAATTTGGAGGGAGAAAGGGAGAACATACTCCACATTTAAAAGAAATGCTTGAGGTTATGCAAATTCTGCCAAGAACATACCCAGGCACCACATGGTAAAATGATAAATTCTGAAAGCCATAAACTAGTTGAAGCTGTCAAGAGGCAGTTAAATGATGTTATGGATCCAGAATTACCATTTCTTACAATTGGAGAAATGGGGATGCTACGCGATGTGTATTTTTCAAATGGGCATTCTGTTATTGTATTGACACCAACGTATTCTGGCTGTCCTGCAACAGATATAATTTCAGAAGACAGTCTTAAAGCTGCTAGAATTGTTGACCCAAATGCTGAGATAAAAATTTCTATGAGTCCAGCATGGACAACTGATTGGATTTCAGATGAAACTAGAAAAAAAATGGAAGCTAACGGGATTGCTCCTCCTATAGGCCAAAGTCACGACAGATCTTTCTTAACTGGCGATGGGAAAACAGTTCCTTGTCCTCTATGTAAGAGTTCTAAAACAAAAATGATTAGCGCATTTGGTTCTACTGCTTGTAAAGCATCATATACTTGCATAGATTGCATGGAACCTTTTGAACACTTTAAGTGTATTTAAAATGAGCAATATTCATCCTGTAGTCGAGAAAATGCTTGAAGGAGACGAGATGACTCGTTGGCTTAAAGTAGAAGTCATAGAAACCAGAGAAGGTTTTTGCAAATTGCAGATGACTGTTAGGTCAGAGATGGCTAATGGATTTAACATAGCTCATGGAGGCATTTCTTTCTCTTTAGCTGACAGTGCTATTGCATTTTCTGCTAATGCTTATGGCCGTCATGCTGTTAGCCTAAACACTTCAATTAGGCACTTACACCCTGTAATGGTTGGAGACACATTAATAGCAGAAGCCGAAGTAAAAGATCTAAAGCACAAAATAGTTAATGTTGACGCTTTCGTCTTAAATCAAGATGGAGTAAAAGTTGCTGATCTACAAGCTACTGGTTATCGGAAGAGCGAGCAGTGGTGAGATTAGAGTAAACACCGCCAAGTTGTAGTAAATCATCGTGCCTACCCTGCTCTACAACTCTTCCGTTTTCTATTACAAAAATCTTATCAGCATGTTTAATAGTACTCAACCTATGTGCAACAACTAGAGAGGTTCTTCCTTTTGTAATTCTCCTTGTTGCCTCTTGAATCATTTTCTCAGATTCTGAATCAATAGAGGATGTAGCTTCATCTAATATCAATATTGAAGGAGATGCAACATAAGCTCTCATAAAAGCTATTAGTTGTCTTTGGCCTACACTAAGCATCGCTCCTCTTTCTCTTACTTGCAGATCAAGTTTATCTTCATACTTATTAATAAATTCTGAGGCTCCTACAGCTTCAGCTGCTGCCCAAACCTCCTGATCACTCACATCTTCATCGTGTAGAGTAATATTTGACCTTAATGTGTCTGATAAAAGAAAGACTTCCTGTTGAACCACTCCAATACTTTTTCTCAAATCATCTAAGGGAATTTCTCTGATATCAGTGCCATCAATCTTAATAGAACCTTTTTGATATTCGTAAAACCTAGACAGCAGATTAATTACTGTGCTTTTTCCAGCGCCTGTCGACCCAACAAATCCAACTGTTGTTCCTGGCTCTATTCTCAAAGAGAGGTCTTTTAACACCCAGTTTTCTTCATCATCATATGAAAACCAAACATTTTCAAATTCAATCAGTCCTTTAACCTGATCAAGTTTTTTTGTTCCATTGTCATCAATAGACTCATCTGTATGAAGCAATTGAAACACTCTGTCAGCATTAACAACCCCCATTTGTAAGACATTAAACCTATCTGTCAATTGCCTAATAGGTCGGTAAAGCATGAATACGTATAGTATAAATTGAAGTACAACCCCTAGTGTCAACTCACCTTCAACCACACCTCCTATTCCAAGCCAAAGCAAAAGAGCAACACTAGTAGCACTAAGCATCTCAACTACAGGAAAAAATATGCTGAATGCCATAATTGAATCAATGTTTGCTCGCTTGTGTAGATCATTGATTTCAGCAAATTTTTCGCTTTCTACATGTTCTCTTCCAAAGGCTTGGACTATATGCATTCCAGTGACATGCTCTTGAACGAATTCGTTCATTTTACTTACTTGATTACGCACGTCGGAAAAAGCTTTTTTAATATGCTTTTGGAATATCCTAGAAGCGATTAAAAGAACGGGAATAGGAAGAATTACAATTAAAGTGAGTTTGGCATCGATTATAAACATTGTAGCCAAAACCACTAGTAAAGTCAGGATGTCTCCTATTGCATTTAGTAAACCATTAGAAAAGACATTCGCTATACCGTCTATATCACTAACAAGCCTTGTTACTAGTTTTCCAACTGGAGTTTTATCAAAGAACCTCAATCTAAACCCAACTATGTGCTTAAAAAGCTTTGATCTAAGGTCAAGAGAAACGCTTTGGGCAACCCAATTAGCCAAATATGTAACTCTATATCGCAGAAGTGATTCGAACAGTAAAAAACCAATAATCACGGCAAACACCTGAAGTAATCCATGATAATCTCCATTTGCTATCTCAACATCAATCGCCCTTCTTAATAAAGCTGGTCTTACCCATACTAAAGAAGAAAGTAAAATAATTAATACACCTGTGATTACAAACCTCTTTTTATAAGGCTCAACCTGAGAAATAATGAGTTTAAGAGTCTTTTTACCTGAGCTCATTTCAGAGAGATTTTGGAGTGAATACCTCAATTGGGTAATCAACTCTAGCCAAATATAGTCCGCAAGCGGGCGCAGACTTTCCGGCTTTCGATCTATCACAAGAATCAATTACAGATTGAAACTCATTTAAACTCATTTTGCCTTTTCCTACTATTGTTAGTGTCCCCACTACTGCGCGTACCATATTTCTCAAAAACCTATCTGCTTCGACCACAATCTTTATTCTGTGCCCTTGACGTTCAACTTCTACTTTACGCACATCGCAAATAGTAGTTTTTACATCAGACCCAGTCTTACAGAAGGCAGCAAAATCGCCTTTAAAAACTAAAAGTTGTGCGGCTTTCTGCATTTGGTCTAGATTAAGATCCCCAAACACTCTAGCGCTATGACCATCTAAAAAAGGATCCTTCTGAGTGTGAATCCAATATGTGTAAGATCTTTCTTTAGCATCAAATCTTGCATGAGCCTTCTCTCCTACTTCTTGAATGGAAAAAACAGCTATGTCACCATTTAGAACACCGTTTAATTTAAAACATAGCTGATCCAAAGAATCAAATCTAGAGTTTGCAGATTCTGGCAAATTTGCATGAGCAACAAAATATGAAGCATGAACTCCAGCATCTGTTCTACCGCATCCTAGCACAGGACATGGTTCTCCACAAAGTTTTTCAAAAGCTTGTTCTATTGCTTGTTGGACAGTGATGGCCTCTGGCTGGCGTTGCCAACCGTGGTAATTCGTGCCATCATAGGCTAACTCAATAAAAACACGCATGAGTGTTTAATCCCAAGCAGCGATTTTGTCGCTCTTGTATTCTCCAGCTTCAAGTTTAGCCTGAACACTTGAGAATGTCTTAATCGTGTACTCTACGTCCTCAAGAGTGTGAACAGCTGTTGGAATCAATCTAAGCATGATTGTATCCTTTGGCACAACTGGATATACAACAATTGAACAAAAGATTCCGTGATTCTCTCTAAGATCAACTGTAAGGTTTGTGGCTTCACCTAATCCTCCTTTTAAGAAAACTGGTGTAACACATGAATTTGTGTCTCCAATATCAAAGCCAGCTTCTTTCAAACCGTTTTGCAAAGAAGTAGCAATCTCCCAAAGCTTATCCTTGTGCTCCTTAGATTCTCTAAGCATTTGAAGACGCTTTCTAGCACCAACAACGATAGGCATTGGAAGAGATTTCGCAAATGTTTGCGATCTCATGTTATAGCGAAGAAAGTCAATTACATCCTCGTCACCTGCTACGAATGCACCTATTGTTGCCATAGACTTTGCAAACGTTCCGAAGTAAACGTCAATCTGATCTTGAACACCCTGAGCTTCACCTGTTCCTACACCTGTTTCACCTACTGTTCCAAATCCGTGTGCATCGTCAATAAACAGTCGGAATCCGTACTTTTCCTTGTACTCGCAGATTTCCTTCAACTTACCCTGGTCTCCCGCCATTCCAAAAACTCCCTCAGTTACAACAAGTATTCCACCACCAGTTTGGTCTGTTATTGCTTTAGCTCTATCAAGTTGCTTTACAAAGCTCTCGATATCATTGTGTTGATATACAAATCTCTTACCCTGGTGAAGACGAACGCCATCTACCATGCAAGCGTGAGATTCACTATCATAAACAATTACATCATGGCGAGTAACTAAAGCCTCTATAGCAGATTGGCAACCTTGATAACCGAAGTTTAAAAGGAAAGAATCCTCCTTCTGCATAAAGTCAGCTAACTCAGCTTCTAAAGCTTCATGCTCAGAGGTTTGGCCTGACATCATCCTCGCACCCATTGGGTACCCCATTCCCCATTCTGCAGATGCGTCTGCATCTACTTTTCGCACCTCTGGGTGGTTACTAAGTCCCAAATAATTGTTAATCGACCACACTAAAACTTCCTTTCCTCTAAAAGTCATCTTGTTTGAGATTTCTCCCTCAAGCTTAGGGAAAGTAAAGTATCCGTGGCTTTCACGAGCATGCTGACCTAGTGGTCCTCTGTCGTTACGTATTCTATCAAAAATATCCATCAAATGGGTTTTAATTCAATGCGCAAAACTACCAAATCCAACCTTAACTTTGCGCCCAATGCACAACTCCTCTTTACACATTTCCCTATTAGTTATTACCATTTGCCTTGCAGCGCTTAGCAGTTGCACAGATTATAACAAGGTTTTAAAAAGTACTGACACCGAGGAAAAATGGGAATTTGCACAGGCTGCTTTAGATAGCAACGAATGCTTTAAAGCCTTACCGTTATTAGAAGAATTGGTGGGATTGACAAGGGGGACTCAGCGTGCTGAAGATGTACAATTCAAATATGCTGAAGCACACTATTGTGTCAATGATTTTTATCTAGCACGTTATTATTTCACTTCATACGCTAAGACTTTTCCAAATAGTCCTTTGGTTGAAGAAGTGGAGTTTAAAAGTGCAATTTGTAGTTACAATCTTTCTCCTAATTGGTCTCTAGACCAAACTGAAACAAAATCAGCCATTCAAGAACTTCAATTGTTCATGGATAAATACCCTGGATCAGCATTAAGGGATTCTTCTCAAACAATGATTGACCAATTAAGGGATAAACTCGAAAAGAAATCTTTTGAGTCTGCAGCCATATTCCATAAAATAGGCCAATACAAAAGCGCAACTATTGCTCTAAAGAATGCTTTAAATGATTTCCCCGATTCTCAATACAGGGAAAAAATGCATTTTCTAATACTTGACAGCTACTACCAATACGCATTACAAAGCACGGATAGAAGGAAAATCGAACGATTTAACGATGCAACCGAAGCTTTTCATACCTTTGCATCCCGCTTTCCCGAAAGTTCATACTATTCTGACGCTCAGAATATCTATGAAGACTGCGTGAAATCCGTGGAAACACTCGAATCTCAACAACAGCTCAATTAAAGGCAAGATGAACTTCAAGAACGTAAAAGCAGAACGCAACACGATTACTCGTAACACTAAGACCTTAGAAGAAAAAGGAACTGGTAACATCTTCGAAACAATCGTTGTTCTTTCTCGTCGTAGCGACCAGCTTTCTCAAGATTTAAAGAAGGAGCTTAATTCAAAAATGGAGGAATTTGTGATTCCAAACGACACTCTTGAAGAAGTTTTTGAAAATAGAGAGCAAATTGAAATCTCTAAATTCTACGAGCGCTTAGCTAAACCTCAAGCTATCGCAATTAAAGAATTAGAAGAAGATAATATCTACGTTCGCAAGGACGAAGAAGAAGAGTCTTTCGAGGCTTAATAAACTCTAGCCAAGCTAGAAATCCCATACTTATGACCGGCGATCCGGAATCTCAGAACGAATTATTAAGTCTTCTGGGACGTCGTATAGTTCTTGGAATAACAGGAAGTATCGCTGCTTATAAAAGTGCTTTACTTGCAAGAGAACTCACAAGAAGAGGAGCTGAAGTGCGAGTAGTAATGACTCCTTCAGCCACTGAATTTATAACACCTCTAACTTTAGCAACGCTTGTAGACAATCCTGTTCATTCAGATTTCACTGAGAGCAAGGAAAAAGGAACTTGGACAAACCATGTTGAGTTGGGCTTATGGGGCGACCTTTTTTTAATAGCTCCATGCACTGCCCAAACCATGTCAGCAATGGTTACTGGAGCATGCGACAATTTGCTTCAAGCTGTGTTCTTAAGCGCTCGTTGCCCTGTAATGATAGCTCCAGCAATGGATCTAGACATGTTCACAAACGCTGCTACTCAAGAATCATTACACACCTTAAGGGATAGAGGGATTGAAATAATTGAGCCTGCTTCTGGTCTTCTTGCAAGTGGATTAGAAGGAAAAGGAAGGTTAGAAGAACCTGAAGTAATTGCCGAAAAAGTTGTCAATTTCTTTAGCTCTTCCCTCCCACTCAAAAACAAACGTGTTGTTGTTACAGCAGGACCTACTCAAGAACCAATTGACGCTGTCAGATACATTGGGAACAGAAGTACTGGCAAAATGGGATTTGCTCTTGCAGCAAGATTATCAGATTTAGGAGCAGAAGTTACTCTAATTGCTGGACCTGTTGCTTTACCCACTCCTCCTAGGGTGAAAAATAGAATAGACATAAAGACTGCTCAGGAATTGTATGAAGCTACGATTAAGGTTTGGCCAGATATGGATGCTGGTATTGCTTGTGCCGCTGTTGCTGACTTAAAACCAAAATCAGTATCAAACGTAAAACTTCACAAAGAAGAATTTCCCGAAGCTGTTGAATTAGAAAAGACGCCAGATACGCTTGCCTCTATGGGCTCAAGTAAAAAAGCTAATCAACTGTTAATGGGATTTGCCCTTGAAACTGACGATGGAATTGAAAGCGCGGTAGGAAAATTGAATAGGAAAAACTTAGATTTTGTTGTACTAAATACCTTGGCAGACGACGGTGCTGGATTTAGCCACGACACAAATAAAGTTACAGTCATAAAAAAGGTGGGTGTAGATACTGAAATTCGTAGTTTTGAGTTAAAGAGTAAGAAAGAGGTCGCTAGAGATCTCATAGACATTCTTTTTCAGATCAAATGACGACAAATTTTAAAGGAATTACTGTAGGATTAGCATTGCTTGTAGCATGTGGATTCAATGCATTTGCACAAGAACTTAATTGTTCAGTTCAAGTAATGGCCCCTCGAATTGCCAATGTAGAAGCTAGTGTTTTTGAAGCTCTAGAAGATGGAGTAAGAGAATTCATGAATGGAAGGCGTTGGACAAACGATAATTTCAATTTTGAGGAAAGAATTGAGTGCACAATGCAGATAAATATATCTGAAGCTATAAGTGCAACGCAGTTTAGTGGGTCAATACAAGTTCAGAGCAACAGACCTGTATTCGGTTCTGATTACAAATCACCTATGCTTTTTGTACATGATGCAGATTTTGAAATTGTTTGGGTAAATGGATCAGCGATCAATTTCAACATGGGAATCCATCGAGACAATCTATCATCAATTCTAGCGTATTACGCGTACATGATTTTGGGAATGGATTATGACAGTTTTGGCATGGAATCAGGCACAGATTATTACATAAAGGCACAGCAAATAGTAGCAAATGCTCAGAACGCTGCTGGGTCTGGATGGAGAGCAAGCGAAGGAAAGCAGAATAGATATTGGCTAATTGAAAACATGCTAAGCCAAACTTTCAGGCCACTTAGATATTGTCTATACAATTATCACAGAAAGGGCATGGATCTCCTTTATAGTGATATTGAAAGCGCAAGGCTAAACATTGGCGACGCCATTGTTGAAATGAGATCAACAAATAGAATTAGGCCTGCATCATATAACCTTCAGATTTTCTTCCTTGCAAAAAGTGATGAAATCATCAAAATCTTCGAACCTGCACCTGAGCCTGAGAGAGTTAGACTTTTACCAGTTGTAAAGCAGATGGATCCAGGCAACATTGCTAAATACGACGCTGCTCTTTTATAATTCATGCTTAAAAAACTACATATCAAGAACTATGCTCTTATTGAAGAGTTAGAACTTGATTTTAGCAATGGATTAACTGTAGTTACTGGTGAAACTGGTTCGGGTAAATCAATTTTACTAGGTGCTTTAGGACTAGCTTTAGGTGAACGCGCTACTTCATCTTCAGTTAGACATGGTGCAACTCAATGTATTATCGAAGCACACTTTAAATCTCATCAAGTAAGTGACTTACTTGATTCTTGGGATATAGATTCTTTTAAAGACAACGAGATTCAAATAAGAAGAGAATTAACTGCCTCAGGAAGATCAAAAGCATTTATAAACGATAGTCAAACTAATATTGGCACGTTAAAGGAAGTGGGCGCTCTTCTTGTGGATTTACATGGCCAGGATGAAACTAGAGCATTGATGGAGAGGTCCACAAGACTAGAATTATTAGATCATTTTGGTGGGCATTTTGATATTAGAGATTCATATAGAGCTGCATACTCAGCATGGAGAACTTCTACTCAAAAACTTCTAGACTTAGAAGCAATAGCATCAAAACCTCAATCAGATGTTGACTACTTACAATTTCAATTTGAAGAATTACAGGAGCTTAATTTAGAAGAAACTGATTGGGAAGGTCTCGAAGATGAATTTTTAAAACTAACTAACTCTACAAGTTTGGCTTCAGGATATAATTCCGTTTATGAGGCAATAGACGGGTTAGGTTTAAGCAATATTTCAAAAGTACTTGATGAAATCTCAAGCTTTAGTAAAGAAGCATCTGACTTAGCAGCTAGATTTAAAAGTTCTATGATAGAATTAGAGGATCTAGCTCATGAAGCTAGTTCTCTATCAGACAATGTCTCCTTTGATCCTAATAGACTTCAAATAATTGAGGATAAATTAGAAGGAATTAAAAGAGCTATGCACAAGCATAGACTAAACTCTTCAAATGAGTTAATTAGGCTTCAATCACAAATTCAACTACAAATTGAATCAGCTGAAAATTTAGATAAAGCAATTGAATTAGCTAAAGAAGGTGTTCTCAGAGATAAAGCTCAATTATTTGTAGCTGGAGAAGCTCTTAAAAATGAAAGAGAAAAGTGTGGGGGCGAATTATTGAATTGTGTGAATGGGGAATTAATTCCTCTAAAACTTCCAGATGTTAGAATAAACTGGGTGTTTACTGAAGCAAAGGAGCCTGATTTAAATGGAATCGAAGATGTTGATCTACTGTTTTCAGCTAATGTCGGTGCTCCTCAATATCCTATCACACAAATAGCATCTGGAGGTGAGAAATCTAGAGTTATGCTTGCATTTAAAGTAGCTATTTCATCTAGAAGATCTATTCCTACCATAGTTCTTGACGAAATTGATACTGGAGTTAGTGGAGATATCGCTTCAAGAATGGCGACTTCAATGAAAAACATGTCATCAAGACAACAAGTGTTTTCAGTTACACATTTGGCTCAAGTTGCAGCTGCTGGAGATCAGCACTTGGACGTTGTAAAATCAATAGATTCAAACTCCACAAAGACTTTTGCAAAATTCCTAGAAGCTGATGAGAAAACGGAAGCTATAGCCCAGATGTTAAGTGGCAGCAATGTTACTGATGAAGCAAGAGCTCAAGCAGTAGTACTTAGAAACTCCAATCAATAGTAATTGATGGAAGGAAAGGCAGTTGATTCTTCCTTTGGCCTGTAATTCTGTTTATGTAAAAAACATTCTCCCTGCTATAAACATTAGTAACTCCAGCAGTGAAATCAATATCCCCAAACTCTTTTTCGAATTTCTTGCTAATATTTATGTCAAGCCTATGATAAGCAGGAAGTCGCCCCTCATTTAAGTCAGCGTATGAGATTGATATTTGATTTGGGTTATAAGTCAAGTAATCTGAGAAAATACCTCCACCTAAACTTGGGCTTTGGTAATATCCCTGGCTTTGAGTAAACGGCAATCCTGATCCTAGAGCCCACCTTGAACTAATCGTCCAATCCCTATCAGGGCCGAATTTCTGTGAAGCAACAAAATTCACATTGTGCCTTCTATCAAATACTGGATCATACCATCTATTACCATCCCACCTATCAACGTCACCATATCCATA
>MDTD01115581.1_pt1 | contig 13587 bp, 11 predicted proteins | sample 811221 | NCBI WGS metagenome assembly MDTD01 (sample SAMN05326646, study PRJNA326480) | marine metagenome | isolation source: seawater | place: Pacific Ocean: South West | collected 2011
AAGGTTGGCCAGCACCGAGGATGCGGGAGATTGATTCATGGAAAGCCATTGGCTTCGACGCTCATCTTTGACAGCTCGCTCTGCTTCTGCAAGGCGGTTCACCATGGCATCGGTAGGGGAGTTGGCGGGGTTATGAGCGACTTTGGTTCCACCGGCAGCCATTGGTGAAACATTGCTCGAGCTGGGCACTGCGCCGCTGGCGATGGACGGTCCGCGCTGCGGATTGGGCATGTCGTTCATCGGAGTTTGTTGATTGGTGGGGAGGACGTTCCCTTGTTGGGGCGGGAATTGGTTAGGTGGGAATTGGTTAGGTGGGAATTGATTGGGCGGAAAGTTTCCTTGGAGAGGTTGTTGAGGATAGGCCCCGGGCGGAAGATTCTGCTGCTGTTGAATCCCCTGAGCCATGCCCTGCATCATATCGGCAGGGAACTGGCCCATCTGATTCATGTTGGCTTCTTGTTGCATGCGTTGTGCTTGTCCAGAAACAGGGTCAAAGGAGCGCTGCTGAGGAGGGAAGTTCGGAATGCTCTGATTGGGGGCGGGAGCGAAACCTCCGGCGACGGAATTGTCCTGTCGGGCGCCGCATTCAGGGCAGAACATACTGTCTGCTGGAATTTGTTCGCCGCATGCGCTGCAGTTCATGGTGCCACCCCCTTCTATGGTTTGGTCAGGCTACTGTTCCTAAAGGATTGCGTCAAGATGCCCTCAATCCCATGACTTCTCACAGCATGAGGGGACGACGGAGTCGCTCGGACGAATATCTTCATGCAGAAGGGCACGGTGGGCGAGTCGGAGAGGATTACATTGCCGGTTTTGGTGAATGAAAAAATCGACCGTCTCTTGGAGACCACCTCACGGTCGTTTTACCCGACACTGAAATACCTTCCAAAGAAAACCCGAGGCCAAATTGGCCTTCTCTACCTGCTGGCAAGGGTCGCCGATACGATTGCGGATTCCAAGGTGGGTGAGACGAGCCTGCTCTCCAGCCACCTCAAAGCCTACAACGACGCCGTGCAAGGCCGTGGCGAGGACCTTCCGGATTTGAGTGAATTAGCGGAACTCCAGGACAACGAACACGAGGCCGAACTTCTCCGAAATGTCAGGGACGTCGTTGACGGCCTCCAAGTCTACAGCCCCGAAGACCAGGAACGCATGTTAGAATGTCTCGACATCATTGTTGGAGGCCAATTGCTTGACCTTGAGCGCTTCGGCCCGGCGAACGAGGGCGGGAACATCTCTGCCCTAGCCAACGAGGAGGAACTTGATGATTACACCTTCAGAGTTGCTGGATGCGTTGGTGTGTTTTGGACGAAGATGTCGCTGGCCCATTTGATGAAACTGCCTCCTGAAGAAGAAGCCTTATTCATGGAACGTGGCATTCGATTTGGTAAGGCCCTGCAGATGATCAACATCCTGCGAGACATCCCCGAAGATTTGCGTTTTGGACGCAGCTACATCCCAGAAGCACCCCTGAAAAACATCGGACTCAAGCCCGAGGATTTGCTCAATGATGAAAACCTTGCAACCTTCCGGCCACTGTACGACCGATACTTGGATTTGACCAACGAACATCTCGAAGCGGCCACCGCCTACATCAGGATGATTCCCGATACTCAATTCCGGCTACGAGCCTCGTGCATGCTTCCCGTCTTGGTTGGTCAGCGAACGGTAACGCTTCTTCGAGAGGGTAACATTCTCAATTCAGAAGACCGAATCAAAGTGACGCGAGATGAAATGAAAGCCTATGCCCGTAAACTCCTAAGGGCGCTTATCATCCCCGGAGGCGTGAATCGTCTTCTGGAGAAAAACCGAGATAAGTAGCCATTCTATAGAAATTTACTTCCTTTGTAAAATCATACTTACTTAAAATCAAAGAACATCCCTACGCCATGCGATTGAGGCGAGGTCTCATAAACAAGGGACGCGAGGGCGGTACGGTTAGGATGCTGGAACGCCGCAAGCCGCTCGATTTGCTGTTTCCCCTCAAGGGCAACGCAGCGAGCAGAAACGGCGAGGAAGAGGTTCGACCCCCCACCACCCTTGACCGACTCCGTGCGGGTGTCACCCTCGCACGAGACGCCGTGAAGGCTGTGAGCGTGACCGCCATGGAGGCTCTGCGAGAGGGTGCCTCGTTCATCGGTATCGTCGGTGAAACCAACGAACTGGTTGACCCCTTTTCCCACCTGGATGCTCCAATCTGGTCGGAAAAGCCTCCAGCAGAACTCTACAAACTCGCCTACCGATACTGCGAGGAACTGACCATGCGGGAAGCGGGTAACTTCTACCACTCCTTCAAGTACCTACCAGATGAACAGCGACTGGCCATGTGCGCCATCTACGCTTTCTGCCGACGTGCAGACGACATCGCTGACGGCGACTGGGCTGACCGATTCCCTGGAAGCAAGGGAGAGATGGACCCTGAAGCGACAGCTTACCGGAACCAACTTGAATCTTTGCAAGACCGTGGAACCATCCTTGACGAAGAGGCCTACCTCAACAAAATCACTCAACTCTTCTTCTTCCGCAAGAAACTCTCCACTTGCTACGGTGATGTGCACTCAACCGACCCCGTTTTCCTTGCGTTGAAGGACACCGTCCGCCGCTACAACATCCCCAGAGAAGTCTTTGACGACTTGATTTCGGGCATGGAGGACGACCTCTACAACAACCGTTACCGCACCTTTGACGAACTCTATGTTTACTGCTACCGAGTTGCCTCCGTCGTTGGCCTGATGTGCATTGAAGTCTACGGCTACGATAACCCAATGGCACGAAAATACGCCGAGTCGTGGGGCATCTTCATGCAACTGACCAACGTCTTGCGAGATGTTGGTGAAGACATTCAGCGAGACCGAGTCTATCTGCCGCTTGACGAGCTCGAGCGTAACGACATGACCGAACAGGAACTCGACGGAAAAATCGTCCTGAACAAGCATTGGGAACCTTATTGCCGCCATTATGCTGCTCGTGCTCGCACCTATCTCGAAGAAGCCCGAGCCCTTCTGCCATTGTTGCCTCGGCGTAGCCGCTACTCACCTGCAGCCATGATCGCCTTCTACGACAAGATTTTGCGACAAATCGAGAAGCAGCAAGGCGACGTGTTCACTCAGCGTGTCAAGCTCAACAAAGCGCAGAAAATCTCGCTTGCCGCTGCTGTTTACCTGCGCCACCGCTTCCTGCCAGGCTTCCTTGACCCCGTTTGGGGAGCGCTTGCACGTGTCGGCCTCTTGCCAAGCGTTTGAAGATCAGATCGGCCAGGGCCGCTCATCATCCCACGTGTTCCATTCGGCCACCCATGAATGCATGAATGGCTCGATGCTCAGCCCCATGCCTTCCAACACTTCCTCAGGATGGATTGCTCCCTTTCTGCGAACCCCGGTTCGTAGCAGCGCCAACGAGCAGGTTCGTCCAGACTGCACGGTTCGTTGCTGGAAGTAGAAAAAGCGGTCATCCATGCCAACCAAATCGGTGATGACTTGCGTGCGCCGCCACGGTCGCAGGCGGTGACGGTAGCGGATGGTTGACCCGGCCACCACGAAGGCAGAGCGGGTCTTTCGAACCCATCGGAACAAGCCGGTTCGCATGGCTAGGTCGTACCTGGCGAGGTCAAAGAGTACGAAATGGCGGCCGTTGTTGACCTCTGGATAGACATCAAGGTCGGCCAAACCGGGACGAACGGTCCAGACGTAGGATGTGGTGGGATCAAACACCTCTCGCTTCCGGAACGTGTTCTTAATGACCATCAAGGCCAACCGCAGGTAGGCGTACATCGTGTATCACGCTTGGCGCGTAAAGGCCTGAATGCCCGTGATGTAGCGGCCGAGAATGAGGTTGTGGATGTCATGGGTGCCTTCGTAAGTTTTCACTGACTCTAGGTTCGCCATGTGGCGCATGATGGGGTATTCGTCGAGGATACCGTTCGCACCGTGGATGTCTCGGGCGACCCGAGCGATTTCCAAAGCGATGTCAACGTTGTTCATCTTGGCGAGCGAGATTTGTTCGGGGAACCACGTACCGTCGTCCTTCTTTTTGCCCAGGTGGTAGGCCAAGAGTTGCCCCTTGGTGATTTCACGAAGCATCCACGCCAGCTTGTTCTGGACCAACTGGTAGGAGGCGATGGGATGGTCGAATTGGATGCGGGACAAGGCGTAGGTTTTGGCGCTGTGGAAACAGGCCATGGCGGAACCCAAAGCGCCCCATGAGATGCCGTATCGGGCGTTGTTCAGGCAGGAGAACGGCCCGCGAAGACCCTTCACACCGGGCAGCATGCGGTCCTTGGGAATCTTGCAATCTTGGAAGACCAATTCGCTCGTAACGCTGGCTTTAAGGGAGTGCTTCCCTTTCATCTCGGGGGCAGAGAAGCCCTCGTCGTCTTTCTCGACGATGAACCCGCGAATGACCCCGTCAAGTTTGGCCCACACCACGGCAATGTCGGCAATGGTGCCGTTGGTGATCCACATTTTCGCCCCGTTCAGGAGGTAGTGGTCGCCTTTGTCTTCGGCCTTGGTGACCATGTCGCCAGGGTTGGAACCATAATCGGGCTCGGTCAAACCAAAACACCCAATCCATTCTCCGGAGGCCATTTTTGGAAGGTATTTCTCCTTCTGCTCTTCAGAGCCAAAATCCCAGATAGGGTACATGGCAAGCGAGCCTTGCACGGAAGCAAAGGAGCGAAGCCCGCTGTCGCCTCGCTCCAATTCTTGACAAATCAAACCGTAGGCGACGTAGGAGAGTCCTGGGCAGCCGTAGCCTTTCAAGGGCGCACCGAGCACGCCCATCTCGCCCAAAGCGACACGCCACTCATCGAGAAAGACGCCTTCCTCGCAGGCTTGCTCAATCTTGGGAATGACCGCTTCGTCAACCCATTCTCGTACCATGTCCCTGACCATGATTTCTTCTTCGGTCAAGAGGCTTTCAACGTTGTAAAAATCAAGTCCTTCAAACGGCTCCATACGGCACCCTCAGTTGGTCTGCGCCGCGGGTGCTTCATCAACATGTCCCTGCGCTTGATAGAAAGCAGTGGGTCATTTCTTCCCAAAGCGCAGTTCCCGGTACTTTCGTTGCATCCACGGGCTGTTCATGTAAATGAGGCCGAGAATTACGCCGGGAACGGAAACGGCGACGGCGCCAAGAACGAGCACATCCATGATGTTCATCTCCACTTCTTCCACCGCTGGCGTGAACTTGATGATGTTGCCAAAGTCCGTGATGATGAAACCGCTGTGCCGTGTGTTTTCCCAGACAACCGGAAGACCCCGCCCCGCAATCACGGGGTCCCAGGTCGCTGCGTCTTCGGGGAGAAGCACAGAGAAGGCCTCGCCGGTCAATGGCGTGTATCGAACCAATCCGAGCGGTGCGAGGTGAATCAAACTCGTACCATCATCACCTCGGGAGACATCGACGAAATCACCGGTTGGGAGGTCCCACGGGTCGCCAGATTCCACAGTGGATTTGAGAGCATCAAGGGTGTTGATTCGAATGACCTTGGTCTCGAGGCCGCTGGCGAAACCCACGCATTCATTGAGGACCGAACTTGCACAATCCACACCAACCCACGTCAAGGCGGCCGTCTGCGTCAACCATCCCAAGGCGTGACCTTCATCGATGACGGCCAAACCCTCATCCACCGTTGACATGAAACAGACATTGTAATTCCGATGACAGGAGAGGCCGGTGACCCTGCTCTCGCCGGTGTTCTCAAGGAGTTCAAAACCGGTATGTTCGGCAAATTTCCAGACCTTTCCCTGGGAGGAGGCAACGTAGGCAAAATCGCCACCCGGGCGCCAAACGACCGATGTCAAATCGTGGCCAAGAACTGAGAAGGTCCCGTTGACATAGGTGATGCTGTGGTCATAGGTATCGTATCGCATGGCCATGCCTTCGTCACCCACCAAAATCGCCGTGTTGCCACGGGGGTGCCATGCGATGTCGTTAACCGTGGAATTCCTGCCCGTCACCAATTCAACATCCAAGGCCCGATTACCCGCATCATCGGCCGAAAGGAGACGAGCAAAACCATTCATGCCACCGACGAGGATGTCTTGGCCGTCCGGTGAAACCGCGCCCACCTTGATGCCGAGATCGCTCTCGCCAAGTGCGCCTGCATCCTCTAACTCAATCCGACTCACGAGGTCGGCCGAAGCCAGCGGCGCAATCAGGACCAAAAGAAGCCCAACCGTCAGCCAAGTCTGCCTTCGCATGGTTTGGCGACCAGCGCTTGCATCAAAACATCTCCCATAGGATGGCCACAAACAAGCGGTTCGGACGGTGGTCTTATGAGACGCTGACCGTTGCGCAGGACATGGAGCGATTTGCTGTTAAGCGTGGTCTGATTAAATCAATGGGTGGAAACGCCGGTCTTGCCAAATTAGCAACCAATTACTTTGAGAACATCAACGTTGACGCTGATGGTGTCTTCACGGGCTCCTACGGCTTATTGACCAGCGTTCAGGGCTCCTACGATGACAGCGGTAAACTCGCAGTTGACGTTGTCCAACTCAAAGGAGGCGACCTCGCCGAATTCCTTGACAGCGACGAAGGCCCTGCTAAAGCCATGGAATCCCGTAAGCGCTGGTCTGGCTTCCTCGATGAAGCCACGGGCTACAACGCCAAGCAGCGCGGCGACAAAGCCAAAGAGGAAGCAAAGAAATTCTCCAAGGCCAAGTCAGCCATCAAGATGGCCCACAAGTCCATGGAACTCATGAAAAATCTTGACCAAGCCACGATTGACCAAGCCAATGAGTTGATTGCAAAGCTCGAGGCCATGATCGAGGCGGGCACTCCACCTTCTGAGACGCAAGTGAAGAAACTTGACAAGTTGTTTTGAGGGGATTGGATGGCCACCAAGCAAGACATTCCTGCCTTGCTGGCATCCAAAGACGGGTATGCATCGTTGGATGAATCAGCCTTGGAGCGACTCCATTTGATGGTGAATGACGTCGAGGAAGTGGTGGGTGTCGATCACCTCATCGACGCCCTCCAAAACGGCACTTCACACAGCGGTGATGATGTTCTCCGATGCTATGTTGGCTTTGAACCGAGTGGGAAAGCCCACATTGGATGGAAGGTGCTGGCCCTCCAGTTGCGGCGCATGCTCGACGCCAACGCCAACGTGATGGTTTTCTTGGCAGACTGGCACGCTTGGGTGAACGACAAGTTCAACGGCGATATGGAGGCCATCCAAACGACCGGCATCTACATGCAAGAAACCTTCCGAGCCCTTCTCAATCACCCACCCGAGGGTACCGGGCCCGGCGAACTGCAATTCAAGTGGGCATCGGAGTTGATGGAATCCAGCGATTACTGGGCCAGAGTTCTGCGCTGTTCCAAGGGTGCAACCTTGGCCATGGTGAGGAAGACGTTCACCATCATGGGCCGGGACGAGGCCTCTTCGGACCACGACCTCTCCAAGTTCTACTACCCGGCCATGCAAGCCGCCGACATCTTCGAGATGGACATTGACATCGCCATCGGTGGAATGGACCAGCGTAAAGCGCACATGTTCATGCGAGACGTGGCCTCAAAATACGGTTGGCAAAAGGCGACGTGCCTCCACACCTCCATCATCTCCTCGCTCAAAGCATCTGGAGCCAGAATGGAGTCCTTTGACCACAAAATGTCAAAATCCGACCCTGGTGGCGCCCTCCTGCTCCACGACACACCCGAACAGGTTCGCAAGAAGATGAAAGGCGCCTATATTTCACCCGATGACCCGAACTCGCCCGTCTACGAACTGGCTGAACATATTGTGTTTCCAGAAAACGGCGTCATCAAGGTCACGCCCAACCCGAAGTTTGGCGAGCCAAGCTCATGGACAAGTTTGGAGGATTTTAGGAACGCCATCATGGACGGCACACTCCACCCCTTTGATGCGAAAATGGGCGTTGCTGACGGTTTGGCCAAAGGTCTTGAAGGCCTGGCTGCACACTTTGAGGCTCATCCAGAAACGCTTGACAAGGTCACAGCACTCATGCAAGGTTGAGTTCAATCCTCAATGTGCAGTTCCTCTACGCTAAGAATGTCAATGGAAAGAAGACGGCGGGTGTCCTTGGAGAACGTTCGGTCTGGCACCGGTTGAACCCTCACGATGCCGTTGATTCGCATGTACGTCGACGGCCGGAGCTGGTCGACAAGGTCGTCAGTGAGCGTTCCGAGAATTTGGTTCCGGGTCGAGCAGTTGATGAGGTGATGTTCACCGTTGTAGGTGATTTGGCTCATGCTGATGTCTTGAACATCCTCGTATTTACATTCCTCAACGATCATCAAGAACTCACTGTCGGGGCGAATGAACCTCTTCGGAATGTCGGTTTTCTGGTAGTTTTCCATCAGTTCTTGGAGGCAGGTGCGACACAGCGACGGACTTTCGCGCTCCCTCGCTCGCCGTTGAGCCACCTCAACGCGCGTCTCGCAGTCCATGCACTCGTAGACGGCCGTCTTGAGCCAGCCATAAGGCTGAGAGACCTCGTTTATTTTGACATCGAGGCAAACCAAATCGTTCCGGTCGCGCATCCTCAACTCATCAACGCGGTTGAGGTAGTTCTCGGAAAGGCCGACCACCCGAAGGACCGGACGAGTTGGAATGTTGTGGTTGTCGAATTGTTCTCGCATGATCCTCGAGCCCAATTCCAGCGCCCGGGTTGGATTCTCATGGAAGAAGCGCCGGAGCGTGTCTTTCTGGTCCATGAGTGCATGTTCGACATGAAAACCGTGAACGCTCTCCTCCATGCCTTCCAATCGAGCAATGTCTTTTTCGTAATTCTCAACGATCAATTCGCGCCACTCGCGAAGCACAATTTGCTCGTCTGGGTCAACATCAACTTTCCTCGGTGGCGACATGGAATTTCCCCCCAGATACGACGGTTCATAATACTAACCAGTCCGCATAAATTCTCCCTTCTGCGGAAAGCGCCCATGTGGCATCGTGGCAAGGTTCATGAATGGACTTCGGGTGCGTTTAGTCAAGGATTCAGGTTGATTCACATGCCCCACATCATTGTCCTCGTCAAACAAGTTCCAGATACCAACGCCAAGATTGTGGTCAGTGGCGACCGGGTTGACCTCTCAACGGTCAAGATGGTCATGAGCCCCTACGACGAGTTTGCTGTTGAGACGGCGCTCCAACATCGGGAAGCCTCGGGCGGTGAAGTCACTGCATTGACCGTAGGTGGACCAGGTGCAGAAAAGATTCTCAAGGACGCCAAGGCCATTGGTGTCGACCACATTGTCCGGATTGACGCTGATGGCGAAATGGATTCCAATGCCTTGCAAACCCTCATTTCACAGGCCGTTAATGACCTGGGTGGCGAAGTTGTCTACTGCGGAAAATCTGCAGCCGACACCGGTGCAGGCTCAACAGGCCCGGGCGTTGCCGAGCGCATGGGTTGGCCGTCCGTTTCCAACATCATTGGTGCCACGTTTGATGGGGGCCTTTCGGTGACCACACCAAGCGGTGGAGGCAACGCAAAAGTCAGCGTTCCCCTCCCTGCCGTCGTCTCTTGCGACAAGGGGGGTTTCAAGGTTCGAAAACCCAATGTCAAAGGCATCATGCAAGCAAAGAAAGCAAGCGTTGATGTTCGTTCTATAGAGGCTCCCGCCTCCTCTGTTTCCGTTGTCGCCCACGCACTTCCACCAGCAAAACCTGCTGGAAAGAGCTACGAGGGTGGCGCAGCCGCTGCCGAAGTGGCCAAATTGCTTCGAGATGAAGCCAACGTACTTTGAGGTGAAAACATGACACAAACCATCGTTATCGCAGAAATGAGCAACAACACCGTCCACGCCAGCACCGCAGAACTCGTGAGTGCCGCCATCGCTCTGGGTGGACACCCCACACTTGTCGTCCCGTGCACCGACGCCTCGCAGGCGGATGGCGCAGCGGGCATGGGCGCAGATAGCATCCTCGCTGCCAAGTCGGGCGCCTTCTCCCATTACGACGCCAGTGGATGGGCGGCTGCGCTCGACGCTATCGCCCCCCATGGAACCGTCATCACCGGTGCCAGCCCTCAATCAAAGGACCTGGCTGCACGCCTCGCTGCACGACGTGGCCTTTCCGTCGTGCAAGACGCCATCGCCATCGATGGCAACAACATCACCTCTCCCGTCTTCAGCGGAAAGGCCATGCAGACCGTATCAGCCACCGGCCCCGTTGTCGTCTCGGTACGCTCAAACGTCTTTGAAGCCGCAACCGGTGGCGCCACTGACGCCAGCGTCGTCGCCACCGATGGCGATGTTGCCACATCGGTTCAAGAGTTCATGGCGCGCGCATCCGAGCGGCTGGACGTCTCCGAAGCCAACATCATCATCTCCGGTGGACGAGGCATGGGTTCACCTGACAATTTCTCCCACCTCGAAGCAATCGCTGATACCATCGGGGCCGCCGTTGGAGCCTCCCGAGCAGCTGTTGACACCTGGGAGGCCATCCCCCACTCAATGCAAGTCGGCCAAACCGGTAAAACGGTCAATCCGAACCTCTACATCGCAGTAGGAATTTCTGGAGCCATCCAGCATTTGGCCGGCATGCGCTCCTCAAAGTACATCGTGGCCATCAACAAAGACGCCGACGCTCCAATTTTCCAACACGCAGATTACGGCATCGTAGCGACCTGGGAAGAAGCCTTGCCGGTGCTCCACGAGAGCCTGAAAGGCATGATGGGATGATCAGGCATACTTGCCAAATCCAAAGGTTCCGCCTTCACCCGCTGGCTCGCCAACAAACGGGTTCGTCCGCTTTTCGTGACCGATGGTGGTCAGGGGACCGTGCCCCGGATGTACAATCGTTGTCTCGTCCAACGGCCACAGTTGCGTGTGAATGGAATTGGCCAGCAAATCAAAATCGCCACCCGAATTTGCAATATCCGTTCGCCCGACCGACCCTGCGAACAAGGTATCCCCGACGAACACATGGTCTGGACCCTCTTCAACCGGGAGCAGGAGGCAGCAACCCCCAAGGGTGTGTCCAGGGGTATGGAGAACTCGAAGTTCGATGCTTCCAAAGGTGTGCGTTTCCTGTGCTTTGAGTGGATGGTCTGCCACCGCAGGTTCTGGCAAGTGAAGGCCGTATCGGCGCCCAGAGGCCTGTGCGAGCGTTTGCAAAAACGTGTCATCTGGGTGAAGGTACCACGCTACACCGTAGTGCTCGCGGAGGACGGGAATGAATCCGCTGTGGTCGAAATGGGCGTGTGTGTTGACGAGTGCTACGACCCGACGAGGGGGTAGGTTTTGTTCGTCGGCCATGGCCTGCGTTTCTGGACCTGTGGTCCAATTGGGCCCTGGCCCTTCGTAGCGATCTATCCAATCGATAATGCGCTGAGGTTCATCGCCCCCATCCACGATGATGGTGTCGCCATTGCTTCGGTCGGTAACCACCGAACACCGCATTTGAAGCGGGCCGACGAAAAAATGCTCAATCCATGGTTCCGTCAGGGCCATGCCACTTGGGAGCATGGACTCCTTCATGAGGTTGAGCCATCGTCCACATGAACAACAAGTGAATCCGTGGTCCACGAACCCTGTCGGTCGACGACTCGCAACTCAAAGGCATGTCGCCCAACCGGCAGCCGAAGTTTGAGTTGCGGCGTGTTCGAGAGTTCCCTTCCTCGCTCATCGAGCCATGACCACTGAACGATTTGGCCCTGCGGGTCGTAAGAGCCACGTCCGTCAAGCAGGACAAGGCAGGTGCCGTCGTCCTCGCTTTGATGGCGTTGGTCATCCCCTGCAATGGCCCTAGGTGGATGCACTTCATCCACGGCAGCAGAGAGTGCATCAAGCAGGATGCCCGTTTCTTCAACGCTCAATTCCTCCGTACTGTTGAGAGCGTTCATCAACTCTTCTTCATCCAGTGTGGCCTCAATTGAGAGGGAGGTGGACTCAGCCGTACCCATTGCTGCGAGCAAGGAATTGGTTGGTTGGTCGGTTGGTATCCCTTTTTCGTAGGATGCACGTTCATCCTCGGTCAAGTGTATCAATATGTCATCGTCGCCCTCGCTGTAGAGTTGCTCGGCCGTCAAAGCAACACTTGCGTTTGCATTTTGGAACCATCCCGTCAATTCTGCCGTATCCGTTTCCACAACCTCGCCCTTGAGGTCAATGCAACCGATGGGTTCAGGCTCAGTGTAATCGTTTTGGTCATCCCCTGCAAAGAGAACAACATTCTGTGTGGGATGGCCGCAAAGCATGGAGGGCATGCCCTGATGCTCAACCTTCCATACGCGTTCATCGCTCAGACCGTGAATGTAGAACCAGGAACTTGCCACCACGCTGGATTGATGTTCAAAACACGAAAAAATCGGATAGCCAGTGGATAAGACCTCCTCCATCCCACCGTCTTCTCGAAGCTGGTGGACCGTTCCATCATCGAATCCAAGGACCGCCCCAAGGTTCGATGGCGAGGAAGTAAGCATCCGCGTACGTAGGTCCTTGCGCACTGACAAGGTACCATTTACCCACATTTCGAATTCAATGGCTTCTTCTTCTCCGGCCACCAAGGCGTGGCCCTCACGGGTCAAGAAGAGCGAACCGTTTCGGGTGACGCCCATGCAGGTAATTCGTTCACCATGATGTCCACGAGCAGGGCGCCTCCAGTAAACGCCTGAATCGTTCATGGCCAAGACAGAACCGTCTTGTTGAGCCAGGTAAATGCTGTCCTTTGAAACCACCATCTGAAGAACATCGCCCAATCCAAATTGTTCTGAAAGGTTCTGAGAAGGTCGTTCAAATTGAACCAGGTGGGCCGAACCCATGCCGCTAACGACGGCCAATTTCAGACCCATGGGCTGACAAGATTGCACGCCCCCGTCCATATCTTGGGATTCCAGCAGGTTGCCTTCGTGGTCGTAGAATGAAATGGAACCGATTTCATCCCCAATCACCAAATGCACACGATGGAAGAGCATGAAACTCACTTGATGAGGCACTGTGAATTGAGACACGACGGCAATGCCCGTCTCCTCCAGACGACCCAATGAGACCGTTTGGTTGGATTCGGCCCAGGCCACCAAATCATCTTCAGCCTGAAGACAGAGGTGCTTGACTTTGTTTTCAGGCCTGACCAAAGCGTGGACGTGGCGAGTCAAGACCATGTTGGGAGGTGATGGACGATGTTCAAAAGTGCTCGCCTATCCTGTTCGGGAACATCAAGCATCATCGTTGTGAAGGTCAATAACCGCATCATCAACATGCGCTCGTCCCTTGGCAGCATCGTTTCGGGCGTCCTCCAATTTGTGCAGGTAATCTGGGCTAATATCGCCAGTTATGTACTCGCCGTTGAAGCAACTGGTGTCAAACTGAACGACGCTCGAGCTGGGTTGCTGAGTGACTTCAACCAAGTCGTCCAACGTTTGATAGAACAATCGGTCGCTCCCAATCGTCGCATTGATTTCCTCAATGGTGCGGCCGTTGGCGATGAATTCCTTCACGGCAGGCATGTCGATGCCGTAGACGTTGGGGTGACGGACTGGAGGGGCTGCTGAGGCGAAGTATACTTTGGCTGCGCCGACATCTCGTGCCATCTCAATGATCTGGGCACTGGTGGTGCCTCGTACGATTGAATCGTCCACCAATAACACGTTCTTACCTCTGAATTCGTGTTCGATG
>MDTD01104923.1_pt1 | contig 13584 bp, 12 predicted proteins | sample 811221 | NCBI WGS metagenome assembly MDTD01 (sample SAMN05326646, study PRJNA326480) | marine metagenome | isolation source: seawater | place: Pacific Ocean: South West | collected 2011
CAGTTTTATCGATTGAGAATCAATTTCGATACAATCTTCTAAATCATTAGCTGTAATAATTGTGAATGAAACCATAAAAGTTTTTTCTAAAATTACTTGTAATCTTAAATAAAATTTAAAGTTGTAGAATAAGGAAAAACTTGCAAATGATTGAAAAAAATTCTTTCTTACTTAATAAAATAGATTTTAATAGTCCAAATAAAAACATTACTCCTATTTCAACGATAATTAATGAAAAAGGGGAATTAACCATTGGGAAATGTTCGATTAAAGATTTGGTAGAGAAATTTGGTTCTCCACTATACATACTAGATGAATTAACATTGAGGGAATCTTGTAAAGCTTACAAGAAATCTCTTGCAAAACACTATCCAGGACAATCACTACCTATTTATGCTTCAAAAGCTAATAGCTCACTATTTATGAGTAATTTGATAGCCTCAGAAGGATTCGGTCTCGATGCTGTTTCTGAAGGCGAGTTAATTACTGCTTTAAAAGGTGGGGTTGAAAGTGACAAGATAGTTTTTCATGGAAATAATAAATCAAATAGAGAATTAGATTTTGCTTTCAAACATAATATTAAAGTGGTTTTAGATAATTATTATGATTTTGAAAGAGTAAAAAAATTATCGGAGGAACATAAGAAGAGACAAAAAATAATGATAAGGTTTACTCCTGGGATAGAGTGTCATACGCATGAATATATAAAGACTGGCTCATTTGATAGTAAATTTGGATTTGGGATTGAGAAACTAGGTGAACTTTATAAAGAAATAAAAAAATCACAAAATTTAGATCTTGTTGGTTTACACGCTCATATTGGTTCTCAGATATTTGAATTAGATCCTCACAAAGATCTTGGTGAAATTATGGTACAAGCCATTTCTGAAGCTAAAGAATATGGCCTAGAAATTTCAGAACTAAATGTAGGAGGTGGCCTGGGTATTAGATACACTTCAAATGATGATCCACCTTCAATAGATGAATGGGTTGAGACAGTTTCTAAATCCGTGATAAAAGCTTGTGAAAGAAATAATATCAATTTACCAACTCTCATGTGTGAGCCAGGTAGATCAATCGTTGCTAATGCTGGTGTAACAATTTATAAGTTAGGGTCCTTCAAAGAAATCCCAGGCTTAAAAACATACACATCTGTTGATGGTGGCATGAGTGATAATCCTAGGCCAATAACATATCAATCCAACTATTCTGCTTGTTTAGTTAAAGACCCTTTTAACAAAAAATCTCCTAAGAAATATTCTGTTGCTGGTAAACATTGTGAATCAGGAGATGTTCTTTTCAATGAAATAGAATTAGGGGATTGTCAATCTGGAGATTTATTATGTGTTTTTGGCACTGGCGCTTATAACTTATCAATGAGTTCAAACTATAATAGAATTCCAAGGCCAGCAACATTATTAGTTTGTAATGGTAATGCTGAAATAATTCAAAAAAGAGAGATGCCAGAGGATCTATTAAAATATGATGTTTTGCCAGATCGCTTTATTAAACAAATCTAGTTAGGTTAAAATAAATAAATAAATTTATAAAACATTTGTGAAAATTTGGGGGTTAATAAATTTAAAATTGTTTTTGGATGTTCTATTTGCTGCGAGTTTTGGCTTGCTACTTTTCTCGAGAGTCAAAGAGCAAAGAACATTATGGCTACTGAGAGGTTATTTATTTTTAGTCTCATTAGCATGGTTTGTTCAAAGATACGCAAATCTTCCACTAACTTCGAAATTAATTGATGCATTGGTTCTTGCCTGTTCATTATCTTTAGCAATATTATGGCAAGGGGAATTAAGAAGATTAATGGAATTACTTGGCACAGGTAGGCTAGCAGTCTTATTGGGAAATCCCCCAAAAGAATTTAGATCTAATGCCAACACTGTAAATCAACTTGTAGAAGCTGCTGGAAAACTTTCTCAAAATAGGAGAGGTGCTCTTATGGTGGTTGACTTGGGGAGTGATTTAAGACCTGAAGATTTTTTATATTCAGGGATTAGTATTGAAGCTCAAATTTCTGTTGATCTTATGATTAATCTTTTTGCAACTGATACACCTCTTCATGATGGAGCAGTTCTTGTTAAGGGAAATAAAATAATTTCTGCTGGCATAATTTTGCCTCTTTCAAGACAGGGAATTAGCAGATATGGAACCAGACATCTAGCTGCTTTGGGAATAACTGAAAGATTTGACAGATGTATATGTATTGTTGTGTCTGAAGAGACAGGAACATTATCCTTAGCAAATCAAGGAAAATTAGAAAGGCCTATTACAAGTAGTAGATTACAGGAATTATTAAATCAATTCGTTGATAATTCAAATGGACAAACAATTTTAAAATCATCTACAAATAGAAATGTTACATCGCCAAAAAAGAGCTCAACTGATATTATTTCCAATATTGCTATTGATAAATCTGTAAAAAAATCTGACTAATAAATGTCATTTAATTTTGGGTTATTATGAAATTAAAAAATTCAACAAACGAAATATTAGATTTATCTCAAGAAATAGATAAATTCAAAATTCCCAATCATATTGCAATAATAATGGATGGAAATGGGAGATGGGGTATAAAAAAAGGTTTTACAAGATCATATGGACACAATAAGGGGGTATCTGTATTAAAAAATATTCTTAAATTATCAAAAAATTGGGGAGTAAAAGTATTGACAGTTTATGCTTTTTCTACTGAAAATTGGGCGCGACCTACAAAAGAAGTTGATTTCCTCTTAAATCTATTTGAGAAAGTCTTACAAAAAGAAATAGATGAACTAAATAGGGAATCTGTAAGAATAAATTTTATAGGTGATTTATCTCCCTTTCCTGAAAATTTAAAAGTAAAGATTTATGAATCGGAAAAAATTACTGAAAATAATAAAAGTTTTACATTAAATATTTGTATGAATTATGGAGGGAGGCAAGAATTAGTGAGAGTTGCCAAAGAATTAGCAAAGAAATCTATTTCCGGTGAAATTACTCCTGAAGAAATAAACGAAAAGTTATTCGAGTCAGAATTACTTACTAAAGATTTTAATGATCCTGATTTATTAATAAGAACAAGTGGTGAGAATAGAGTAAGTAATTTTTTATTATGGCAGCTAGCTTATTCAGAAATTTACATTACAAAAGTTTTGTGGCCTGAATTTGATGAGAGTGAGTTTTTAAAAGCAATAATAGATTATCAATCTAGAAACAGACGTTTTGGGGGTATTGAAACAATTTCAAAAGAATCTTTTAATAGTTCTTACTTATAATAAAAAATTAAATATGCTTGAATTGGATATCTTCCTTATAATAAAAAATAAATATGCTTGAATTGGATATCAATACAAAAAAAGATTTGAAATTTGATTGGGAGAGAGAAGAAATTCTTGAAATATTAAATATGCCACTTATTGATTTGATGTGGAGAGCCCAAGTTATCCACAGAAGGTTTAATACTTATAAAGTTCAATTAGCTTCACTTTTTAGTGTGAAAACAGGAGGTTGCACAGAAAATTGCTCATACTGTAGTCAATCCATTTATAGTTCGAGTCAAATAAAAAGTAATCCTATTTTTGAAGTTGAGTCAGTACTGAAAAGAGCTCAAATTGCAAAAAATGAGGGTGCCGAAAGGTTTTGTATGGGATGGGCATGGCGCGAAATAAGAGATGGGAATGCCTTTAATTCAATGTTAGAAATGGTTAAAGGAGTAAGGAAATTAGGAATGGAGGCTTGTGTTACCGCAGGAATGCTCAATGATAATCAAGCTTTAAAATTGGCCGAGGCTGGTTTAACAGCATACAATCATAATCTTGATACTAGTCCTGAGTATTATCAAAATATAATCACAACAAGAACTTATCAAGATAGATTAGATACTCTTAAAAGGGTTAGAGATGCGGGCATTAATATTTGTTGTGGAGGAATTATTGGTTTAGGTGAATCAAATAATGATAGGGCTTCTCTTTTGCAAGTCTTATCAAATATGAATCCACATCCAGAGAGCGTGCCAATTAATGCTTTAGTGGCAATAGAAGGAACTGGCATGGAAGACTCTAAAAATATAGATTCTATTGAAATGATTAGGATGATTGCTACTGCGCGAATTCTTATGCCTAAGAGTAAAGTAAGGCTTAGCGCAGGCAGGGAAAATTTATCTAAAGAGGCTCAAATACTGTGTTTTCAATGCGGAGCTAATTCAATTTTCTATGGCGACGAATTGTTAACTACGTCTAATCCTTCTTGCGAGTCTGATAGGCAACTACTTAAGGAGGTGGGTGTATCCTTTAACAGCAATTTTAGTTTCAAAAAAGATACTGTAGTTGCAAAATGAATGATTTTTTCAAGATAGTTTCTTTTTATAATTTTACTAATATTGATGATAATTCCATAATTAAACTTAGACAAAATATCCAAATATATGAATCAGATGATTTTTCAGGATTAATTATCTTAGCTAAGGAAGGAATAAATGGAACAATATGTGGTAAGGGAAAAATAGTAAAAGAGGTTTTGGAATTAATAAAAAATTTTATAAACCAAAATGATATTAATGAAAAAATTAGTTATTCTCGTAATCAGATTTTTAAAAAATTAAAAATAAAAATTAAGGATGAAATAGTTACTATGGGAATTGGCGATATAGATCCAAGTACCAATTCAGGAACTTACGTTGACCCCATTACTTGGAACGAACTTATTAAGGATAAAGATACCCTAATAATTGACACTAGAAACTATTACGAGGTCTCCTTAGGAAGTTTTAAAAATGCAATCAATCCAATGACCAACAACTTTAGAGAATTTCCTCTGTGGATTGAGCGAAATATAGAAAAATATACGCACAATAAAATAAATAAAAAAATCGCAATGTTTTGTACGGGAGGAATTAGATGTGAAAAAGCTACATCTTTGCTCACAAAAAAAGGATACAACCACGTCTATCATTTAAAAGGGGGTATCTTGAAATATTTTGAGCAAATGCCTAAAGAAGAAAATTTTTATAATGGTGAATGCTATGTCTTTGATGGCAGGGTGGCCGTGACAAATCAATTAGAGAAAGGTTCGTATTCAATATGTTATGCCTGTGGAATGCCGCTTTCAGTTGAAGATAAAAAAAAGAATACATTTATAAAGGGCGTACAGTGTCATTTATGTATAAATAAATTTTCAGATAATGATAGGAAAAGATTTACTGAGAGACAAAAACAAATTGATGACAAAGACTTAAATGAAGCATCTTCTCAAAAACAATCGAAATGAAAGTAGAAGATTTAGAGAATATTTCGGAATCTCTTGGTTTAACAATAAAGATTCAAGTAAGAGAAGCTTTTGGACTTAAATTCTTTAGGATTGTAATTGCAAAAATAAAAAATAACTCTGCAAAGATTTGGGGGGAAATCAAAGGTTGGACATTTTCTCTTACAGATGGACTTCAGTTAGATACTCTCAGAATCTTAAAAGGTGCACCTAAGTATGTTTCGGAATTAATTTGGGCTACAACAATGGCATGGGCTTTGGAACAAACAGATTGTAAAAAAGCTAGATTACTAGCTATCTATGATGAAGAGGGATATAGTAAAAAATTGACTAGATATTTTAGATTTATTGGTTTTAATGTTGTAAAGGAAGTAGGTTCCTCGCCTATTGATCTTTTTTTGAGACTTATTTGGGGAGGAGCTGGAACTTTAATGAATGGTGACTGCATTTCTATCTTGAACAAGATAGAAAAAAAATTTCAAAGATTAGGATTGATCACCCAGCGTGATAACTGCTTCTTATAAGGGGTCCGCATGAAACTTTCTTAAAACCAATTTTTTTTGAGAAGATATCTATATATTTAAATTCATCAGGTTCCCAGTATTTTTTTACTGGTAGATGATTTAAAGAAGGTCTAAGATATTGACCAATCGTAATTTGATCACATTTAGCTTTTTTCAAATCAAGTATGGTTTTCTTTATTTCATCTAAACTCTCGCCAAGTCCTAACATTATTCCAGATTTAGTGTCTATGTTAGGAGCCATTTCTTTAGATAGTTTGAGTAAATTTATAGAACTCTTATAATTAGCTCCTCTTCTTACCTCTTTTTGTAATCTTTCTACTGTTTCAAGATTATGGTTAAAGCAGACAGGATCCTTATCAAGAATTTTTTTTAATCTTTCTTTCTGCAAAATCAGTCTCTCTTCAAAACTTTTCCCTCCTCCCCATAAATCAGGGGTAAGTACCTCTATTTTTGTCTTAGGGTTTATTTTCCTGATTTCATCAATTGTTGATGTAAAAAATATTGCACCATGATCATTTAAATCATCTCTAGCGACTGAAGTAAGAACGACATATTTCAAATCAAGAATTTGTACTGCTTCTGCAACTTTTTTAGATTCTTGTAGATTAATATCAATTGGTCTTCCTTTGTTAACTTGGCAAAAGGCACAAGACCTTGAACATATAGAACCACCAAGAAGGAAAGTCGCTGTCCCAGATGCATAACATTCAGCTCTATTTGGACATCTGCCTTCCTCGCAAATAGTATGAATATTTGAGCCTTTTATAAGTTTTTGAATTCTTTCGAATTCTGATGCTTTACTTATAGGGAATTTTATCCATGAAGGCAATCTAAGTAAATTTTCGGTTTTACTATATTTAAAGTCAGTCATTTTAAAAAATATCTCTTCTACCTTCTAACGCTCTAGTGAGAGTTATTTCATCAACGTATTCCAACTCACTTCCCATAGGTAATCCATAAGCAATTCTTGTAACTTTTGTAAATGGGGTTAGTAATTTGCCTATATAAAGACTTGTAGTATCTCCCTCAACACTTGGTGTTAAAGCAAGTATAATTTCTTTAATTTCATTTTGACTAACTTTTTCTACAAGACTCTTTATCTCTAATAACTCTGGTCCAATTGAATCCATAGGAGAGATTAGCCCTCCTATTACGTGGTAAATTCCTTTATATTCCCTAGATCGCTCTAGAGCCAGAAGATCTTTAGTATCAGCAACAACGCAAATTACTCTTTGATCTCGCTCTTTATTTCTGCATATTTCACATTCATCCTCAGAAGTTAAATTAAAACATTTCTTACAATGTCCAACATTATTATGTGCTTCAAGTAAAGCTTGAGAAAATTCTTTAATTGTCTTTTCTGGTTGCTTAAGAGTAAATAAAGCTAACCTTTGGGCAGTTCTTGGACCTATTCCAGGAAATCTCTCAAAATGCTCTATTAATTTTGCAAGAGGTTTAGTGAAAGTAATCAAAATTAAATTCTTTCTATGACTAATCTAGACCGATAATTTGAAATTGGTTCTATTTGTTTGCTTTTAATGTCTTATTATATTTAAAAGAATAAAAATTACTAATTAATTAAATATGAAAAAAAATCCTATTAATTACTTTCTGATTTTATTATTATGCTTTTTCATAAGTGCTTGTAGCAGTGGATTAAGTGCTGGCTTAGAAGCATACCAAAGCCCTGATGGAAGATATGGTTTCTTTTATCCGACTGGCTGGACCAGAATAAAAGTGGATGGAGGTCCTGAAATAATTTATCATGATCTTATAAATAGTAACGAAACACTTAGTTTAGTTATTTCTGATCTGAATAACGAAGTTAAATTAGATCAATTGGGGACACCTCTTGAGGTGGGTCAAACATTAATAGATAAAGTTATTGCTCCATCAGGTTCTGGTAGATCTGTTAATTTAATCGATGCAAAAGAGCGAGAGCTTTCTAATCATATTTTTTATGATTTGGAATATGAACTCAAACTTAATAATCAAGATCGTCATGAGCTTGCGACTGTTGTAATTGACAGAGGAAGTTTATACACGTTCGCAGTTGGGACAAACGAAGAAAGATGGAATAAAGTTGATAAATTATTTTCTAAAGTTATCGAATCTTTTAATTTTTTAATTTAAATTAATTCCAGCTTGAACATTCCATAAATCAGCATATACCCCAGAGTTAATTAAAAGTTCTTTGTGATTACCTTGTTCAATGATTTTACCTTTATTTACTACGACAATATTGTCTGCATTTTTGATTGTACTTAATCTGTGAGCAATCATAATTGTTGTTCTTTCTTTCGTTATCTTTGATAGGGATTTTTGAATTAAAACTTCTGTTTCATTATCTACAGAAGCAGTTGCTTCATCTAGGATAAGTATTGGTGCATCTTTTAAAACAGCTCTAGCTAATGCAATTCTCTGTCGTTGACCTCCTGAAAGTTTTTGCCCCCTCTCTCCTACAATAGTGTCATATCCGTTTGGCAAGTTGCTAATAAAACTATCAGCTTCTGCAATCCTGGCCGCTCGCAATATATCATTGAAGTTAGCATTATTTGATCCATAGCAAATATTCTCAAGAATTGTTCCATGAAACAGATAAGTTTCTTGGCTTACTAAAGATATACATCTTCTTAAATCATTTAACTTAATTTGGTTTATTGGTATATTATCTAAAGTAATTAAACCTTTCTCAATATCATAAATTCTTAAAAGTAATTTTATTAAAGTACTTTTACCAGATCCAGTCAATCCAACAATTCCAAGTGAAGATTTTTGAGGGATTTTTAAATTAATGTTATTAAGAGTATATTCTCTTTCTGGATAATTAAAGAAAATATTATTAAAATTGATGTCCCCTTTTATTTTCTTTGAATCAATTCTTTTGCTTCCATCATTTATTTTAATAGGTGTATCTATTAAATCTATGACTCTATTGACAGAAGCCATTGATCTTTGAAAGTCGTCCAAAACGTGTCCTAAGGTTGTTAAAGGCCATAACAATCTTTGTGTGATGAATACCAAAAAACTATAAGAGCCAACACTTAAATCTTTATTCCAAACCTGAAATCCTCCTATAAGTAGTATTGCTAGAAATGCAAAAAGAATTGCAAATCTTATCAAAGGAATAAAAGCTGATGAAAGTTTTATTGCAGATTTATTACTCTTTTGATAAAGGATACTTTCTTCCTTTAGTCTATTTAATTCCCAATTTTCAGTAGTAAAACTTTTAATAGTTAATATTCCACTTAAATTATTATTTAACCTTGAAGCTAAAGAACCTGCTTTAGCTCTAATATCCCTATATTTTGGAGCTAATTTACGTTGGAATTTTATTGAACCAAGTAAAATAAGTGGTATAGGTAAAAATGCAAATATTGCTATTTTAGGAGCCACATAAATCATTGTTCCTCCAATTATTACTACTGAGACAAATAATTGAATTAATTCATTAGCGCCATGATCTAAAAATCTTTCTAATTGATTTATATCATCATTAAGTATTGATAATAATCTTCCAGTATTATCTGTCTCAAAAAACTGCATATCTAATTTTTGAATATGTGCATATGCTTTGATTCTTAATTTATGCTGCGAAATCTGAGCAAGATTTCTCCATAAAACAGCATATAAATATTGGAATATAGATTCAGCACTCCAAATAATTATCGATAGTAAAGCCAAAAAAATTAGCTGATTTGGCACTCTTATTATTCCAAAATTAGAAATCCAAGAACGTTCCTCTTGTACGACAATATCAACAGCAAGTCCAATAATTACAGGGGGAGCTAAATCTAACATTCTATTAATAATTGAACTAATAAAAGCAAAATATAGAAGTCTTTTCTCTTCTTGAAAATTTAGATATAACCTAATAAGCGGATTCTGGGGTTTATAAGATTGCATTTCTATACCAACTATATTTAGAATTGAATTTTTTTATTATTTTCTTGTTTGCATTTTGATATAGATTCTTCATGTCCAATATTATTTAAAATATTTTCTAAATAACAATCACAAATATCTTGGCCAAAACCATCCTGATATATCAAATTGGCCTTTAACATTTCAGCTTTCACATTTTCAATACAAAACATCTTGATGATTGAATTTGTATTTCTTTCAGCATAAATTTTTTCAATTAAAATTTGGTTTAAGGCTATATAAAAAAATCCTATAAACAAAAAATTTTTAAAATATTTCATTTTAGAAGCTTTTTATTCTTAAATACTTTAGTTTGATTTTAGTTTCTTTTTTTAAGTTTTTTGGTAAATCAACAAGACTATAATCATTAAATATTTGAATTTTACCAATAGATCGACCATTTATATTGGTTGCTGAGCAAATTGAGGAAATAATATTAGCAACTTTTATTCTATTAATTTTGCCATAATTGAACTTAAAAGTTTCGAATAAATTATTATGACTTATTGACCTTTTACTGGAATTTTTTAATTTATTGTTGATATTTCTCTTTGACCTATCTCGATCAAAATGATTATTTTTGTGCAGCCAAGATTCATCATCTTCTATAAAAAAGGGTTTATCGCCAACAGCTAAATTTATAGCAGCCATAGCGATATCCTCTTCATTCATAGAATATTTACTTTTTAGATTATCTAAAATATCAATTATTAATGCTCTATTATCATCATTAGTTTCTTTAGAAACAGAATTAATATTGATATTTTTTGTTAATTGATCCATCCTATTTTGATTGATAACATCATTATTTGGAATTTCAATTTCTTCGATCTTACTTTTAGTAGAAATTTCTAAATTACGCAAGAAATTTTTTTCTCTCCTATTTACAAATAAAATTGCTTCACCGGTCCTTCCCGCTCTTCCCGTTCTTCCAATTCTATGCGTGTATGTTTCTGTATCAAAAGGAAAGTCATAGTTAATTACTAATTTTATTCTCTCTACATCAAGTCCTCTTGCTGCTACATCAGTTGCAACTAGTATATCAATAAAACCCTTTCTTAATCGATCAACTGTGGCTTCGCGTTGTGCTTGAGGAATATCACCATTTAATACAGCTACACTATGTCCTGAGCTTTCTAAGGAATCTGAGATTGAAGTTGTAAGTGATTTTGTTCTTACAAAGATAATTACTCCCTTATTCTTTATCTCTAATATCCTCTTTAAGGCTTCCAGCTTGTAATGCCTTTGAATATTAATAAACTTTTGTGATATTAACTCTGACTCTTTCTTAATACTTTTAATTTTTATTTCTGCAGGATTATTTAAATATTTTTTTGCAATTTTTTTGATTTCATTTGGAATTGTTGCCGAGAATAATACCATTTGTTTATCTTCTGGTAGTTTATCAATTATCCATTCAATATCTTCTAAAAAACCCATTTTTAGCATTTCGTCTGCTTCATCTAGGACCAAACAGTTAATTTTATTTACTTTAAAAGTTCCTTGCCTAATATGATCCATTATTCTTCCAGGGGTGCCAACAACAATATCTGTCTTTCTTTTTAGAGATGATATTTGGCTTCTGAAATCAGTTCCTCCATAAATAGCGATAGTTTTTAAATCTTTTGATTCGGAACTATAGTTTCTAAATGCTTCAGCAACTTGAGTCGCTAATTCTCTTGTAGGAGTCATAACTAGGACTTTTGGTAATAGTTCTTTATTATCTTCTAGTTTTTCAATAATGGGAAGAGCAAAAGCAGCAGTTTTTCCAGTACCAGTCTGAGCTTGTCCCAGTAGGTCGCGACCCAACATTAGTTCTGGAATAGATGCTTTTTGAATAGGAGTTGGATCTTTGTAACCTTTTTTCTTAATTGATTTTAAAATAGCTTTGCTAAATCCAAAATCAGAAAACCCGTTATCATCGATCAAGTTTTTGGAGTCACAATTATCTGTTGATTTAATTTGGTCTCTACCATTTTCACTAATTTTACTTATGCCGTCTTCTATAATTCTTACTTCCCCAACATTTGAAGAAAGATCTTTTCTTTTTCCAGTCATTTAATAAAGCCTGATATTATCTGATCAGGCATACAACTTTACATCTAAGATCTTTAGTCGTTGTTTAGCCATTCAGAGCCTTATTTCTAATTTAACATCCTGAGGTCTAATAAAGGATTAAAAATTCTAATGCTAAGAATAGATTCTTAATGATTCCTTTGCTCTAGTAATAGCTGTATAAAAAAGTCTTTTTTCAAAGTTATCTCTAAAAAAGATCTGATATTTTTCATTTAGCTCAATTTCTGGATTAAGAATCTTATTTTCATTTTTCTTATTCCACAAAATACTAACTTTCTTACATTCACTTCCCTGAGCCTTGTGAATTGTAATAGCGATTGCAGGAACAATACTCTCTAATTTTTCAGGTTTAATTAATGCAATCACAGTTTCATTTTTTTTATTAAATTTTTTAAATAAAAATCTCCTATTATCTTTATTACCTACCAATATCCCAACATCCCCATTTGATATTCCTAATTCATTATTATTTTCTGTACACATTATTGGTAAACCCTCTTCAAGCGTTAAAAAATCATATGGTTCACTTTGATTTATTATAACTTTATTAATTTCTTGAACACTCCAAGTACCGGTATTCTTTTCACATAATATAAGATGGGAATTTAAATTTTCAAATATCTCTGATATTATCTTTTCTTCAATTTCTAAAAGGTTATCTTCACTAGATTTAAAAATATATTTCTTCTTACTAAGTTCTATAGTCGATTTTTTTAAATAATGGATATAAACATTAATATCATTTATTAATTCTTTTGGGATTATTTTATTATTAGAAGTATTAATAATTTTGATATTACTATCGCCTTTAGTTTCTATAATATTTTGTATTTTCGCATTAAAAAGATATTCATCTTTTTGAAAAATTAATTTGCTCAGAGCTTCAATATCGCCATTATTTCTATAAACTTCAGTTAAATTTATTGTAAATTTTTTAAAAATATTGATTTTGATATTCGAAAAGATATGATTCCAAATAGAACAATTATTAATAGGTGGTAATTGATTTGCATCTCCAACTAATAGTATCTTGCAGTCATTCGCTAATAATTCAAGGATTGATTCTATTAGATCAATATTAACCATAGACATTTCGTCAATAACAAATAAGTCTAATTCCTTTAGTTTAAATTTAAGTTTACCCTTCTTATTTGATGAGTTATAAATCCACCTGTGCAATGTTTGACATTCAATATTTTCTAAACCATTCTTAAATAAAAATTGATTTTCACATTCAATAGCTTCCTTTAATCTTGCAGAGGCTTTACCAGTTGGAGCACTTATGCCAATATTTATTAAATTCTTTTTATTTAAATAGTATTGAATTAATTTTATAATTATTGTAGATTTTCCTGTTCCAGGTCCTCCTTGAAGAAAAACTAAATCCGAGAGATCAAATAAATAAACTATTTTTTCAATATTATCTTTAAAATCACTCTTTTCTGGTTGTTCAATAAATTTTTCTATATTAAGTTTATTTTGAAAAATATTTAATATCTTATCGATTTTCTTTATCCACTTTATAAAAGATAATTTTCGATCTTCAAAATATATTGGGGACTTTAAATTATTTAATAAACCAGAATTTTTTAATGCTTTAAGATGATCCTCTGGCCAACCTGATTTAAATAAATCAATTAATATTTTTCTCTTATCGATTTCAATAGATGTTTCCCCGACTCTCTCTAATTCTTTTAATATTTTTATAACATCTTTTATATATAATCCGTATTTCTCTTCGTTAAAAACAAAATTATCATTTAATACTTTATAGATGTGCTCATATTGAAATAAATCACAATCTTTA
>MDTD01200376.1_pt1 | contig 13583 bp, 12 predicted proteins | sample 811221 | NCBI WGS metagenome assembly MDTD01 (sample SAMN05326646, study PRJNA326480) | marine metagenome | isolation source: seawater | place: Pacific Ocean: South West | collected 2011
AAAAAATAAATTAGTTGTATCAGTGTAAATTCCCTCATTACCCTGTATTAAGGCATTTCCTAGCGCATAATGATCAAAATAATATGTATGAGTTATAAAAATAGAAGAAAGAATTAAAAAAAAGAATATAAAGATATTGTTTATAATTTTTATATTTTCCATTGATGTTGTATTATAGATCATAATATTTAAGTTTGTACTTATTAAGTATAGATAATTATAAGTAAATAATAACTATGAAATTTAAAAAAAAAAATAATTTTTTAGAAAAGTATTTTAGAGATTTATCAAAGGTAATAATTCCAGATAGAAATTGTTTAAAAAAATTAGAAAAAGTTAAAAATTTAATTATTGCTGTTTCAAAAAGAAGAGGGAAAGTTTTAATATTTGGTAACGGTGGTAGTTCTGCGATTGCAAGCCATGTAACTGTCGACCTAACAAAGAATGCAAGGATACGAGCTGTAAATTTTAATGAAGCAGACTTAATTACATGCTTTTCGAATGACTATGGTTATGAAAGATGGATTGAGAAAGCTATAGATTTTTATGCAGATCAAAAAGATATTATTATTCTCATATCGTCAAGTGGACGTTCACAAAATATGATTAAAGCGTGCAAGTTTGCAAATAGAAAAAGACTAAAAGTAATTTCATTTACTGGCCATACAAGAAATAATCCTCTTTCAAAAATAAGTGACATTAGCCTATGGGTAAACAGTAAAGCATATAATTTTATTGAAAATACCCACCAAATTTGGCTCTTAGGTTTATGCGATTTAATTATTGGAAAAAGAGAGTATTCTGCTAAGAGAAAAGATTAACTTATATCACTATGAATTTTTAAAGTATTTAAAATATGCGTGTCGTTGATTTTATAGTAAAATTTTTAAAAGAAAAAAAAATTAACGATATTTTTATGTTAACTGGCTATGGAGCAATGTATCTTAATGATGCAGTAAAAATTGCTGGTATAAAATATTACGCCACCAGGAATGAGGCTACTGCTCCTAGCATGGCAAGCGCTTATGCCAGATTAAAAAAAAAAGTTGGAGTTGCTTGTGTTACTGCTGGTCCAGGAGCCACTAATGCACTTCCTGGATTAGCTGAAGCATATGTTGACTCGTCACCAATAGTTATTCTATCCGGTCAAGTTGATTACAAACAGACTACTCATAGTACTCAATCAAGTAAAATTAGATCTTTTGGGACAGCTGAAATAAATATTATACCGATTGTCAAACCTTTAACTAAATTTGCTGAAATCATTAAAAATCCAAATGATGTAAAATATATTTTAGAAAAAGCTTTTTACTACGCAGCGTCAGGCAGAAAAGGTCCTGTCTGGATTGATATTCCTTTGAATGTTCAAAAAACAGAAATTAATGAAAAAAAATTAAGAAGTTTTAAACCAAAAAAAAAAAAGATAAATAACTTCAACAATAAAATTAATAAAGATTTAAATAAGATATTTAACTTAGTTCAAAAATCAAAATATCCAATTTTAATTCTTGGTCATGGAGTTAAACAAAGCAATAGAATATTAGAAATAAAAAAAATTATTAATTTGTTAAAAATTCCGGTAATTTTTACAAGGTTTACCAATGATCTTATTTCACATAATAAAAAGTTTATCTATGGAATTTCGGGAATAAAAGGAACAAAGTATACAAAAAAGATTATGAATAAATCTGACTTGGCCATTTCATTTGGTTGTAGATTTGCACCTCAATTTGTGGGACATGAATTTAAAGCATTGTCAAAAGCAAAAGTAATATCTGTAGACATAGAAAAAGATGAATTAAAGAAGAAAGGTCAAAAAATTGACTATCCTTTAAATTATGACTTGAATGATTTTTTACCCTTATTTTTAAAATTTTTTAATAAAAAGAAAAATAAAAAATTTGAATATTGGAACAATCTTTGTGAAAATTTTAAAAAAGAAAATCCAATCGAAATAAGTGTTCCATATATTAAAAAAGATGGAAAATTAATGGATCTGTACTTTTTTATGGACAGACTTGGCAAAATATCTTCAAAAAAAAATATTCTTATTACTGATGCTGGTTCTAATTATTATATAGGAGGCCAAGTATGGAATTTTCAAAAAGAGCAAAAAGAAGTTGCTTCCTATACGAATGCGGCAATGGGCTTGACTATTCCACTGGCTATTGGAGCAGCTGTAGCGGAACCGAATTCAACAATTTTAGCAGTCACTGGCGATGGATCTTTAGAGTTGAATATTCAAGAACTTAAAACCATTTCTCATAACAAATTTAATATTAAGTTATTTGTGATAAATAATGGGGGTTACGTTTCTATGCATAATTGGGCAGATACAGTTTTTAAGGGTAGAAGAGTTGACAATCCTACTGATACAGGAGATGGAACCTTAAATTTAAAAAAAATTGCTAATGCCTTTGATATGGAGCATTATTTGATATCTAACTCAAAAAACTTAGATAAAAATTTAAAAAAGATTAATAACATAAAAAAACCTTTATTTGTTGAAGTATTAACTGACAATAAACAAATAATTTATGATGCTTACCAGGATTATTAGATTAATAATAACTTATGTCGCTTGATATTTTGTTTATTCATCCAAATGCTTCAAAAAAAATCTATCAAGGTTTAAGCAATGAGCATTCTGCAATTGAACCTCCTATTTGGGCGGGAATGTTGGCAAATCATTGTAGAAACAAAAATAATAAAGTAAAAATTTTAGACTGTGAAGTTGAGAAGCTAGATTATATTACTAGTGCACAAAAAATTAGAGATATTAAACCTCGAATTGCTTGTTTTGTTGTCTATGGACAACAACCATCAGCATCATCACAAAATATGGAAGGAGCAGTTGCAACTGCTGAGGAATTAAAAAAATTAGACACTGAGATAAAAGTTCTTTTTGTAGGAGGGCATGTTTCAGCACTACCGATTGAAACTCTTACAGAGGAAAATTCAATTGACTTTATAGCTTTAAATGAAGGTGTTTACGCTATTTCAAATTTATTAAAAGTTGAAAATTTAAATGATGAAAAATATTTGACAAGGGTTAAGGGTATTGGTTTTAGAAATAATGAAAATAAAATAATAATTAATGAGTCAGAAATTATTGTTCCTAAAAAATTGTTAGATCTAGATTTACCGGGTGTTGCTTGGGATTTATTACCACCACTTAAGGAATATAGGACTGCAGGTTGGCATTCTTGGTCAAACAATTCAGAAAAACAACCTTTTGCTGCTTTATATACAAGTCTTGGATGCCCCTATACTTGCTCATTTTGTATGATTAATATTATTAATAGAACTGATCAATCAGAAAATATTTCATCTCAAGACTCAAATGTTTTTAGATGGTGGAAGCCAGAGTTTATAATAAAACAATTTGATTATTTTGCAGATCAAGGTGTCAAAAATATCAAAATAGCCGATGAATTATTTGTTTTAAATCCAAATCATTTTATAAAAATATGTGACATGATTATTGAAAGAAAATATGACTTTAATATCTGGGCATATTCAAGAATTGATACATGTAAGCCTTTATATTTAGAAAAATTAAAAAAAGCTGGAGTAAATTGGCTTGGATTAGGAATTGAAAACCCAAGTTCTGTAATAAGAAAAGAAGTTCACAAAGATGCTTTCAAAAACGTAAAAATTATTGACATCATTAATTCTATTAGAGAAGCAGGAATTAATGTAGCAGCTAACTATATATTTGGCCTGCCTGAGGAAACGCAAGAAAGTTTAGAGTTCACTTATAATTTTGCAGAAGAAACAAATACTGAAATGGTTAATTTTTATAGTGCCATGGCTTATCCGGGTAGCCCTTTATATTTAGAATCAAAAAAAAATAAAATATTACTACCAAGAACTTACTCAGGATATAGTCAACATTCTTATGATACTCAAAATTTACCTTCGGCGCATTTATCTGCTTCAGATATTTTAGCTTTTAGGGATGAAGCTTGGCATAAATATCATACAAATCCAAAATATTTAAAATTGTTAGAAAATAAATTTGGAATGAATGCTGTAAATAATTTAAAAGAGACTACTAAAATAAAATTAAAAAGAAAATTATTAGGTGATTAATTATAATAAAAAGAACTTTTTGCTTGATGTTTTTAAGAAAGCGTCAATATGTAGACACTTTGAAAACGAGGTATATAAAAGAGTAACAGCAAAAGAAATAAATTTTCCTGTATACCTTTCGGCAGGTCAAGAATATGCTCCGGCAACTATTGCTGAAATTGTCAAACAAAAAAAAATCAAACCTCTTATTTTTGGACAACATCGTGGACATTCAATTTTCTTATCTTTTGGTGGCAATATTGTAAAATTAATAAAAGAGCTCAAAGGAAAAAAGGATGGATGTACTTATGGCATGGGAGGATCTTTATCTATTCATTCAACTCAAATAAACATGTATGGTCATGATGGATTTATGGGGAGTAATGCTTGTATCGGCACAGGAGCTTGTTTTTCCTCAAGTAAACCGACAATAATATTTATTGGTGATGCAGCCTTAGAGGAGGATTATGTTTTGGCAACTCTAAGTTGGGTAGCAAAAAAAAACTTACCTATTCTATTTGTTGTTGACGATAATAATTATGCTGTTCTTACCAAAAAAGATGAGAGAAGAGATTGGAATGCAAAAGAATTAGCCAAGGCATTTAAAATTGAAGCTTATGATATAAAAGATGAACCAAAAAAAATTACTCAAAGTCTTAATAAGACCTTATTTAAAAAACCAGTTTTAGTAAATATTCATACCAATAGAATTTTTTGGCATACTGGAGCTGGAAAAGATAAGACAAACGTTTTTGATAGATATTTACAACAAAAAAATCTGTTGGGAAAAAAAGCAGAATTAATCGATATTCAAATTAAAAAAAAAATGAAAATATTATGGGCAAAGAGTTAAGAGAAACAATAAAAGATATCACTTATAAACATTTAAAAAAAAATAACAGTCAAGTTTTTGGTCAAAATCTAACTGGGGTAGGTTGGGTTGCTGGAACTTTACCGAAACTATTTGAAAAAGATGGTGTAATTGAATTGCCAATGGCAGATGTTGCTGGTGGAGGAATAGTTACAGGTTCAGCCTTAATGGGAAAGAGACCAATTTATATAATTCGTTATCAAGGTTACAATTGGTTCAATTGTATTTTTATAGTTAATTATGCCTGTAAATCGAATGAGATTTGGAAAATTCCTTGCCCAATGATAATAAGAGGTATAGCTTCAGAGGGATCTATCGGACCAGTTGCAGGGTCTGCACACTTATCTTTAATTTACAAAATGCCTGGTATCAAAATTTTTTCACCAATGAGCAATAAAGAATACAATAGCGTTTATAAAAAATTTATGAATTCAAAAGATGTTTTTTATATTTCTGAACATCGACAAAGTTATTCTAACAAAAGAGAATTTAAAAATGAAATTAATGGAAAGAAAGATTTAATGTTGATGCCAATATCAGTGACAAGATTTGAAGCTGAAAAAGCAAAAATACTATTGGAAAGAAAAGGTTATAAAATTGGAATTATTCATATTGTAAATTTAAAACCTTTTCAATTAGAAAAAAAATGGATTGCTGCTATTAAGAAAAGTAAAGCAGGTGTTTTAATGACAGACAACGATTATAATGATGGTATTCTAAGAACCTTAGCGCATCAGATTATTGAAAAAACAAATAAAAATGTTTCTGTTTTAGGATTAGAGGATAAATCAGCAGGACATCATAAAAAAGTTGATAATTTACCTCCTGATCAGTTCAAAATTATGAAAAAAGTAATCAGTATAATTAAAAAATTTAAATAAAATGATTATCTCAAAAACACCTTATAGAATATCTTTTTTTGGAGGTGGGAGTGATTACCCTTCATGGTATAATAAATATTCAGGACAAGTTCTTTCAACTACTATAAACAAGCACATTTATATTACGTGTAGATTTTTACCAAAATTTTTTGATCACAAATACAGAGTTGTTTGGTCAAAAATAGAAAATGTACAGAATGTTAAAAATATAAAACATCCCACAGTTAAAAATTTATTAAATTATTTGAAAGTAAAAGACGGTTTAGAAATCCATTATGATGGAGATTTGCCTGCGGCAAGTGGAATGGGATCAAGTTCGGCTTTTACAGTTGGTTTAATAAATAGCCTTTACAGTTTATTGAATAAAAAAATATCAAATTATGAAATTGCAAAAAAAGCTATAAACTTTGAGCAGAAAATTATGAAAGAGGCTGTTGGATCTCAAGATCAATTAGCAACAGCAATAGGTGGATTTAATAAAATTGTTTTTAAAAAAGGAAATAATTTTAAGATTTCTTCAAAGAAAAATAATACAAATATAAATCAATTGGAGAGAAATTTATTATTAATTTACACTGGAAAGAAGAGGGTCGCTCACGATATAGCAAAAAAATATTCTGGAAAATTAACTACAATAAATAAAAAATATATTGATATTATGACTGAACATGTAGCTGAAGGCGAAAAAATTATTAATAGCAAAAATATAGATGACTTTGGAAAATTACTTCATTCAGCCTGGTTAGTAAAAAAAAAACTTAGCTCTAGTATTTCAAGTAGAAAAATAGATGATATGTACGATTATGTATTAAAAAATGGAGCTCTTGGTGGAAAATTACTTGGGGCAGGAGGTGGAGGTTTTATTTTATTTTATATGAGAAATGAATTGAAAAAAAAGTTTCTTAAACATAATAAGAGATTAGTTAATGTGCCTTTTAGATTTTCTAATAAAGGATCTGAAATTTTATATAAGGATTTAAAAAGATAAATGAATTTTAAACATTCTTTGATGTATAATAATTTCACTAAAAGTGATCTATCAGCAGTCAGAAAATTATTGAGTCAAAAAAATATTGTTTTAACACAATCCAAAGAAGTTGAAAAATTTGAAAAACTATGGTCTAGGTGGCTTGGTGTAAAATATTCAACTTTTGTCAATTCTGGGTCATCTGCTAATTATATCACAATTAAGATTTTACAAATTTTAAATAAGAAAAAATTTAAAAATGAAATTATCATACCTTCTTTAACTTGGGTTTCAGATGTCAATTCCGTTATAATGAATGGTTTTAAGCCAGTTTTTGTTGATATAAATTTATCTAACCTCTCAATGAATCAAGATGAAGTTTTAAAAAAAATAAATAAGAAAACCTTGGCAGTTTTTATAACTCATGCGCAAGGATTTAATGGTTTTAGTAATTATTTTTTAAGCGAACTTAAAAAGAGAAAAATTCATTTAATTGAGGATGTGTGTGAAAGTCATGGCGCAAAACATAATAATAAGAAACTTGGTACTTTTGGCTTAATTTCTAATTTTTCTTTCTATTATGCTCACCACATGACAACGATTGAAGGCGGTATGATATGTACTAATAATAAAGAAATTTATGAAATTTCAAAAATTTTAAGATCCCATGGAATGGTTAGAGAATCTAAAAATCAGGTTTATGAGAAAAAAATGATTAAAAAATTTAAAAATTTGTCCCCTAAATTTATTTTTTTATATCCAACTTTAAACTTTCGAAATACAGAAATAGGAGCCGTAATAGGCATAAATCAATTAAAAAAACTGGATGTTAACAATAAAAAAAGAATTTCAAATTTTATTTATTTTTTAGAAAACCTAGATTCAAAAAAATATTTTACAGAATTTGATCTTAAGGGATCCTCAAATTATGCTTTTCCATTAATTCTCAATATCAAAAATTTAAAGGTCAGAGATAAATTTGAAAAGTATTTGTCGAGAAACAATATTGAATTTAGAAGAGGTAATGCAGGTGGTGGTAATCAATTAAGACAACCATATATTCAAGAGCATATTAAGATTAAAAATTTCTCAAAGTTTAAAAATGTTGAACAAGTGCATTTTTTTGGATATTATATTGGCAATTATCCAGATTTATCAAAAAAAAAAATTAAAAAGATTACTGAAATTTTGAATAGATTTTCATTTTTATCCAAAGGTAAATAATTAAATATGAAAAAGATATTAATTACAGGTGGTGGTGGTTATATTGGATCAATGTTGTCCACGGATTTATTAAATCATGGCCATAAGGTAACCGTTATAGATCTTTTAAAATATGACAATAGTTCCCTAAATCATTTATATATAAACAAAAATTTTAATTTTATAAACGACGATGTAAGAAACAAAAATCTTATTAAAAAGCATGTGAAAAATAATGAATTTATAATTCCTTTGGCAGGTTTGGTGGGAGCACCACTATGTGAGAAAAATAAAAAGGAAGCTGTTACAACAAATTTAGATGCAATTAAATTAATTTTAAAATTTATTACAAAAAAAAATAAAGTTATTTATTTAACTACTAATTCTGGGTACGGGATAGGTGAGAAAGATAAATTTTGTGATGAGAATAGTCCTCTAAAACCTATTTCATTATATGGAAGAACTAAATGTGATGCAGAATATGAAGTTAGAAAAAAACAAAACACTATTTGTTTCAGATTGGCAACTGTATTTGGTGCTAGTTACCGAATGAGAAGTGATTTACTTGTAAATAATTTTGTACAAAGAGCAGTTAATAAAAATTATATAGATATCTTTGAACCAAAATTTAGAAGAAACTTTATTCATATAAAAGATGTTGTTAAAGGTATAATTTTTTCAATAAATAATTTTAACAAATTAAAATCGAACGTTTATAATTTAGGCTTATCAAATGCGAATATTACTAAAATTGACTTAGCAAAAAAAATAAAAAAACATTATAATAAATTAAAAATATCAATTATAAAAAATAAATCTGATCCTGATAAGAGAGATTACTTTGTGAGCAATGCGAAAATTGAAAAAAAAGGCTTTAAAGCAAAAATATCACTTGATAATGGAATTAAAGAATTAATTCAAATTTTTAAAAATAATAAAAAAAAAATAATCAATAATTATTAATAATATATCTAACCTGTTTATAAAAATTTATTTCTGGATAGTAAAATTTTATCTTACTTTTCTTAGCAGCTAAATAATCTTTTCTACTATCACCAATCATAAAGCTTTTATCTAAATTTAAATCCCAATTAAATTTTATATTTTCAATCATTTTGTTTCCAGGTTTTCTTAATTTAGAATTTCTTTTATATTTTTTAATTTTTGCATCTATATGAAATGGAGAAAATTGAACATCATCAAAAAAAATATTTTTCTTTTTCAATTTTTCGTTAATCTTTTTGTGAAGGTTAATGAAATCATCTTCTTTATAAATTTTTTTTCCAATTCCTGCTTGATTAGTAATTATAAAGATATAATAATTTTTTTTTGTCAAATATTGTAAACCTTTAATTACACCGTGCCTAAATTTAAATTTTTTAATTTTATGAACATAACCGTAATCAAAATTTATAACCCCATCTCTATCTAAAAAAACTGCTGGTTTATAAAATTCTTTTTTAAGTTTTGAATTGGCTAATTTCAAAAAATATCTAGATCCAATATCTATGAAAAAATCATTGAAATATTTTCCTTGGATTTTTTTTGAATTTATTAATTTCGGTAAAATTTCGTTTTCAAGAGAGATTTTTTTATTTTTAATATACTTAAATATTTCCTTTTTAAAAAAATAAACTCCCCCATTCATCATTGAGCTATTTTTTACAGAGTGTAATAATTTATTCTTTATTGATAAATTAAATAATTTTTTGCTTTTTTGATTTTTATTTTTTGTTAATGCTACGATTCCTATCTTATTTCTGTCTAAATTTGATATAAGTGAATCTATATTTATATTAAATACTGTATCTCCATTAAGTAATACAAAATCATTCACCTTAATTTTTTTGAGGTTAAATAAAGCTCCTCCAGTACCTAAAAGTTTTTTTTCTTTAATACATATTATTTTTGTTAAATTTTTTGATTTTTTATTAAATTTTTCAAAAAAAATTTTATTTCTAAATCCACAAAGAATTATAATTCTTTTAAAATTAAATTTACAATTACAATTCAATAAATATTGAATAAAATGTTTATTGTTAAATTTAATCATTGGTTTCGGATATTTACCTAAAAAGTCTTTTATTCTTGTGCCTTTTCCACCTGCTAAAATTACTAAATCTATTTTTTTTAAATTATATGAATCTGGCATTTTGTTTAATTATAAGTTAAATATTTAACATGAAATTACTTTCTATAGTTTTCTCATTCAAAAATGAAGAAAAAAACCTAAAAGAATTAATTGAGAGAACTTCAAAATCTTTGTCGGAGCTAACAAGCTGGAAATATGAGATGATATTTGTAAATGATTGTTCTACTGATAAATCCGAACAAATTTTATTAGAGTTACAATCAAAATACCCGATAACTATAATTAACATGTCAAGAAATTTTGGGGTAGGCCCATGTGTGTTAGCAGGATTTAAACATTCTAAGGGAGACGCAATAGTCTATATTGACTCTGATCTTCAGGATCCTCCTGAAGTAATTAAAGATCTTATAAAAGAATACGAAAAAGGAGCTGAGGTAGTTCATACTGTTAGAACCAAAAGATTGGGAGAGTCTAAGGTAAAGATGTTTTTGACAGTGATAGCTTATAAGATTATTAATTATTTTTCGGATATTCCATTACATGTTAATGCTGGTGATTTTAAGTTAATTTCAAGAAAAGCTCTGGACAAAATTTTAGAGCTTAAAGAATTTAGACCATATATAAGAGGGCTATCTGTATGGGTTGGTTTTAGACAAGCAAAAGTGAATTATGTAAGAGAACCAAGGTCATTTGGTAAATCAAATTTTTCAATTTTTGGACCAGGTCCAGTTAATGAATTTCTTACAGGTATCACCTCTTATTCATTAAAACCTTTATACTTAAGTATAATTCTTGGTTTTTTTGCAATATTTGTCTCATTAATATTAATCATACATACAATATATGCAAAAATAAATAATCTCACAGCATTAGGGTCAGCAGGAATTCTTATTTCGATTTCATTTTTTTCAGGAATCATACTTCTTTCTCAAGGTATTTCAGCAATTTATATTGCTAGAATTTTTGAACAAGTAAGAGGAAGGAAAAGATTTGTGATTAAAGACATAAAAGAAAATAATTTAAAATAATAATTTCAAATAACCCAAAATCTTGACACTGACAGGAGATAGAGAGAAAATTTATTTTCTTAATTTCTTGTTTGAAAGAAAAAAAATAAGTAGTATATACCAACGATAAATTAATGGCGGGGTAGCTCAGTTGGTTAGAGCGCGGGACTCATAAGCCCGAGGTCAGTGGTTCGATCCCACTTCCCGCTACCAAAGTTCATTTAATTTTATACCCTACAGCAATTTGATTTGATGGAAACTCTAATTCTTTTTTATAAGATTCTTCCCAATTAATTGGAACATTATAATCCCCATTTTCAAAATTAAGATTTTCAGTTTTTTTAAATAAATTTCCAGAGCCCCAATTTTTCGTTTTTTTCCAAACTGAAAAGTAGAAATTTTGACTGATAATATTTAGATTTTTAAAATAGTATTCTAAAGTTTTTTTGTCCATTTCATGAAAACAATCAACAGCAATACTAATTTCAAAAATTTTTTGTTTAATTATCTCAATTTGATGAGGAAAAATAAATGTAATATCGTTTTTTTCTATCTCATTAATTAAATCAATTTTATCTTTCACATCAATTAAAAGCTTAATCTTTTTTTCAGGAAATCTTAACTTCATCCTTTCATAAGCAATATAAATAGATGGTGGTATGTCACAAATTGTATAATTGATATTTGAATTTATTGATAATATACATTCACAAAGCCTTCCAGAACCAGCACCAATCTCTAAAACTTTACTTTTTTCATGGAGTTTAAAGAAAGTATTTATTCTATCAAAATCAAAAAGAGATATTATTTTATCAGACGAAATCTTATAATCATCGATCTGGATAAATGGATGATCAAAAGCACAGTAAGTTTTATCATCCAATCTTTTTAAATACTCAAAATTTTTAGATACTTTTAAATTTACAAAAAGAAGTAAACAAAGAATATTGTAGTTTAAACTAGTTTTGTAATCTAAATTATTTTGTTTTTTTAATATATTTACACGATGATTTAAAAGTTTTTGATTATCAAAACTATTATATAAATTTTTTGTATATTCATCTTTATAATTTAAAAATGTAAAGTAATGAGTTGAAATTTCTGAACCATACTTACTTAATCCATTATTTTTAAGAGACTCGAAATCGTTAATATTTAATAAATGCCATTGATTCGATACAAATTTATATGACTCTGAATTTATAAAATTTTCAGTAATGAATTTTAATGTTTCATCAAAATTACCACTATTTTTATGTTTCTCCCAATAACTTTTAAATTTTATAGGAAATAATTTTTTTAAGATTTTTTTCATCTTCTTATTTTTTTGACAATAATTACATTCAAAGTATTATCAAATTTGTAATCACTATTTAATGAAAAAATTAATTAAATCATTTAAATCATCACCCAAATATTCAATAAAATGGAGTAACTATTTTGATATTTATCAAAGGCTTTTGAAAAAATTTGTTAACAAAAAGATAATCCTGGTTGAGGTAGGAGTAGGGAATGGTGGTTCATTATTTATGTGGAGAAATTTTTTTGGTAAAAAAGCCCAAATAATTGGAATTGAATTAAATCCTGAAGCAAAAAAATTAGAAAGACATGGATTTAAAATATTTACAGGAGATCAATCTGATCCTAATTTTTGGAAAAACTTTTATAAAAAAGTAGGAAAAATAGATATTTTGATTGATGATGGTGGTCACACAAATCTTCAACAGATAACGACATTAATGCAATCTATAAAAAACATTAATTATGGTGGTCTGATTGCTATAGAAGATACTCACTCAAGTTTTATGAAAAATAAGGGGTTTAAAAATCCATCTAAATTTTCGTTAATTAATTTTACAACATTACTTATTGAAAATATTCATAGACGTAACCCCATGTTAAAAAAAGAAATAAATTTTTTTTCAAAAAAAATTCACTCGCTTGAATATTACGACTCTTTGACTATTATAAATATTTCAAAAAAAAATTTACTAAAAAGTAAAAATTTAGAAAATAATAAGAAATTAAGGAATTTATTTGATGATTTTAGATTTAAAAAGGAAAAAAAGATCAGTGTCAGTAAGGAAAATAATTTTCTTTTAAATTATATTAAACAAAATGTATCTAAGAGAAGTTATTTATATAGAATTTACGAAAATAGCATTATTAAAAAGTATATTAAAAATTTGAAAGATTAATTGTAATTTCTAATTAATTTAAAATACTTTCTAACATTCATTGATTGTTTTAATGGATAATTGTTACCTAATTTTTTTCTAGCAGAAATAGACTTTATTTTTTTATTTGATTTTTTAGCAAATCTATAAACACTTTGTTTTTTTCCACCCACATTAATTATACCTTTTTTATTAATTAGCTTTAACAAATTTTTGGCTAAATCTTCATGATACATAAAATTCATTTCAACGTCAAAAAAAGCTTGTTTATGAACAAAAGGTTTTTCAGTCATACAAATTCTGAGTATAAG
>MDTD01058108.1_pt1 | contig 13582 bp, 14 predicted proteins | sample 811221 | NCBI WGS metagenome assembly MDTD01 (sample SAMN05326646, study PRJNA326480) | marine metagenome | isolation source: seawater | place: Pacific Ocean: South West | collected 2011
AACCTCCTCAGCTTCTCTAATATCTAATTCATAATAATCTACATTATTAATTTTATTTAATTCAATTGATTTGTCTAATCCAATAACTTTACATTCGTTTTTTACAAATAAATCACACATAGAGTAACCCAACTGCCCACAACTTCCTGTTACAACAACAATTTTGTTTTTCAAATAATCATTTTTCATATAATTTTTTTAAGTCTTGTTAAATAATTTAAAAGTTTGAAAGGATCCTTGTAATACTCAATAGTAATATACTTAAGAGTATTATACTTTTTTATAAATTTTATAATTTCTTTAGATTCTTCATCGGAAGGCAATTCATGAGCATCAAACACTTCTCCATTTGAATCAACATCTTCCTTGGAAATATGTATTTGGTTGACTCTATTCAAAGGTAACTTTAACAAATACTCGCAATAATCTACACCACTATTATAAGCAGATATTCTAGCATGTGAGATATCAAATAAGAAATTTATATCGTTATCATAGACAATTGAACTTATAAAGTCTGGATCAGTTACATAATCATATGCTTCTGTTTTATAATAGTTGTTATTTTCTACAGAAATAGAAATATCTTTTCCAAAAATTTCTTTTATTGTATTGATATTTGTTTGTGCATTACGTTTTAATTCCTCAACTGAAATTTTAATGCCATTTGGATAAAAAATACCTTTTTTTACTTTTGGCTTTTTGTAACATGATGCCAAATGAAAAGAAATTAGTTTTAAATCTAATTTTTCAGATTTAATTTGAATTAAACTATTTATATCCTTTTTTGAAAATTTATGAATTGGTTGTAAGTCACAATGAAATAGTTCTTGACTTTTAAAATCGTAATGAATACTATGGTCTCGACATTCCAAACAATCTGATAAGTTGATAATCTGAGAACTTAACTCTCTATTCTCAAATAAATGAGAAATAGGTGTAGCAATTTTTATACTATTTTTCACTTAATATTTTTTTAGTTACAGATATAATTTTGTCTAACTCGTTATCTGATAGCTTAGGAGAAATAGGAATACTAACAGTTTCATTACCAAATTTTAATGCATTAGGGTAGTTTGTTGATTTCCAATTAAATTCTTTTTGATAATATGGATGCATGGGGATGGACTCATAATGAACACCAACTCCAATTTTGTTATCATTCATTTTATTTAAAAAATCATCCCTTTTAATATGAGTTTTATTTTGATCTATACAAATATTAAATAAATGGTAGGCATGTGTTGTGTCTTTCTCAATGTCAGATGGTAAATTTACAGGTAGGTTTTTAAATTCTTTTAGATACAATTTCCATATTCTTTCCCTTTTGATAGTAAATTCATCAATTTTTTTGAGCTGATGAATACCAATAGCAGCTTGAATATCTGGCATATTATACTTAAAACCTGCCATTTCTACTTTATAATGTTTATAACCATCATCAGAGAATCTGGACCAAGCATCTTTTGACATTCCATGTAGTGCAGATATTTTTAATTTTGATATTAATTTTTCATTGTCACTTATAATCATTCCTCCTTCTCCAACAGCAAGATTTTTTGTAGCATAAAAACTAAAAACACCTATATCGCCAATAGTCCCTGCTTTTTTGCCTTTGTAAACTGTTTCAATTGCATGTGCACAATCTTCGATAACCTTTAATTTATGGTTTTTAGCAATGCTCATTATTTTATCCATGTTACACGACCTTCCTGCAAAATGAACAGGAATTATTGCTTTAGTTTTGGGTGTAATTTTTTCTTCTAATTTATCACAATCAATGTTCCAGCTCAATGGATCAATATCCACTAAAACAGGCTTTCCCCCAGCATGAATTATTGCATTTACTGTAGCACAAAAAGTCATTGCACTAGTAATGACTTCATCTCCTGGCTTTAAGTCTAATGTCAAGCATGACAAATGCAATCCTGCTGTACAGGAATTAAGAGCTAAAGAAAACTTCGAGGATTTGTATTTAGCAAAGTCCTCCTCAAATTTTTTGGTTTTAGGTCCAGTTCCTAACCAACCATTTTCTAATGATTCAATAACTTCATTAATTTCATCTTTTCCTATGTGAGGTTGGCCAAATAATATAAAATCATTCATTTTCATACTAAGTTTAATAAATAGTTTGAATACTTTTTATTTTTAATTTTTGATGCTAAATATTTTAATTGTGAACTATCTATGTAGCCCATTTTGAAAGCAATTTCCTCTAAGCATGCAATTTTTAGAGATTGTAAGTCTTCAACTGTTTTTATAAAATTTGAAGCCTGCAATAAACCTTCAAAAGTTCCAGTATCAAGCCATGCAAACCCTCTCCCCATTAATTCAAGACAAATTTCATTTCTATCTAGAAAAATATTATTAACAGAAGTAATTTCAAGCTCGCCTCTATCAGATGGTTTAACTGTTTTAGCAATTTCAATGACATGTCTTGGGTAGAAATAAAGACCAACAATAGCATAATTTGATTTAGCCTTTATAGGTTTTTCTTCAAATTCTAATATAGAACCATTTTTATCAAAATTAACAACCCCAAAACTACTTGGATCATCAACATAGTGTCCAAATACAGTTGCTTTCCTTTCTATTTCTGCATTATATACAGCTTTCTTCAATAATTGAGTTAATCCCTCTGAATAAAATATATTATCACCTAAAATAAGACAAACATCATCATTGCCGATAAACTTTTCACCCAAAATAAAAGCTTGTGCTAAACCATCAGGAGATGGTTGTTCGATGTATGAAAAATTGACACCTAAATTTGAACCATTACCTAATAATTTCTTATAATGAGGTAAATCTGATGGAGTTGAAATAATCAGAATTTCTTTGATTCCTGCAAGAAGCAATACGGAGATAGGGTAGTATATCATTGGCTTATCATAAACAGGTAATAACTGTTTAGACATTGAAATTGTAAGGGGGCTAAGTCTTGTTCCCGATCCACCTGCTAAAATAATTCCTTTCATGATAATTATTTATAATGTAATTTATAATAGTTTTGATATTCACCTGATGTAATATCATTTAACCATTCTTTGTTATTAAGATACCAATCAATTGTTTTAGATAAACCTTCTTCAAATGTAACACTAGGTCTCCAACCAAGGTCTTTATTGATTTTTGATGCATCTAAAGCATAACGAAAATCATGACCAGGTCTATCCTTTATAAATATAATTAGCTTTTCGCTTGTTCCATTTTTATTTCCTAATTTTTCATCCATTAATCTACAAAGAAGCTTAATTAAATCAATATTTTTCCACTCGTTGAATCCACCTATATTGTATGTTTCATGGTTTAAACCTTTATCAAAAACCAGGTCAATTGCATGTGCATGGTCTTCTACAAACAACCAATCTCTTGTATAATTTCCATCTCCATAAACAGGAAGGGATTTGTTATTAATTATATTATTAATAAATAATGGAATTAATTTTTCTGGAAATTGGTTTGCACCATAATTGTTTGAGCAATTGCTTACAACATAAGGCATTCCATATGTTTCTCCATAGGCTCTCACAAAATGATCAGAACTTGCCTTGGATGCAGAATAAGGAGAGTTTGGATCATATGGTGTTTTCTCTGAAAATAAACCCTCAGTTCCTAAAGAACCATATACTTCATCAGTACTGACATGAAAGAATCTTTTGCCATTCCAATTTTTGTTCCAAATAGTTTTAAAAGCGTTTAATAAAATTATTGTTCCAAGAATATTTGTTTTTGCAAATCCAATCGGATCAATTATTGATCTGTCAACATGTGACTCAGCTGCTAAATGAATCACTCCTTCAAATTGATTAGATTTGAATAAATTATTTATAAAGGCTTCATCAGTAATATCACCTTTGATAAAATTATAGTTTAGCTTAGACTCTAAATCTTTTAAATTTTGTAGATTCCCAGCATATGTTAGAGCATCCAAATTAAAAATATTATACTCTGGATATTTGTTAACAAATTTTCTCACTACATGTGAACCTATAAAACCTGCGCCTCCTGTTATTAAAATATTTTTCATAACTCCATTGTATTTTGCATTTTAAAAATTCTCATGTTTTCCTCTGACAACAATAAATTATTTCTTTTAAAATTTATTTTACAATTAAAAAGATCTTCATAAGTAACAATATCAATATCTGATTCAACTTTTTCCGGAACTACCAATTTAAAATTTATATTATTCTCCCTTAATTTATTAATAAACTCATCTATGTATGACTCTTGAATTTCCCTAAAACCAGAAACTTTCTCATACCAATGACCAAATTTTGAAGGCTTCATTAAGTAATCGCATCCAACTAGATAAATAGTTTTAAATCCTAAATAAACTGCTAAAGAAATTGCTCTTCTTAAAACACCTTTATCACAGTCAAACTCTTCACACAAATAATATGATTTATTTTTTTTTGATAATATGTTTTTATACAAATAGAATATATTTTTTCCTCTAAAAAACAAATAGTTGCTAAGGTTAATAAAGAAACTAATACCTGGATTTGTTTTTACAATTTTTCTATAATGAAATGAAATAGGATTCAAAGATAATATTGTCTGTACTTTTCTTTTTTTAACTATGGTATCAAAAAAAGGCATAAAATAAAATGGCTCACAAAGAATAGCATATTTAACGTTTGTTTTTTTAAAGTCTTTATGAAATGGAAAATGATTACATGCTATACCAATCTTATCATTAAATTTATTAAGATCATAATTTTGAATTGAAACACCATCACCAAAAATATAGCATTGTTCACCTAGGTGTTTATCTTCAAGTTTAAAATTTTTAAACTCTAATAACTCTCTAATCTTGAGACCAACTTTTGATTTAAAAAAACTATGAATCATGTATTAAATTATCTGTAAAATCTCTGAAACATCCTTTTCCTCCTGGAAATGGTGATATATAAATATTTCTTATTTTTTTGATTTTTTTAACCGCATCAATTGGACATGCACTGTATCCCACTTTACTCAATAGTTCATAACAATTTATATCATCCCCCATATATGCAACTTCTGATAAATCAATATTTAGATCATTGCATATTTTTTTTACACTTTCTAATTTGCCTTCAAATGAATCTCCTTTTAATAAAAAGTCAACTTTTAATTTATTTGCCCTAACATCTGAAAATTTGGAAGTTTCTGATGTAATAATTCCAGTTTTAATATTCTTTTCTCTAAGTATTTGAAACGCCATACCATCTTTCACATTAAATTTTTTCAAAAATTCTTCATTTTGATTGCAATAAACTCCTGCATCAGTTAGAACTCCATCCAAGTCTGTCATTACAAGTTTTACTTTGTTTTTTTTAACCTTATTTTGTTTTAAATGAAGAAATTCTGCTATTTGCCAATCTAAATTTGTGTCTATCTCAATAGAAGTCTCTTCACGCATAATTTGAAATTTTATTTTACCTGAAATTCTAGACTTTTTCTCAATAATGTCACGAATATAACTAACATATATAGCTCCGTTCTCAATATAAAATCCATTTTGATCTTGTCTTCTATTTCTGTTTAAAAAGTCATAATTAATAGGACCATTTTTATCCCAAACAAACCTATTGAAATTACATACAGATAATACAGAAGCACCCTTTGAGATTTTTTTAATTGCTTTATCTATATCTTCTGCCCTAGTAAATGGAGATGTAGCTTGAATTAATATAAAAATAGAGTCTTTATCAAAATTCATTTTTTCTATAAATTCAATCATTGCACTTTCTGTTGATGAAGTGTCTAAAGAAGTTGCTTTACTTCTAAGAAAAGTTTTTACTTTAGGAAGTTGAAATGATTTTACTATATCAACTATCTTTTTTGAATCAGTTGATACATAAACCTGATCAACTAATCTTGATTCTGAAGAACTTTTAATAGTCCAATAGCATAATGGTTTCCCATTAAAATCTTTAATATTTTTATCCTTAATTCCTTTACTTCCAGATCTAATTGGAATAAATGCTATTTTTTTCATTATTAGGATTTAAATTTAAGTTTTGATCTTGTGTCTAACTCAATTTCAAGTATCTCATCATATTTATATTTGAGAGATTGATTTACTGCTTCAAGATCTCTTGAAAGTTTATATAGTCCATTAGGTTCTAGTGATGCTGCATGGTCAGTACCTTTCCAAGTTCTATCCTTTGTAAAATGTCTTTCAATTACACAGGCACCCAAAGTGTAAGCAGCAATATCGACAGAAATACCAAGATGATGTCCTGAGAACCCAATTGATCTCACCTTATCCTCATATTTATTTTTTAATCTTAAAATTTCTAAAAGACAAACTTGATCAAATGGTACAGGGTATCCTGATGTACAACTGTATATGACCAATCTATTCTTTATTTCTTTATTTTTACTTAGAATTTCAAAAATTCTTTTTTCCTCCTCAATAGTAGTCATTCCCAGAGAGATATGAATTTCGCCAGAATATTTATCTCTTAATAATTCTAACAACTTTACATTGTTATTACAAGCTGAAGGAACTTTTATCATTTTAGGATTTAATGATATAATCTCCAAAGCTGATATAGTATCCCAAACTGATGTAGAGTATTCAATATTAACTGAATCACAGTAATTTTTTAACTCTTTGTGTTGCTCTAGATTAAATTCCAAAAACTCTCTATGTGCACCATACGAATTCCCATATGAATTTTGTGGATTAGGGTGAGGTGCATTATACTGCTCATTTGTAAGTAGTTCTCTATTGTTTCTTTTTTGGAATTTGGCAGCATCTGCACCATTATTTTTTGCAAGAAGAATTAATTCTTTTGCTGTTTCCATATCTCCCATATGATTACATCCAATTTCTGCAATCAAAAAAGGTTTTATATAATTATTCATATTTATCAAGTTCAATTATTTTATTACAATCTTTTAAATCTAATATATTATGAGTCACCATAATAATTGTTTTTGTTTTTGAAATGTCATGTATATCTTTTAAAAAACTTTCTTTTAGCTTGTTATCAATAGCAGAGGTAGGCTCATCAAAAACAAGAATTTCAGGATTATTATATAGAGCTCTTGCAATACCTATTCTCTGAATTTGACCACCTGAAAAATTTGATCCATTATCTAATACTATTTTATCTAGCCCTTCATCAAATGAATCTATAAGAGGCCTTAGCTGTGCTGTGTTTATTGCAAAATCTAATTTTTCATTGTCAATCTCATTTTCTTCATATCCAAATGCTATGTTTTGAGTTAGTGATCCTCTAATTAGATTTACTCTTTGTCCTACGTAGCCAATATTTATGTAGCTGTTTTCTATTTTAAAATTTTTATTATCAACAAGTATTTCTCCACTATCAGGTTTGATAACTCCCATTAATAATTTTAAAATTGTTGACTTTCCGGAGCCTGAAGGACCAATAATTCCTATGAAATCATTTTTTTTAATCTTAAAATTTATATTCTTCAACAGATCTTGATTAGAGTATTTAAAGCACACTTTTTTAAAAGCGATTTCATTATTAAACTCCAATAGATCTTTTTTTCTTGAATTAATAACTTCATTTTGCAAGAAACTATTAATTGATTCAACTGATTTTGAAAAGTATTTTAAGTTTTGAGTGTTAATTATCAATTTATTAATTGAGGGCATTAATCTCAAAGAAGAAACTAGGAATAGAGTCATAGAAGCAATTAAGGCCTCGATATTATTATTGACAAAAAACTTAAATGAAAAAATCAATATCATCCCAATAAAGATTATTAACTCTAATACATATCTAGGAGATTGAGATATTACAGCAAAGTTTACAATAATATTTTTCTTTTTCTCATAGACTCTTGAAAAAGTATTTTTGAAGAATAATCTTTTATTCAAAACTCTAATCTCAATTAAATTATTAATTGCATTCATTATTAGGGTTGTAATTTCAAACTCAAGTGTTTGTTTTAATTCTCCTAAATGCTTTAATTTTTTTTTGTAGTATATATATAAAATAAGAGGAAAAATAGCTAAATAGCCAGCAAGTAGAATAGTTAGATTAAATTCAAAGTATAACATTACACTTAAAATTGTAATCATAAAAAAGATTTCAATTAAAAGAGTAGTATAACTTTTTAAATAATTTATAAATTTTTCTAGTTCAACTTGAATGAGATTTATATGATCATTAGAGTTGGATTCATCAAATAAAATTTCATCTTTAAACAACAAACTATTATATAATTTGACTGCCATCTTCTCTTTAACACCATAAATAAACTTGTTATTTAAATATGTTATAAAAATCAAAAAAAATGATCTTAAAAGAAATAATATAATTAGGATTGAAATAAAAACAATTAATATTTCCTGATTTGAATATTCTAAAATTTCTGGAAAAAATTCCCCTAACTTTGATTTGTATCTTACAATATTATCATCGAAAAAGAAAGAAATCATTGGAACTATAATCCCAAGGCCTAAAGCCTCTATAAAAATACCAATTATTAAAAAAACAATCAATACTAAGAACTTTTGCTTTTCTTTTATTTCTAAAAAACTAAATATCTTCTTAAACATTAAATCTTTATTAAGGGAATATTACTTAATTTTAAATTTTCAATTTCTTCAGGATTTAGATCATGGATTAGCATTATCAGATCTATATTCTCATTATCAAAAGACTTGGATAATTTAATTTTACTTAAAAGTTGTTTAGATCCGGAGTTTGATAAACCATAATTATTTAGCCATTCATAAATGTCAAGATTTATTCTTTCTTCGCAAACAAGAGGGTCTATGATATTTATCTCTGCTCCTTGGATCAATAATCTACATGCAACATGAATCGAGGGTGATTCTCTAGTGTCTTTTGTTCCTGTTTTAAAAGACCACCCAACAATAGCAATATTTTTAGAGTCTATATCTCCATCAAAGAAATCAATTATCTTTTGAACAAAACGATTTTTTTGATAGTTATTAATTTTGACAACTTGATGCCAATATTCTGCAACTTCATCAAGTCCATAAAATTTACATAAATAAGCTAAGTTTAGTATGTCTTTTTGAAAACAACTCCCCCCAAATCCTACAGAAGCCCTAAGAAAATGAGGACCTATTCGATGATCCATGCCTATTGCTTTTGAAATTTCATTTATATGAGCACCTGTCTTTTCACATAATGCAGAAAGACTATTAATGGAAGAAATTCTTTGAGCTAGCATTGCATTTGAAGCCAATTTAGACAATTCTGAAGACCAAACATTTGTAGTTAGTATTTTGTTTTTTGGAATCCATTTACTATATATTTTACTTAAAGCTTTTACAGCTTTTTGTCCAGAATTAGTATTATCCCCTCCTATTAGGACTCTGTCTGATTTAAATAAATCCTGAATGGCAGTACCTTCAGCTAAAAACTCAGGATTTGATAAAATTTCAAAGTTTACACCACCTGAATTATTCTCTAATATTTCTTTTATTTTTTCAGCAGTTCTCACTGGAAGTGTTGATTTTTCAACAACTATTTTATCGCTTTTAGAATATTTAGCAATATCTTTTGCACATGATTCAACATATCTTAAGTCAGCGGCCATCCCTGCTCCCTCTCCTTCAGACTTAGTAGGTGTATTGACAGCCATGAAAATCATTTCAGATTTTCCAATTGAACCCTTAATGTCATTGGAAAAACTTAAATTTTTACCTCGAACCTTTTTTATTATTTCAGCTAAACCTGGCTCATAAACAGGTAGACTTTCTAGCGGGCCATTCCAGCTCTTAATTTTATCTGGGTTACTATCTACAACAGTTACATTTATTTCAGGACATTTTAAAGCAATAACTGCCATAGTTGGCCCTCCTACATAGCCTGCCCCAATACAACAAATATTTTTAATTTTCATTTATTTTTTTAAAAGCCATGAAGATGACTGAATTTTATCCCCTAATCCATCTATAAGTTTAACTCCAAGTTTTTTACACACTTCTAACTCTGGACAAATCTTATTATTTTGATCACCTCCATTAGCAAAGTAGAGTTCATAATGAGTATGATAAGTATTATAAATTTCTTGGATAGAAGCAATTACTGTCCTGTCTTTATCTATTGATAAAAAAACTTCATCAACTATTTTAATTTGACTTACTATTAAAACTCTTTCATCCTCTAACATAAATTCTTTTGACCCTTTTAATTTTCTTTGTATATCATTATTAACTATGACAATAAGTTTGCCTCCCATTGACTTAGCATTATGGAATAGCTCTATATGTCCTTTGTGTAAGGGATTAAAATATCCGGATACTATAATTGCTTTTGTTTTCATTTATATTCTATTATAATCATCTTCAACTCTTACTATATCATCTTCTCCAAAATAAGATCCTGTTTGAACTTCAATGAAAACAAGTTTTTCTGATCCTTTATTCTCTATCCTATGTTTTACTCCTTGAGGAATTATAATAGTATCCCCATTTGAAAAATATTTTTCTACCCCATTTATTGTTGTATATCCAATACCATCCACAATTGTCCATGCCTCAGATCTTTTGTTATGATATTGATAAGAGAGTCTCCCGCCAGGATTTACCTCTATTCTTTTTAATTTGTATGTTGGCTCATCATGAATCACAAAAAAACATCCCCATGGCCTTTTTTCACTTTCTTTTGCTTTCATTTTTTATTTGAATTAAATAAGACTATGTGTTCTTGATCTGATAGAAATTTAGAGGCTAAATAGAAACTTACTTTTCTATTGATTAACTTTTCAATTTTATTTTCAATGTTAGCTATATATTCCATATTTAAATCTTGACCAATTAAAAAAACCTCAATAAGTCCTGTATCATTACCTTTGGCATAATCTCCAATAAGTATAATTTGGTCAACATCTCCCATTCGTTCAAGTACTGTCTCAACAACATCTTCGAGGCCTAAATGTTTGAAGACAACTTTTTTAAGCACTTCAAATAAAGGGTGATCAGTATTAGCCTTATATTCAACTTTATTGTTGACTTTAATTTTTTTAATATATCCAGCATCATGTAAATGGTTTAATTCTTTTCTAATACCATTTGTAGATTCTCCCATTTCATTAGCTAACCCGTTTAAATATCCACTATTTGCTTGTGAAACGAAAAACTTAATTAAAAGTCTTAGCCTTGTTTTTGATGTAATTAATTTTCCTAGCACTTTATTTTATAATTATTAAGTCATAAAAGTACTTAATTAATAGTAAATAAAAAATTAAAATTGTATTTTTTTAATAATTTTACATATCAATTATTATGTACATCAACACAAACAAATCTTTTCAGATTTGAAATGTTCATATTCTTTGGTTTAATAATTTATATTTGTATTATATATTAAATGAAAAAAGTATTGGTTACAGGTGGGGCAGGATTTATTGGTACAAATCTTATAAAACAGCTGTTAAAATTAGGGATTGAAGTAGTTTCCATTGATAATTATTCAACAGGACATAAATCAAATGAAACAGAAGGCGCTAAATATTTAAATATTGATATTGAAGAAATTACTAGTTTAAGAGAAACAGGCTTTGATCTATGTTTTCATCTTGCAGCTCAATCAAGAGTTCAACCGTCTTTTGATTATCCTCAAGAGTCAGTAAGAGTTAATGTCACAGGCACATCAAAAGTTATGGAATGGGCTAGGTTTAATAATGTGAAAGTTATTTACGCTGGGTCATCCTCTAAACATCACGATCCTACAGATTCTCCTTATGCAATGACAAAATTTTTAGGTGAAGAAATATGTAAATTATATAAAAAATCATTTAATGTAAATGTCGAAATTGCAAGATTCTATAATGTTTATGGCCCAACACAGCTTTTAGATGAAAAATTTGGAAATGTAATAGGAATTTGGCAAGTAAAAGTAAACAAGAACTTACCACTACCAATTGTTGGTGATGGAAATCAAAAAAGAGATTTTATTCATGTTCATGATATTGTTCAGGGGTTACTAAAAATATCAAACTCTGAGATTAAACATGATGATGCTTGGGAAATTGGTACTGGGATTAATTATAGTATAAATGAACTTTATAAAATGTTTAATAAAAAATATGGTGTTAACTCAGTAAATATTCCAGATCAAAAGGGAAATTATAGAGAAACATTAAGAATAAACGATGATATGATCAACTTACTTAATTGGCAACCCAAAGATAGACTTAAAGAATATATAGAAAACTTGTAAATTAGAAAATGAAAAATATTTTGATAACAGGTGGGGCAGGATTTATTTCTCATCACTTAATTTTTTTCTTAATTAAAAAAACTAATTGGAATATTGTATCATTAGATAGGCTTGATTATAGTGGTAACCTTAATAGACTCGATAGTATCCTATCTAATCTATCTAATAAGGATAAATCCAGAGTTAAAGTTGTATTTCATGATTTGAAATCTGAAATAAATCCATGGATAAAAAAAGAAATAGGGGAGGTTGATATAATCTTACATCTTGCTGCAGGTTCTCATGTTGATAGAAGTATTGACTATCCAATGGAGTTTGTTTTAGATAATGTTGTTGGAACTGCTAATATTTTAGATTATGCAAGAGAGATACATGGATCTAAAAAACTTGAGAGGTTTATTTATTTTAGTACCGATGAGGTTTTTGGCCCAGCACCTAAAGGTATAGATTATAAGGAGAATGATAGATATAACTCAACAAACCCTTATAGTGCAACTAAAGCAGGTGGTGAAGAGTTAGCTGTAGCGTATGAAAATACATATAATTTGCCTGTATACATAACTCATACTATGAATGTTTTTGGTGAAAGACAACATCCAGAAAAATTTATTCCTATGTGTATTAAAAAAATTAGAGATGGAGATTCAGTAACTATTCACTCGGATAAGACAAAAAAAATTCCAGGTTCACGTCATTATATTCATGCTGAGGATGTTGCCGAAGCAATATATTTTATTTTGACGAGTAAACTAGAAGATGAAACAGATTTTGGAGGGGCTAAATGTCCAAAATTTAATATTGTTGGGTCAGAGGAGCTAAACAACCTTGAGCTTGCCAAAATAATTGCTTCCTGCCAAGGAAAGGAATTAAATTATAAGATGGTAGATTTTCACTCCTCGAGACCAGGTCATGATCTCAGGTACTCCTTATCAGGTGAGAAAATGAAAAAATTAGGATGGCAACCGTCAATTAAGCTTACCGAAAGGATAAAACAAGTTGTTGAATGGTCTCTAGAAAACGATATTTGGATAGAACTATAAACCTCAATATCACTTGTATATTATAATAAATAGTTTAATTTTGCAGTTCAAAAATTAATAATGTACGCAGTAGTTGAAATACAAGGAAGCCAGTTCAAAGTTGAAAAAGATCAGAAACTTTTTGTAAATAGAATTGATGCAAAAGAAGGGTCAAAAGTTTCTTTTGATAATGTCTTGCTTGTTGATGATGGAAAAAAAGTTCAGGTTGGTAAGCCAAACCTGACTGGGGCTTCAGTTGAAGCTAAAGTTGTTGCTCACAAGAAAGATGATAAGGTGATTGTTTTCAAAAAGAAAAGACGTAAAGGTTATAAGGTTAAAAATGGTCATAGACAATCAATAACTGAAATTATAATTCAAGGTATAAGT